>JAAUYE010033334.1_pt1 | contig 30876 bp, 23 predicted proteins | sample 7278081 | NCBI WGS metagenome assembly JAAUYE01 (sample SAMN14350131, study PRJNA611818) | marine sediment metagenome | isolation source: surface marine sediment (0.6m) | place: French Polynesia: Moorea | collected 2018-08
ATCAACTACGACCCCCCTGCAGCTGACCGCGGGGGGAGTCTCCAATACAAATTCACTCCCAAGGCGCCTGGCCATTATCACTTATTCCTGACCACAGGCACCGGAGCTGCTCAAACAGTTATCGATGAAAAAGATATCTGGGCTTTTGCCGGCGCCATTGGCAGTCTGGCTTCTACCAAAGTCCTGGCTGCTATGAATTATGCGAAAGAGCCTCCAGTCGTGGAAGAGGTAGTTAACCTTGGTATCAATGTCGATGCCGTTGCAACTGATGGAGTCGACAAATGGGTAGCTCTTACTATCGGAACAATTCACTACTCTCACGATAACGGTAAAACTTGGAATACCGCTGCTTCAGTCACTCCAGCCAATGACGATAGCGGAGGCTATGTCATAGCTGCTGGAGGAGGAAACTGGCTTATATTCACCAGCGGATGGAGTTACATCTATCACTCCAGCGACAACGGAGTAAACTGGACTCGAGTTGTTAGCGCAGGTGGTGCCGGTAGCTTTGTTAATGGTGCAGGATTTCCTATTTATGACCCGATTAATAACAAAGTTGTAGGACCTGTCCAATGGGGGGTAGGGTCAATAAATCCAGACGGTACTGGTTACACTGTAACTAGCGGTTTAGGAAACTGGCTGTTTTCTTCTTCAGCCTCTATTTTACAGCGTGATAATAATAAAATATGTTTTTGCGGAACTATTGGAGGCGGATCGGGTTACACATCTCTGATACTCAACAGCGGTGCTCCGACCCAGCCCTGGCAAGGTGGATGGGGACGAAATGCTATGCAAGCTTTCACCGCGGCGATTCATGGAGGTTACGGTGCTGTAGCTGCAGCTTCCGGAAATGCTCTAGTATGCAGTGATTCAAGTGTTACTGGTGGACTTCAGTGGTCAAACACTGATGCCACAACCTGGACAAAGTTATCGACAGGTTTTACATCGGCTATTTCTCAATTCCTGTTCTGCCCACAAGATGCAAATTGGTGGTTTTTCCTGGCAGACGGAACAATTCATTTTAGTGCGAATTTATCGTCATTTACGCAATACAGCGGTCCTCTTTCAGGTACTGCACTAGCACAAGCAGAAAGCGCAGATTCAGGCCCCAACGGATTTGCTGTAGCAACCGGAACTAACTTAATGATAAGGCGGACTACATGAGTTTTTTCGCTGTAAATACTCAACTTACCGTTTGTTGGTCAATCCTGCCTACAGCAAATCCGCCAGTAAAAGCTGATTTAGATATTCACTTTACGACACCTGCCGATGCTGGTACCTACACCAACGATGCCGTAACGACGTACACAGCTCCTACGGCTACTGCTCGAGGACTTGTCACTTACGTATTTACTCCAACCACCACAGGACGATATCGAATTGAGTTGTCTATTGGTACTGATGCCGCTCACGTTGTTCAGTCAATACGAGAACTGTACATCGTAGACCCTCCGGCGCATGTCATTGCATCACAACCAAAAACTGCACTAGGACCTCAAGTTTTGCCTCCGGATCCAGAAGTTCCTCCTGGCGATCCTGGCACATACGCGCTCGAAGATCTGGCTTTCCTTGATATACAAACAGTATCGTCAGCAGAACTCAGCGGGAATACAGGAAATGGTATTCTCGATGGATGGTACCAAACTTGGTACATTCTGGACGCGGGTGTTCCAGCACAATCAGTACCTCTTAGCTGGGGGGACTATCAAGAATTTGGGAGTATCCAAGAAGCCTTTGAACATTCTACTGCTAAAAACTTTCGTTGGGGTTTTTTGAATGTCCCACAGATAGCAGGAGAAGACGACCCGTATTCCATGTTCGATAACTATAACAATCCTCCTGTCGGAGAAATGAACACAAGCATGGAGCATGTATTTCCTGGCGAAACCAGAGGTGGAACTTTTTTCACTGTTGCGTGGGCTGGCGGCTTAGTAGACCCAGGAACTGCCCGTTTCTTTTCATCTGCAGAAGGTGGATCCGGAGCAAGCCCAACTGAATGGAATGTCACAGCAAATGATAATGATCGAATAGGTATTGGCTTAGTAGGTACTAGACTTCCTGCTGTATCCGCAAATTGGACAGATGAACTCAGCAATATGTGGACAGCAGGAACAGCCACTTTCCGATACGATTGGTGTTCAGATGGTACCAACATCTATGTGGGTGCTAATAATACTGAAATACTTCGCAGTACAGACGGTGGAACCACTTTTGCAAACTGTTTCGATTTAGGGGGAGTTCATACTTTCACTAAAATTACTGCCGGTGGCGGTATCGTTATGGCTATAAGCTCTGCTGAAAGAGTATTTACAAGCAGCAATGGAGGCACCAACTGGGTAGATCGTGGACTCTTACCAACCACCGGATCAGTCAATACGCTTATGTTTTTCGATGGAACCACAGACTACTTCATAGTTGGCGGTTTCTTGGGGGGCCAATACCGTTTGTACAGAAGTACTGATGGCGTAACTTGGACTGAGTTTGGTACAAGCATCGCAAGCAACGTAAAGAAAGGTTTTCCTTTTATTGGAGACATCGGCAGCGGTAACGAGATATTCCTCGGGTACCAAGCTTCAGCGATAACCAGAATGGCGCCAACAGACGCGAATGAAACTGCGTACCAAAGTCCTCCATCAGCAACCGATATTCGAGGTTTTTATGTTGAGTCCGGCTTAACCGTATTCTACGATCAGACAAACGGAATGATTGGCTATAACGGCACTACAGAATACACGCATAGTGTTTTTCATGACGTACAAGCCTACAGATTTGGAAAAGACGGTACAAACATCTTTGCTCCGTATCTCAACACATTAGTCTACGGAACAGCTGCAGAATGGTTAACAACTGATGGGATGAGTTACAGTAAAATGCCTTGTAGCTATGACGAATCGGTTTTGAAATCTGGAGAACCAGTAAAACATGGCACTGACTGGATTTATGCTTTCAGATTTAAAGGAAAAGTTTACACCAATACCGGAGGAATTTAGTGTTCACAATAATTGAAAATTTCCTGGATAGTTCACAGCTGTCAAACTTGAATGATGCTCTCGAGACTGCAGTTTACGTACCAGGATCAAAAACAGCTGGTCCCAAAGCCGATAAGAATAATATCCAAGCCGAAAACGCTCAGGAAGCTGAACGAATTATTATGCCTATTCTGGCCGGGCACCATGGCCTGGCAAAACAAATCTGGTGGAAAGCGTTCAACATTCCAATATTCGCGATGTATACTGAAGGTATGGGGTATGGAAACCATATCGATACCCCAATTATGAAGAACGGACCTCTTCGTATTCGATCTGATATCGCCATGACGCTTTTTCTAAATAACCCGGAAGAGTATGATGGTGGAGAACTCTGCGTTAATTCCGGGTTTCCAAACGAAACCAGGCACAAATTGCCGGCAGGATCCATGATAGTCTACCCTGCCAACTCTCTACATTGCGTAAAACCTATCACTCGAGGAGTTCGCAAAGTAATGGTAACCTGGGCTCAAAGCTATTTTCGAGAGCAAGACCAGCTTCACATCGTGTCAGAGCTCACGAAATACATCGATTCACACCCCTCTGACCGTCTGGAAGAACTCCAGGCAAAACTTGTCAGAATGTGGATTGACGTATAATATTCACGTTTACTACCAGGAGCTTCCATGGCCTCAGTAACACTAGACGATCTGACCAACGAGATAACCCCAACCGAAGGCACCGGGGTATTCGACGTCCTAATGGAAAAGGTGGAAGCTCGCCTTAACGAACAGTTTGACTCAGGCCGAATTACAGGATCAGATTTTGCAAATGCTTACGCAACAATCATGGGTTCGGTTCTGGGTCAATCGGTTAATTTTGTCCTGAACAAGGACAAAGCCGCGGCAGAAGCAATGATTGCCGAAGCCACTGTCGAAAAGCAGTGGGGGTACGATGTTACCACCGACGGTAACGGTGACCTGGTTCTTGGCGCCAGCACTGGTCAAGGCCTGGTGGATCAAGAAATCACCAAGGCTGAAAACGAAGTCGATCTGACTATCGGCCAAGTAGCCAAAGTTTATGCGGATATCGCACTCGTAGGCCAGCAACAAGAAAGTGAGCTGGCTCAAACCTCCGATCCTGCCGGTGGTCTTCTTAAGGCCAAACTGGATTTGATTGCTGCTCAAACGCTTGGTTTTGCCAGCGATACCAAGCAAAAGGTTCTCAAACAAATGTTCGAAGGTTACGCTGTTACGTTGTCCATTGCCGGCACAGCTACAGCGCCTGACGCATCTAAAGAGCCGCAGATCGACGCGCTCACCGGAGAAATTCTGAACGACGTAGGATCCTCAGTAGTCATACCGTAATGAAACAAGAAATACTCGATCGCCTCAATGAGCTCATCGTTGAGGAGAAAGGGAAACCTGTCACCCTAGACAGCAAGTGGACTGATGCTGAGCTCGATAGCCTGGGCACAGTTATCACCATTGCATGTCTCGAGGCAGATTACCCTTTTTGGAAAAACCTACCGTCCGGTTCTGATGGGTTTCAGGACATGGACTTCAAAAATTTAACTATCAGGGAGCTAGTCAAGAAATGCGTATTGTCGACTACAAACACATCGTCGGAACCGAACACCGAGACCGACTCGTAGCAATACCAGAACTTGACCGTAACAAATTAGCTGCATCCCAGTTTATCAAGCTCGCTGATCTCAACATCGAGCTGAAGGTACCGACCGCCTTTCTTTACCTGGCGGGGACCACCGTAGATCAATCAGAGGCTGGGTTAGGAACAGGAAACGGGGTCTTTTTTCCGGCAATTAAGAGCGGTACCAGCTTCTGCGCTCACCAGTGGGTAGGCTCGTTTCAAAACGCTCATCTAGTCCAACACATGGAAATCATCGAAGGCACCTGCGCCGCGGGAATCAACGCTATACGTCGCGCGGGAGAAATTCTCCTGGAGCCCTTTAACGATATCGAAGAAGTAATCATTATCGGCCATGAACGTATCACCGATGAAGTCATCAGATCGTTCAAAGAGTTAGGCATGCCAATTATCTGTGGGGATGGGTTCGTATACATGAGGCTATCAGAAGGTTATGATATTTCGGCCATAAAATGGCGTTGGTCTTATAACCCAAATCCTTTCAATTTCGTCAGCGATGATTTGAATACTCTGATCCCAACTTACCGAGTTGGGTATGTAAAACTCCATGGAACAGGCACTCCAAACAACGATGCAGCCGAATCCGATCTGGAAAAGCTGGCTACGCCACTGAAGTACAAGCCGGAAATCGGCCATACCCAAGGGATTAGCGCTTTGCTCGAAACTTGTTTAGTATTAGCAGATCCCAATATTCGAGGAAGAATACTGGTAACAGCCAACGGATTTGGCGGATACTATGGAGCCTTCACGCTAACAAAACCGCATGCCCGTAATCTATGACATCCAAAAGAAAGGAATTCGGTATCGTCGCTGCCGGCCGACGGACATAGAGGATCATTTTGCAAAAATTCGCCACTGGGTAACTGACGAAAACGGTGGATCCTTCAAAAAGCGTATGCTTGAAGCGGTCAAACGAAAAACCGCCTGGTGCACAGAAAATACTTTTTTGTATTACGTCTCCGACGGTAAAGCCGGTATCGGGTACGCTTTATTCGGTCGAGACTACCCAGTTGAACTCATTTCATTATTCATGGGGGTTTTTTCCTACCACGATAAAGATACTGCATTCATCCGATTCAAATTGCATCCTGGCAAAATGGTCGACGAGTATAAAACTTTACTGACATCTGTATCGATGAGCCGATACCACACCAGCAACGAAACCCATCCACTTATGATCCGAGTAGATGAACTCCGGAAAAAGTGGGCCGGCATGATGGCTAAACGCTACGGAGTGGAACAATGAGCTCCGTTGTAGATGCAGTCGAAGATCTCGTAGATGACGTAATCGAAGCTGTTGAGGACCTAGTACAAGTTGCCTGGGACGCAGTTTTGGAACCTCTCCTCGAGCCTGTGTTCGCCATATTCGGTATCGAGGATGAAACCGTAGTCACTGTTCAACACCTATCCTCCGCGGTGTACGACACCAACGTCAAAGATGTAGTGGAAGCTGGGATCATTCGAGCTGTGCTGGCGAAAATTCAAACAGATACCAGTTTCTTCCCGAATTACATGGAACAAATTTGGAAAACAAAAGCTCAGATCCGAGCATACTTCCGATACGGAGAGCTGAATCTGTACTACAACGGTTTGCCTGAGCTCAAAATCAAAGGGACTGTTGTCGACTTTTCTGCAATCCAGGACGCATTAGATACTGAATTCGGATCTACTCACACTGTCATTACCGTAAACAGCAGAAATCCAAGGCCTTTGGACTGGTTCCGTTACACGCTACAGCAGTCGCCTGAAAATTATAAGGCCTGGACCAACACACTTACCCACACCGATGCTTACGGCGTGTCATGGGATGATTGGACATACGATGATCAGGTGTATAACTCAGGTCCTGATAACTTCACTATTGTTGTCAGCCGAGATGCGGCAGAAGCCAAGTTCTGGATTACTGGTCCTAAACAGATCACCGAAGGTGATACCGCAGAGTACACAATATTCTGCAACCGAACGGTTCCCGCGGGAGAAACCCTACAGATCAATCTGGCGTACACAGGCACCGCAGTAAATGGAGTTGACTACACTCAAGTAGCATCAGTGAACATGCTTGAAAATACCGACCAGGTAACCGTCAGCATCGTAACTGCAGAGACTGCCAATGCAGATCGTAACTACACAATTTCAATCGACAGTATCCCAAACACCGGGGGAGTATTTGAAGAAGTAACGATCCATACCCCCAACAGCGTTTTTACTACGATAACGGATGATGACACACTGCAGCTAACCGTACCGGATATCTTTGTTGATGAAGCTAATACAACGATCACCATCCCGGTTAAACTCGAACAAGCAGCACCTTCAGGCGCCTTCACTGTCGATTACGCTTTTACTGACCTGGGAAGTACCGTCGGTGGAGTCGATTACGACAACACAACAGGAACCCTTAACTTTGCGGGAACGGCCGGTGAAGTACAAAATATCAGCATCGACATCTACGCTGACGTAGCTAATGACGATTATGAGCAATTTGAAGTAAGCTTCACAAATCTGGTAAGCACAGACTCGATCGATATCACCGCGGTCAGCACGGTAACCATTCGTGATGGGACGTCAGATCCGGTACCGACAACCATCTCTGTGGTGAGCAATATCACCAAACCGAACTACGTTCGAGAATCTTCTATTATCGTTCGTTACTCTGATGATGCAGACCCGCCTGGTCAGTTTTACTGGTGGATCCAACCTCACAGCGATACGACATATGACCTGAGACCACAGACACAAACGTTGAGTCAGCTCGAGATGTTGCCTATGGCAATTCTCCGTAAAAACAAAACGACGATTGACTCTGCGCCTGGCCCTGGTACTCCTCAATACGACACGACCAGGCTACTAATGCAAAGAGCTGGTTTGGTAATGGAAGACTTCCTAGACGCCATCAACGGAAATCCGGATATTGCTGATGTAGACGATGCATTTTTGAATTTCTCTGTATCGCCAAAAGATACTAATAAAGTAGTATCAAAAATTCTCTTTCTGCAATGGTTTGCGTTGATAGTGACATCTGGCCTCCAGTCCAATAACAACGAGTATACAGCGACCATACGAGAAGGTGACATCGACAATGCAATTGTTTGGTCGAGCCACCAATACAATTTCAACGTTTCTGGGGTAGCCACGACAGAGGGAGAGTATATCCACTCTACGTCAGGCACGAATCTGACCATAAGGTATCAACGAACCGCAACTGAATACGACGAAATTCTTGTTAACGGTTTGAACGGCATGGCCGCTATTAACTATCAAACCTATCACGAAGTAGCCTTGTTTAATATGGCGGACGACGAATTCACTATCCCGTTGTCCTGGGACATTTTCAAAGATCTTACCGCAGAAGACCAAATGGAGGTGCTGCAGTACATCGTTCGTCTGAATTTCAACGCGATCAACATCACCACAATCGAATGGTATGAAACTCAAGACTTTTTCGATTTCCTGGAATTCGCTGCCATCGCTGTCAGTATCTTTACGCTAGGAAGCGCCACATCATTCCTGGACGCCGCACTAATTCTAGTCGAACAATATGTCGTCAATTACGCCATCGGTGAGCTCATCATTTTCGTAGCTGAGGTAACAGGAAATGAACAGTTAGCTGCACTGGCTGGCGTAGTAGCCGCGGTTTACCTCGGGGATCCGAAGAACTTTTCTGCGAAAGAAATGTTACAAGCAGATCAGCTACTGGATCTGGCTACTGACTTTTCTAGCAATCTGCAGTTTCTCGAGAATATCGAAGCCCAGGAATTGGCCGAAGATCTGCTCGAAGCAGCAGAGGAAAGCAAGGAGCGACTCGAAGAAGTGATCGATAATGAACCTGACGCCAAGTCTGTAGGTATTGACTCGAACTTCCTTATCGCCCTACAATCCGTAGATACCAACTATTTTCCTGCGATAGAAGGCCAATATAATTATGATCAACTCTATAATTATGATAGTCTTGTCGGATCTTGGAATGATCAGCAGCTTCAAATCGGAGTAACTTAATATGGCAAATGACTTTGGCCTAAGCGGCGGACTCCTCATGAACAACCCCGTAGATAGTCTGGCACTAGGCGGAAATGGCGGAGGTTTCAGTTTCGGAAACATGTTTTCCAACCTCGGAAATTTTCTCGGCAGCAAAGCAGGACAAGGTCTGATGGACCTCAGTAGCCTGGCTCTAGGCGCCTACGGACTCAACAAGTCTCTTGGGTTCGCTGAAGATCAACTGGGGATCCTCAAAGACCAGGAAAATCGTGCAGCCACTGCACAAAACCTGGCCACTTCCAATTCACAGTCTCTCGCACTGCAGATGACCACTCCGGGAACAGCGGAACACGAAGCCGTCAAAAAAGCGATCGAGCAAGGCACCTATCAGGTATAAATCATGGCTGGTCCCCGCATCTTCGTACCAGGGCCGAGCGTCAACACCGGGCTGATTGGTAGTCCCGCTCAATACCTGAACCAGATCAATAATATCGTTGCCGGTCGACGCCGGGAACGTGTGGCTGCTGAGAAACTGGAATCCGAACGTATCTTTCAAGAGCGCACCGCCAACCTGGCAGAGCGCAAACAAGACTTTTTAGAAGGAGCACCTGCTCGTGCAAGGGCTGAAACAGAATACCAGCGCGAACAAGCCAACTTACGAGCTCAAGCGGGACTGGATGCAGCACAAAATGCTCCGTTTGACTTTGCTCAACAATTCGCAGCACGTCCTGAAGTACAGCAACTTCTCCAGGAACGTGGAGCTGTTACCCCAGAACAGCAGCTTGCGGAAGTCTTGAAGTTTGCTGATTCCGATGCAGGACAAGGTTTGTTCCGTGACCCGACTCTTATGCGCCAGGCCGTATATGAGAATCTTATACGCAATAAAGGATTTTCTGCGGAAGAAGCTACCGCCGCGGCAAATGCTGCAGTTACTGGTGAATTCGGTCCATCTCTGGATCCTTCGATCGCAACAAAGCTATTCGATACTGGCAGCACCAATGTCGGGAGCGTATTCAGTGGGCTGGGTGGCGGAAAAGGCAAACGTGGAAGCACTTCTTTGTTCCAAGGCCTACCGAATCTCGAAAACTCAGAAGAATATGTCCGCAGCGTAGCAGGTCGACTCGGTATCGATGAACGCCGCGGCGGAGGTATGGTTGACGATGCACTGAACTTTTTCGGTATTGGGGATGCAAGTCGTTCCTTCTGGGACTTCGGAGCTCGTGACTTAGATATGCAAGATCTCGAGACAATACGTGGTCGATACGGGAATCAGCTTCCTGACTATGCAATCATGGGCGCTATTCGTAGCTCCATCAATACCCAAGACGGTACGATAGGGCAATCCAAGTTTCGCAATATCATTGACAACCCGGATTCTCAGGACGCAAAGGATTTCGTAACCATCGCGAAATCCTGGCAAGACCAATACGAACGCACCAAAGGAGGCAGTGGATCCCTGGGCAACATGAGTATGTCCGAACTGGTCAACCTGAACCGTATTCTGAAAGCGGACCAACGTGCGTACAATTCAGACATCCTGGCCCGTACGTCACCGCAAGCTGCATCTTTTGCTGATCGCCTGTCAGGATTTCGTGAGTTTCTTGGTGAATCAACACCAACTCCTGCTACAGCTGCAAGAGTAATCAGCCAGCCGGCTCCGGATACTGCACCTGACTCAAATGCTGCAAGTCAATCAGGATCCGCTCAGTTGGACAATCTGATTAACCAAGCTGCAGCACCTGCAGCACCTGCAACAACGCCCGAACCTGAATTCCAGGTAGGTGGTCAGATCCCGATCGAAGCAGCTGTAAGCTCAGTTATCGATGCGGTGAATCCAGCGCCTTTGGTTCAACGACTGGTTAACAGCCTGTCTCCGCCTGGTCCTGGAATTCTGACACCACAGAAACTGGATACCCGGAAAGAACGTGAACAAGCAGTAAAAGACCTGTCTTCTACGGAACGACAGCAAGCTCTTGCTGCTGCACAAGAACTTTCTCGGCAAGGAGTTATTGGATTGGCAGATGGTGAAGGTGATAGCCGAGAGGAATCTCTTCTGATTTCATATTTCAAATACCTCGAGGCACAACGGAACAGATAAGCCATGGCCGAATATCGTAGCAATGACCCGTTTCGGCCACTGCTTTCACTAGCTGATCAGAAACTGCTTGATGTATCAAGCAAGCTCACTGAAAAGAAAATAGCTCAGGCCCCTTCTGAAAAACTCCTCCCTGACGGTGGAGTTTCTGCCGCTATGGCTCGTATGCAGCAAGGGGGTGCAGAAGCCGTAGGCCTGGGTGAAATTGCAAAATCTTCGATCTATCAGGGCAACACCAGGCTGTTTGACTTTCTGCATGGCCGAACCACAGATCCTGAAGATCTTCAAAGAATTGCCGATAGCGTCTACGGGGTAACCCCAGAGGATCGGCAAAGACTGGTGACAAACGACCAACAGGAGGTGATGCAATCTCTCGCCGAAGGTAATTACTTGGATGCATTTATCGGAGGCGTGAAAGCTGCTCCAGGAACCCTGGCAGACAGTGCGAATGTTGTACCGGATATCGCTGCAGGTGCAGCTGCTACCATTCTCACCGGTGGTGCTGCAGCTCCAGTCGTAGCCGGACAGAAACTGAAGAAAGGCGCGAAACTGTTCGATAGTATAGGCAACGCAATCGACAGTGCCAAGAAACAGCGCACTCGAGCCCAGGCAGTAAAAGAAGCAGCTAAGACGTTGCCAAAAACCGCTGGTCAGATGAGTATTGTCACGGCAGATATCACTCAAGGCCAGATCGCGGAATACGAGCAAGAATTCGGTGAACGACCCTCAGCCGCGCACATAGCGCAAATGTACGGCATCAATCTCGTAACGATGACGGCCGAAGGCGGGATCATTAAGAATCTGTTCATACCCGATTTCAAAAAGGAGCTCAAAGATGAAGCCATAGCTGTCATGCAAAACGTCGGCAGTGGAAACCTGGCTCACATCGGACGTCGTGTAGGCGACGCCATAAAGAAAGTCGGTAAAGCAGCTGGTGCTGAAGCTGCTCAGGAATACGCACAAACCTGGGCTGAAATCATCAATACATCAATCGGAGAGAACGAAAGTTTCGTAGGTGGGCTCCGTCGGGAACTGAGTGACGCCGACAATCGTCTTCAGGCTTTGGCGGGGTCCTTCCTCGGATTTGGAGCCGGTGGTCTCGCTCGAGGCGCCATAGCTGCACCTGCTGTTGCTGCTGGCACTGCTGTTGATACTGCCAAAGGCACAATTGCTACCGCGGCGAAAACCACCAAGAAAGCAGCAAGCAGAATATCTGGCGAGCTCTCATACAAAGTCCTGTCCGCGGAAGAGCGGCAGGTTATCCGTGATCAATACGAATCCGAAAAAGTTGTATTCGAACAATTCGAAAAGAAACTTCAAGGCGATATTGATTCCGTCAAAAAGGCCGACACCATTGCTGATGTGCGTGCTGTGAGCCCTGGTGTCGAAAAAGTAGCCAACGAGATCCAGCAAAAGTTGGACATGACGGATGAAGATCTCACCGGTAAAAATCTGTTCCGTCTAAAAGACGCAGTCATTCGTGCTGCCAAAGCGGATATCGCCACATCCAAGTTTGCCCTCGAGGCCAAGCCTGCGGCTACAGTAGCTGCCAAATCCGCCAAGAACATAGGCGCCGCAGCGGACAAAGCTGCACGCAAAGCAGTCTCTGCAGTAAGTCCTGGTCTGGAAGTAATACAGCAAGGTTTGAAAGACCTGGGCCTGACCAAAGAAAACCTTGATGCTGCAATCAAAGCGACCAAAGAAATTCGTTCCAGCACTGCGCTCGGCGTCATCGAGCTCTCAGCTCAAGCCGGTAAAGAACAAATCTCTCAAATCAAAGAGGCTGCCAACACTCTCAGCCTAGACGACCTACGCCGTACTCGTGCCGTAGTCGCGATGAATAAGGCCGTAAACCCGGAAGTTCAACGCATCTTAGATACGGCCGTACGAGCCAAGGAAAAACGCCTGGAAGAAACCGGCGGACTCAAACGTACGATCGTCACCGGTGAAACTTTGGATCCTCAAGTATCCGATTTCGTCAGCCGTCCTTCTCTGCAGCCGGACGACGTTGCTCGTGCCAGCTCCGTGCTGGGCACACAGACTGCCAGCAAAATTGGGGATCTACCGGCCCTGGAAGCACTGGAACAGCTGGCCAGGCTGGTCGAAAACTCAGCCGGTTTCAAGAACCAAACCCGTGGAGCTCCAAGCACCGAGACTATCAAGGTGATCAACACCCGTCTCGAGAGAGCTCGTGCCCGTATCGAAAAAGATATTGCCCAGGCCAATAAGTCTGCAGGCACCAAAGCAGGTGAAGCAGCAAAAGCCGCGGTAGATAAAGTAGCCGATGTGGCTGAACCTGTTACCAGAGCTGCCAAAAGTGCTGCGAAAAAAGCCAAAGACACCGTCGAAAAAAGACAACGTGGCAAAGCAGAAGAAAAATTCACCGAGATCTACACCCCGGAATTCGTCACCAGCATGGAAACGTTTTCCAAAGTGGCCGAGAAGACCGCGGGGGATCCGACCAAAACTGCAAAAGCAATCGAGCTCGTACCCGCACAAATCGCTGCTATGAAGGAAGCAGGTATTACTACGCGCGCAGACTTCGAAGTGTTTTTGGAAACCTTCCCGGACATGCAGGTGAACACCGAGGTCATCAAAGAATTCGAAAAAGATCCGAACTATGGTTCGAATCTAATTGTCGACGAAGTATTCGATACTTTCAAAGGGGTGCTTTACAATCTACCCCAACAAATTAAGGATGCGTACAACGCAATTAACCCGCCGGAGTGTAAAGTCTAATGGCATGTCTGGACTTCAATAAGTTTTCCCAGTACATCATGGGCTTGGATCAGAGTGTCAAAATCGACGACAACAAGCCTCTGCGTTACGACGTATGGGAAACCAGCCAGGCTGATATCGCCAACGTAACCAGCCAGCTCAGCACCAAATCACTCAAGGCGCCTGAACAGTCACAACGTATTCTGACCAAGATGCAAAACGCTCTACGACGCATCAAGGAAAACGGGTCCACCGGTGGAACAACTCAACAAGACATCTTTGAAAGCGAACTGAACAAGGAAATGTCGATCGCCTTACATGAAGTCATGGAGTCCATCAAAGGCGAGGCGGACAAAGCACGTAACCTGGGAATCGAAGTTAGCGATATCAGCGCTTCCAGAAGTAGTTTGCCGGCCATACCCATGAACCGTATTTCAGCCAGTGTCGGGCGCAAGATTCTTTTCCAGAAAGGATTTCGATTCAAGCGTCCAACCAATGCTGGATCTGCAGTCGAAATCGAACAGCTCTACGCTAACGTAGGCGGAGAAGCCATTCGTGAGCTCGAGAACCTGGGATACCTGAAAACTCAAACCGATATCAGTACTATCCAGGATTACATCAAGAAAGAAGATCTCACCAAAGACTTTCCGAAAACCAATGTCAAAATCGAAGGCATTCGTTCTGTCATCCTGAACGAGCGTAAATTCGGCATCACAAAAGGATCCGAGGAAGCCAAATATTTCCTTAATCGTACCGCGGCAAACCTCGATGGAACTAACCTTGGAGTGGTTACGGAAAAACTTCGTGTTGCCAATATGTTGCTGCAGCCAGCGACTTACGTACTGCCTGACAGTAAAAAACAACAGTCTTCAGAGAGCCTGGCTCGCTGGGATGACGGCATGGATTTGGATGACACGACATCAAAAGTACGTAAACAACTTTACGATAAACCGCTTAAAGTAAACAAAGCCTTTGTTGGTATGTTAGATCTGCTCAAAGAAGAACACGACAACACAGCCAAATCAGCCAGCAAAAGGATCCAAGAAATTTTTGGTCACCGGAAAGACATGATCGCCAAACTTTTCGGGCTCAAGCGCTCCGATGATTTCTCGATCGACAAAAAGGAATCTGTCAGTGGTCAGAATCTTTCGAAAACTACCCCCCTGGACGACCTTGTCGAATACTGGGACCTGCTCAAAGGTGATCTCCACATGCCGATGAAGGTAGGACGAAATGCTCGTCTCTACTATCTGAACAGCGTACTGAACGCTCATGGATCCAAGCAAATGCGCTCCATGTTGACGCCAGGAGAATACACCCTAGATACCGGATCCGCTGACTATGACTTCCTGGTATTCCAGGTAGCGGATGCTTTAAGCACTAAGAAGACGAAGTATAATTACGAGGACATCACCTCTGGTGACAAATTGCAGCCTGCGTTAAATGCTTATAAGGCATTCTCGGATGCCACCACTTTTCGCACCAAAATGCAGGCGCTGGCAGCTCTCAGCAGAGCTTTCCCAGAATCTGACTTCGCTACGATTATTACCGCGGTTCAGGCCGTACAAGACATCCGTTCAGCGAAAAACGGCAAGGTAACTACTGAGTTCCCTGTGTCGTCAGATGCTACGGCTTCTGGTGGCACTTTGACGTTCATGCAAGCGCTGGGCACAAATATGGACGTCACTGCTTTGCTGCAAAGAATTGGACTGCTCAATCCTGAAGGCCTGAATCAGCCGGCGTTGAAAGATATTTACTTCATCATGGTTGAAGCCATGGAACGGCAGCTCTCCGGAGAAATCGTTGGCATGGGTCCTGATCTTGGAGAAGCCGATGTCACGGATCTGATGCGCGATACTCTGGACATGCTCTTTATCAAGCAGAATAAAAATATTCGGGATTTTGCAAAAGATCCAACGATGACTTTTATCTACGGGCAAGGGCGAACCAGTGCTACTTTGACCATGTCTCGTAATCTGGCAGATACAATTATCGATAACATGGACGATCCAGATGTTCGAAAATATTTGGCGCTGATTACCGGCAAAAAAGATTATGCCAAAGCCACCGGTGAGCACCTGCGGGATGAGGCCGGACTTTACAAAGAAATTGTCGAATCCTTGAAAGCCAGTGGTCTTCCTGGAGCTCTTTACAACATCATGAAGGAAAACGTCGCCGACTTGTATTTGGCTGAATACTCCAGTAGATCTCAGCGCGTTTACGACATGATGAAAGAACTGCCGGCAGACGGAATTTTCAAAGTGCTCCCCGCGGGAGCTGTGCTCGATGGAAAAACGAACACTCCCAAGGACTTGGCCAAATATGGCATGCCTCTGACAAAAGCTGTGTGGGTTCTAAACGAGTTCAAGAATAATGAAAACTCTGTGCTCACTCGGCAAGAAAAGCTACTGAAAACAGTACAGGACGTCTCCACGGTGCATGGTATCGATTCAGCGTTGATGTACCATTCAATGAACAAATTACAGAATCCTGGTGGCCTTGTTGCTATTCACGATGACGTACGTGGTAGCGTAAAAGATGTACGTGCGATGGAGAAGGCTTACGCCGAAACTGCAAAGGATGTCGCTATGAAATACGACATTCACCAGCAGATCATGGAAGCCATCGCTGCCCAGGATCCAGAGCTGGCGCAAAGCGCACAGTTCAAATCCTTGAAAAAGGAAATCGATGAAGACGTTGCTGAAAAACAGCGCATCATCTCAAGTATGTTCAACGATGACACCGATGCATTGATCGGAGACCAGGCAGATTTCAATGAATTTATCGCCGGAAAGCCTGGCGCCGAACCAGAAGCAGAAGTTGACACCGCACCTGTAGATACAGTACAGTCCACTATACCAAATGGGACAGTCCTCGCAAAACAAGATTTTGGTGACCAAGTTGTGGTATTGTCTGACGAAGATTCCACTACAGAAGTGCCTGCTCAAGAGATCTGGAACGACATCCAGGATCGAAAGAAAATGGCAAAAAGGTTGAAAAAGTGTCTGAACACTTAAAACGATATAAGAATCTTCCGGGTGCCAAAAGCACGCCGAAGGACACTCCGGCCCAGCCCGTAAAGCTGGCCGGTTTCGAGGAGCTCGTAAAACAGCTCCAGGAAATGACTGCTGCCTCAAAGCAGTCACAAGAGTCTCTCACCAAATCGTTAGAGCAGCTTAGCGCTATCGTGGCATCTACCGCGGAACAAGGCGTAGACATGGCTGGAGTTATCGACGCGATCAATGGTCTCAAAGACAAACTTGCAGAAAAGGAAACTATCAAAATGCCAATGGACTACGAAATCCATTTTGAAAGGGACCGTAATCTTTTAATGAAGTCAGGTATCCGATTAACTTCGGTACCTAAAAAATTGAACTGATAAACCCTTAATGGTACTCTTCTGCCGTTAAGCCATTTGATCTTAATTGAGGATGACTAAATGCCAAATCCAACTGTAGCATTAGATCCGCACTCCATCAGCCAGGGTAATATCCAGGCGTGCTCAGACTTGGTGTTTGGCACTCCGACTGGCGATGCAGTCACTATTACGAGTGTAGGATCCAACATTCCGACCTTGAAGGACAAAGAGTTCTTCGAGATTCGTAATCACCCCCAGGTAGCGAACAATGGTCTTTACCGTGTCGATGATACTACTCCAGCTACCAACAGTCTTGATGTACGAAAAGTCTCTGGCTCCGATCCAGTAGTCGATGGTACTGGCCGAAATGTCGATTTCGTATGTACCCTACGTTCAGCTCTGACCGACATAGTTTTTGCCAATGCTTCAGGCGAAACAGTGGATATTACCTCTGCCTTGGGCGGAATGCCGTCACTGTTTATCGGATCTCGATTCTTTGTCGAGAATCACTCCGATGCTACCAACAACGGTGGTTACGAAGTGCTTTCCGCCGTAACAAACGGTTACAACTGTCAGAAGCTCACCGGCGGTAATCCGGTCAATGAAGCAGTAGCAGAAGCCGCGGAAGTTTATTCCGAACAGAAAAGCTATTTCTTTGACACCGGCGCACTTGGGCTGTATTTGCTCGAACAACCTGGCCTAACTTCTACCAATGTCACCGATGCTGTATTCGGTACACCTTCCGGAGCAACTGTACAAGTCACATCCGCAGGTGCTGGACTTCCGACCGTAAAAGTCGGACAGAAAGTCGAAATCCTCAATCATGCTACCGCGGCAAACAATGGCGCATATGTCGTTCGCGCGGTAACTACTGTCAATTCAGACTGGACCCTGGAAATGGTTTCCGATGGTCTTACCCCAGCAAGCGCAATCGCTGAAAACCTCGATATCCTCACGGATCCGCTGGTGGACGACACCGGCATTAATGGTCAGGGGCTGTACTCTCGACTGATGATTGACTGGAACGACGACAACTTCCTTCGTAACAACGCCGGTTTCCCGATGTTCGACATCGACTCGGACGCTGGTAAATATCTCGTTGGACAAAACGCTGCAGGTGTCAACAACGGCGCCAATTTCGTAGACAACACCGAATTCGGTATACGTTCTCGAAAATTGGTACGGAACATGGGCTGGCAAGAAATCAATTCAGATGGCCTGGTGACAGCTGAATATGCTGCCATTCGTGGTAACGCATCGGTAGAAGATCCTGATCGTGACGTTGCCTACTACCAGTTCGGTACCGACACCACGGTAGACGATACAGTGGATCTGGAATTCGCAGGTTCTCCTGACGAATCTATTCAATGTTACGATGCAACGGTAACCCGAGCCCAGGGAACTGCTACCGAAGGTTATGCGTTTGCTTCGGCCAGCAACACTATTACTCGAAATGACCCCGGCGGTAACTACATCACTGACGGTTACAAGGTTGGTTCTCGAGTTATCGTTGCCAACGCAGAAACTCCTGCTAATAATGGTACCTACGTTATTACGGCCCTGACCGGAACAGTGGCTACCGTTGAAAATACGGATGGTTCTGCAGTCAGCTTTACCCTGAACGCTGATGACAACACTGCCACTCTCACCCTGGATAACCGCTTCGCATTTTCGCTGAAACTTCGTCCGCGGGATGATGACTCCTTCGGTAAAACATTTGCACAGGCCTCTCTTGCAGACGCACTGGCAACTCAGCTGTCAAACCGTGCGTTCATCTTCGGTGTGGGCTGTGTCGAAGACCAGAACATTACCGCAACCGACGCCGCCATCGCAGGTGCGCCTTACTCAGGCATGAGCATTACCTTCCACGCTACTCCGCAGTCACTTGGTGGAGCAACCCTGGTTGGTGGAGCTCGTAACTTCGGCATAGTGATTGATGGTAACGGTGGTACAGCTCAGCAAATTTACGAGTTTATCCAATTCGAACTACGTCAAACTACAGACATCGATGCAGACGGTGATACTCACGTAGGTCGTGCAATTGATGGTCTCTGCCGATTCAACGGTTCCGTACTCGAATTTGGTTCTGTTAACGGTGGTTTGACTTTCCCGAACAATCCCGATGGAGGTGGTTCAGGTGTATTCTGCTCTAATGTAGCGGCCGCGGATGCGAACAACGTCAAGTTCTTCGACAACCTTAACGTTCTTCGTTCAAATAAGGAAACCATTGCGGTTACCCTGGACGCAAACGATACCCTTATCAACGACGTTGTCGGCAAGATGGACCTCTGGTTCGATCGTACTATCCGCACCAACGTTGCCGATCTGGATATCGTAGCTGGCACCGGCGCATCTGGTACCATTACATCAACTAGCAACCTTCCGACTTTGGACGAAGGTTCCGGCGCCTACATTCGGATTTCAAATCTCGATGCAGGCGACGTCGAAATGGAAGGCATCTACCAGGTCACTAACGAAGTGTCGACTTCGCTGTGGAACGTGACTCGTATCGATGGCAAAACCATTGTCAACGTCACCACACCTGGCGCCGATGTCGACGAACACCCGTACGACAGCCCATCGGCTCTGATTGTCGATACGAACAACGCGCTATCGGGTACAACAATTTCGTTTACCAGCCCGGATACAATCGGAGATACCGGCTCAGGCCTGGCTATTTTCTCGGTCGGTGATCGTATCAGAATCAGCGGAGCCGGTGCCGGTACTAACGCAGGCAAAATCGTGAAAGTCGCTACTGTTGTAGCCGGCACGATCACGATAGAGCAAAACCAGTTCGAGCCCACACTCGATACTCAGGCTGCGGGAGGCTCGGTAACGCTGACTCAAATCGCTTCGGTAGAAGCAGATGCTGATTTCTCGTTCAACTTCGACTTCGACGCTAACCAACAGGGTGGTCGGACAGTGTCCACCACCACGTTCGTAAAGGCGAAAGCAATCGGCCGACAGACAGCACAGTACACGGAGAGCCAGGTCCTTTCGATCGTGACTCAAACCCCGTTGACTGTACCGCTGCAGGCACAGACGGAACGGAACGTTACCGGAGTAAGCTAACAGGAGCTAAAAACTGCTTGGGGGCTCAATGCCCCCTTGCAGTCATAACCCAAAATGATCACTATTATTACACGCTGGGAAGATACCCAGATGCCACGAGATCTCGAGAGTCGTATGTGGCGTCAACTGAAAGGCGCCTTCGGCGTGCAAAAAGTGATTTTCGTGGAAGACAGTCACGAGCTTCTCGACGAAATCGAAAAGCTTCCTTCAACCACTTCCCTGGTTTTTCTGGAACCTACCGGCAGTCAAAGTATCGATGATATTCCTGAAGGAGATATTGCTTTAATTCTTGGTAATACAGATCTGCACAACCTTCGTGAATCAGATCCGTTTAACCGATTTCATATTAATACCCCGAACAAAACGCACCTTTACGGTATCAATGCCGCGGCTATTGCCTTAGCACACAGGTACGGACAACATCGTGAGCGTCGATAACAGAACAGAAATTCACGACTGCGACAGCAGCACAGGGTGGCAGGGGGACGGTTCCCCCAACGCTACCAGCTTGGCTGGTCAGTTTTATGAAGGCACAGGATCAGTACAGGGTCAGCATTCAGACGCTGATGAAGAATCATACAGTAACGATGATTCTGCAGGATCTGCTTTCAGCTTAAACCTAACTGATGCCACTGTTTATTTCATGTTGAAGGATAACCTCAACAATACGTACGCAAATGGCGGTATTCAACTTGTCATTCAAGAAACCACGTCAGATCGCGTAGGATACGATATTGGCGGCAGTGATGCTCCTGGAGTCGACATCGGAAAAGGTTTTCGGACACTTAAAGGAGATTGCAATGTCCTAAATAACAGCGCAGGTGGACACACTGTTTACACTGGTAGCGAAGCCAATATTGCGTTTACCGCAATCGACGGTGTCGGATATGGATCTCTTCACAACGCAAAAGCTCAGGGCAACGTAGCTAATTGGTGGTTCGACCGTAGTACTTATATCGCTAACGGAAGTTATGCTTTAACGATTAACGGCGGTACCTCTGGCACTCCTGAAACCATGGCGGATGTGCGAGCGGACGATTTGACCAACGGCTGGGGCATGATTGGCAACCCGCTAGGCTCCCAATACGTATTTGCTGCGCCTACAGAATGGGGTAATTCTTCAGCAACCGCAGATGTCTACTTCGAAGCTACTGATGAACAGTGGTTCTGGGTTGGCGACAATCAAGGTGGACGTGCAGTGGGTGCTACACACTTTCCAATGCGGATTGTTGGTAATGCCACTGACACGATTGACATTAAGTGGACTCGAGTTGTAATCGTCAACACAGGACAACGTTCAGAGTTCACAGCTGGTGATGCCAATGTGAACGTCATGCAATTTGTTGGTGTAACCTTTGACCAAGTAGGTGATATTACATATACCACTCAGTCAGCCGGTAACCGTTTTGCAAACGCATGTATTTACAATAACTGCGGGCAGCTCTATTTCAATACTATGGATATGGATGGAGCCACGGTCAACGGATCCACCAACGCCGACGGAGCTCTGCTCTGGGATGCGAACAGTAATGAAGCCAACCAGGATAACATCCGTTTCAACTCAGACGGAACAGGACATGCTATTCATATCAATATTGATACTGCTTCTGCAAGCACATTCAATATCGATGGCTACATTTTCGACGGATTTGCCGGTCAAGACGGTACCGCGGGAAATCGTGTATTTCTAATCACCAACCCAAGCGATGGTGACATTACGATCAACGTATCGAACAGCCAGATTCTGAACCAGGTTGGCACAGGCAATGGATATAGCTATGAGCTCGCTACTGGCACCACTAGCTCGGTCACCATCAACAATAACATTACTTTAACATTCACCCCGTTAATATCCGGATCTGATGTTAGTGTCTTCTTGGCCGGAACTAATACGCCTATCCAGTCAACTGACAGCTCTGGAACTAGCTTCGGCGCCTCAGTTCCTGCGAGCACTGCTTTGGATTACAAGATTTACAAACCTGGATATGAGGTGGTTGAAGTATTCAACGTCAGCTTCACCGCCTCTCAAAACATTCTGGTCAACCAACAGATTAACCGCAACTGGCGTCCTGACTTCGACGAATCATAATGGCTATTCAATTTGATGGAGACAATCTTGTAATAACGCTTGACTCTGGAGTTACCCAAGTCGACGTATTCGAGGACCTGTACGAAGCAGCTAAAGACTGGTATCGAGGACATCCAGATAACAGACGTTATCCTTTTCCATTCGTATCGGATGGTGGTAACCCCCTGACAGAAGTAATCAACCAAGGTGGATACATATTCCTTCGAAACGATATCGGATGGCGTATTCGGCCGCCGGAAGAAGATATAACCATTTACATTACCGGTAACCTGGCTGTATCTAACGTAGATCTTCCAGCATTTATACCTACTGTTGGCGACTTTACCGCGGCCATTATCGGTCTGCAGCCTGTAACGCAAGGCGTCACACCTGCCATGCGTCAGTCGATCGAGTTTGCTTCACTTGCGAACCAGGTAGCTATTGATCCTATAAACGGGTATGCGCTAACTGCAGCAGTAGATGGAGTACTCGGAACACGAAAATTCCCACTAGCTACGGTAGCCGATGCAAATACTCAGGCTGACATAAATGGAATTCGACAGTTTACTGTTATGAATAATACGACCGTTGCCAATATCACTATGCCTGACCCGCATCAGTGGATCGGAGACACTCCGAATATTGTACTAACACTGGACTCTACTGCTGGTGTTGCTGGACATAGCTACCGGTACTTGACTGTAGTAGGAGAGCTTGACAACACTAACCTGATAGAGTTTTGCCAGATTGGTGCTGTTACACAGTTTAGCGGTTTTGCAAGCAAATCTGCGTTTCTTTCCAGCTGTACGTTGGGGGGCAATACGTTCGTAGCTGAATGCTATTCATTGGTGCCTGGCAACGGACACCCGGAGTTTTTCGTAGGATTGGGTAACGATTTTCAGGTACGAGATTGGCATGGATCAATTGGACTGAATGATATCCAAGATGGTACACACACCATCGAAGTATACGGTGGCTTTGTAAACATAGAAGCCAGCTGTACCGGTGGAACTATCCATATTCGTGGCAATCCTGTTGGCATCAACATCAATGGAACTGTTGGCGCCAATGTGGTTTACCAAGATGGCGATCGAAAAATTACCCAAATATGGCAAGCCAACCGTTTGGATCCGGATAACCCGGTCGAAACTGATGAAGACGGAACTATCCGTATCGGTCCTAACGGTTCTCCGATCATCACGATTAACGCAGGTACTGTCGGAACGACTCCGAACCGTACCACTACGCAAACAAGAGCATGACAGCTGTTCCTCACGCAACAGACGGGCTCTTCTGCGACACTGCTACGTTGACAGTAGCAAACGGTCAAGTGTGGGATGGATTATTCTGTGATGTAGATGTCATAATTCCGACACCTCCTCGTGGTGGAGGCGGTACTGGAGCAGGACCAGGGGATTACTACAACCAGGCACCAGACACTCGCCGTAAGACGGATGAACCGTTACTATTGGCACAAGCTCGTCAAGAAGACGAAGAACTTATCATTCTACTGAAAGCATTTGCAGAGGTAATACAATGGCATTAGCCGGCAAAAATGGCTGTATCGCTAAAGTTCAGAAAGAATTCGGAAACCTGGATCCTGACGATCGCGCGTACGTAAATGACCTGATCAAACGAGGTCGTCCTGACGCAGAGATTATTTCTCGCTTACAACAACGTTTAGAGCGAGAACAGGCTAACGTAGTTGAGATGTTTGAAAACCAAGGGATCAAGGTACAACGCGCCAGTACCGAAACTAATGAAGAAACCGCGGGAGCGGGAAGCTCCGGCCCCCCGGCCGGAGGTGACAGCGACGTTTCTTCATTAGGCTTCGGTACGGTATCTGTTGAGGGTGATCCTGAGCCGGGAAAGTCTAAGCCCCGCGATAGCGGGGCGCTAATCCTGTCTCGAGAGACAGCTGACCAAGCCCTGCAGAAGCTAAGCGATGCATCGGATCTGATTAAACGGTATTTGAAAGGTAACCGTAAGAAATTGTTCCTGGATGCGGCTACGAACTCGTATTTTGCTGATCTGGACGTCATAAACGTACAGGGACCTCGTAGTGGCAATACTCTTGATCTCAACACAGAAGCTGGCCTGAAGCGTCAGGTTGAGGTCCTGGAGCATGAAATCATACACGCCAACACAGTGGCGTATATGAAAAAGCATCTCTCAGAGCGCTCAGATGACGCTGTAATGCGCGATATTAAGTACCTCGGCAAAGCGGTGGTTGAGCTGGGATCTCTGGATACGAGTCGTCTAAGCGCTGAAACAGCCCGCAGAATTAACTATTTGCTTTCTCAGAACGATCTTGAAGTAGCCGTAGCCGAGTTTATCGCCATCATGGGCGCAGAATCTGACGTCTCACAAGAGATCTACAAGGCATTCGGACGTCGACAAGGCTTGGACCGTAAAACGCTCTCAGAGACGCTCAGGCGCTTTGTGAAACGTATTGCCAGGCTCCTTACTGATCAAGATATGGCTGGTCCTGTCGACATTGATCTATTGAACGGTGCTCTGTTGCGTACCATGCAACAAGGAGAGTCCTTTCGAGAACAAAGCTACCAGGAATTCAAGAAGTATTCCGATATGCTAGGAGCGTACCGCTACGAGCGGAGTGGAGATGGTATTCAATATCAACGCAAAGCGTCGATGGATTACTTGAACTACGCTGTGGCTTCGATGATCAATAGCCCGCTCGAGCGCAAGGGGCAAAAAATGATTGGCCAGCTTCATCAGATACTGTGGGAGCGTTTTCCGATGTATCAGGATGTGGCATCAAAGCTCCGTGGCGTTTATGACGGCTCTCCGCATTTACAACAGTTCATCCACACCGTAACCGGCGAAGGCGTGGATAAGATGAAAAAAGCTGATGTGCTGGCAAAATTTGCAGCTATCAATGCTCAGCGTACGGAAATTATCAATGATCAAATTAGTCAGCTGCATACGTTGAGCAAAGATCTGACAGATAAAGAACGTTCTCTTTTAGACGTTGTTACGTCTCAGATGCCGTTACATGACTATTTCGACCTGGCGGATCATTTAACTACTGCGGAACACATCGAAGCCGAAGCTGAGTTGTTGCGCAAGGAGCTTTGGAAACAGAATACTCCCGCAGTACGTGATGTGGATCGTTTGGTGGACTGGAATATTGAAGAAAAGCCAGGTACTACTATCTACAATCTGGATACGAAGTATCCAATGTACGGAGAAAATAAATTCGGTATCAAGCTCCGTAAACTGTTAGCCCTGGAATCGATCAAACGAATAGGCGCTAAAGACTTTGAAAAGCTATTACAGAAGCAAGAGCTCATGGATGTTATTCGTGATAACAGCGTGGCTAATAAACTGGCTACGTTGACAAACGAAGGGCTGGCGCCTGTACGTGATTCATTGGTGATGGACTATTACGCTGAGCCGCATCAAAAGCGAGCAATAACGCTGGCTGATATCAAGCAATATGAATTTGAAAATACCGGCTGGAAAATTCTGAAGCGTCCTACCAGAACTGAACTCGGCATTGTTTACCGTCCGACGATTGATTCGACTGACGTAGCTGGCGCTTATACGGACACCAAATTGGTATCGACTGATATCGATGTTCCCGAGACCATGCGCAAGTACCCTGGCGTAGTAGAAACCAAAACCGGGTACAAACTCCTTATTCCAAAAGAGTTAAAGCGGGAAATGGGTCTCATCGAAGACTTCTCACAAGGCCTGGTACGTTCTACGGCGCACTCAGTGGCCATACAAGAGTCTCAAATCATCCGGGACGCACTTCTCCAGGAAGACACCTGGATGACTGTAGGCGGCGTCAGGAACACCCAGGAGCTGCAAGATATCATCAAGTCTGATAACGTTGACAACCCCTGGTTCCTGAAACTGCAAGAAGGAAAGACGTTCGACGAGCTGCCGTCCGACATAAAAGCAAAATACATGCCGGTTGGAAAGCGAGCGTCGAACGTCAAAGGATTTAACGAATCCGTAGATCTTGTCCGTAAGGATATCTCTCACTGGCTGTTAGGGGGGAGCGCTAAATCCCTATTCGAAAACCCACAAATGAAATGGGGTATGCGTATTTTGAAGAACCTGGTTTCAGGCGCTAAGATCGGAATGGTTGTACTCAACCCGATCAAAATCGCCAATGATAATATGTCGAATCTGACATACTTAGGTGTACTGGGTCTTGACCCGATATTTATTGCCAAGAATTACCAGGATATTCAAAAGTCATTCGCCGAGTATTCAGATCTGCAACGGCAAATTTTCCAGCTCAAGTTAAAACTGGTAGGACGCCCAGAAAGCACCAAAACGAAACAGCAGCTCAAGAAGCTACAAAAGCGTCTGGCAGCCAATTCGATTGGTGACATAGCTGATAAAGGCTTCGTCAACTCTCTGGGCTCAGATCTCGTTTCACGCAGCGCTGATACCCTTTCTGGCTTCCAGGCTGACATGCACAAGGCACTGGAATACCTCTTGCTGGATGAAAAAGGAAATCGTCGATACGTTTCTCATTTCATCATAGAAATGCAAAAGATTGGATTCCAAGCTGAAGATTTCTTCCAGTACCTTGGCGGTATCGCAAATCGCTCCAAGTCGACCAAACTGATGGGACAAGAGCTCGATCAAGTAGCTGAGCGTCTTCGCACGATTAAGTCGGAAGAAGATATCATCAACTACGTTGCTCAGATCACTACATCACCGAGCAGTGAGCTCGTACGTGTAGGTTCAGCTATGACTGATTTGACTGATGTACTGGCCAAAGAGACGTTGTATCGTCACCTGGTACAGAATAAACAGATGAGTCCAGAAAAAGCTCGAATTCAAGTATTGGATTCGTTCCCGGATTACAAAGAGAACATGCCATTAGCAGTTCAGCAATTGAGTGACGTGGGGATTATTATGTTCCCGTCATTCTGGTTGCGAATCCAGAAAATTATCTACCGCATGCTCCGTGACAGGCCAATTAACCTGGCCACGGAGATTGCAGCACAAGAAATGCTGGGAACTGATATTACTACGATCTTCGATGCCAACGTTATCAATAAATCTCAAACGTTTGGCGGGCTGTTCCATATGCCGTTCGAACCTGTAGGCGTAGGATCGGTTATTCCGACTCATGCCTGGTAAAAAACGACTCAGCTGGCTGATAAAAGCTCCCACCGACGACAATAGGTGTATCACGGACTGGGCTCAGGCTTTGTAGGCCCTACCCAACAGCTGAGTCTACAGGTTTACTCCAGATCTTCGTACTTGTACCAGTCCACCTTCTCTTCCCGATTGTAATAGAACCACGATAGGGTGCCTACGATCGCTATGACTACGAGAACAAGAAGTAAATAGGCGAAGTAGAAGGACGCAATGACCATCCCACCAACAGTAACGACGGTGAGGATGGTCTTCCCGATTGCTACGAGACTGCGCCCCATAGGCGCCTATGCGTCAGCGGTCTTTCCGAACCTACGTTCGCCGAAAGACGGTGCGGTTTCCGGTTTGGTGTTGCCACTGTCACCCGCGGTACCACTCGGACGTTTGGCCGAGATCCACTCGTTGATGGTAGCTTCATCCAGACCGTCTTTGAACGTGATGTTATTGACGTACTTCATTTCACGCTCGTAGCCGGCACCAGGAGTTTCCTCGTTGACGATTTCCTCGGCAGTTGCCAGATCCGAGGCACGGAAGAACGACTTGATGATCTTCTTCTCCTGGATATTGCCGTTGTACTTACTGTACTCCATCTGAATACGCATAACACATTCCAGATCGGCAAGGTCCTCGAGAACCGAGCACTCCTTCATCGCACCATTCTTGCCAATTGGCAATTCGGCTTCGATCGGATCGGACACAGAGTCCAGGCCGGCGATGATGAGCAGTTGGTTAAAGATCTTGGCACCGATTTTATTCGGTGAACCGTCGTTGTTGGTTACTCGAAGGTTACCATAAACGATTTGCTTCTGACCTTGATGCTCGACGAACAGATCCACAGTCTGTGAACCGCCTTTCGAAATACTGACGATCGGAGCCAGAATCGTTACTGGATAAACGCCACTCGAGGTGATGTGATTACTACCACCTTGTTGGACATCTTCCTTCTTTTTGCTTGCTTCAAAAAAAGACATATTTTATACCTCTCAGTTGTATTCAGGGTGTCTAGCCCTGTGGAAAAACCTGTTGGAAAATCCTCTCCAACAGAAGAATTAATGCGCCTACCGGATCTGCGGTGCGGGCTTCCCCGATAGGCGGCTTCTGCACCGCACGTAATGTTGGGTTTTGCTGAACGGATTGTCGGCTACTCGTCGTTCACCGACATCCTGCCGCCGTTTCGTACAACTCTGGGCGAGCGCATATTTAGTCGGTCAGCGTACCCGTGTAAATTAGCTTAAGAGGGAGATCACGGAACTCAATAACGTGTTTTTTTGGTCCTCTGAAGCAGTAATAAGTGGGATCAAAATTTGTTAAGCGCAAGAAAGTGCATCGCCTCAGACCTTGGATTCCACTCTGGGACAAGGCCCTCGGGGAGCATTCAAAATCTCACTACGCAGTTCTGCTCAGAATCTAATATAGCAGCACCGCCAACTTCCGACACATACTGATAGAGAAGTTGCAAATTTCGAGAGCCCGTAGGTATAAATGGGTTCATCCTATTGACCCCTGTCTTTCGTCAACGCTAGGATCCGATTGGTTGCGATCAAGACCGTATTAAAGGGTGGCACTATTGAGTCAGCTACGCCTGTTACTCGGCCAGAGGAGAGAGCCCGTAATTTTTACAATGACCACTCGTCGGCTTTGCTTTGTTTCGTAGTGAGCAGCTCGACATGCTTTTGCAAATCGAATTCTTCCAGCGGAACATTGTCCGGTAGATCGCTCATCACGGTACGAGCAGCCAACTTTGCATTGCGATAATGAACAATGCGATTCTTGCCTTTCACTTCCAGAAAGACAGCTTCGTCAACCTCAGAAAGCATGCCGCCCTTTTTGCCATAGCTACCACCAGCGTTAACCAGGTTGTAACCATTTGTGTCTTCGTTATACAACGCATGTGACACCAGGACGACATTGAAATTTGCTGCCATATCCCGCTCGATGAAATCGACCAATTTTTTGATCTCGGTATTCACCTTGCCATAAGGATACGACTTTACCTGTTCCAGGACATACGCTTCAATATCCAGCAGGATTTTCGAAATTGAATCGATCGCCAGAGTCTGCGGCATTTTACCGAACTTTTCTTCGTAAGCTGCTACTTTATCGACGATCAAATCGATCAATGTATCGATTGAAGTAAAATCCGGTACGTTAACGTGCGGTTGTTCGAACGGATATTTTTTACCGTCCCGCGCAATTACGAGAACGTTCTCGAGAGATTTCAAAAGAGAGGTTTTACCGCAGTTGGTAATACCAGAAACGAGTAATTTTATATTTGCCATTATTCCACCAAAATTTTCGACATAAAAAGTAAAGCGCTGAAGACAACGCCAGCTACTGCAGCAGTGGCCATTCCTGAAAACGTTCCAAAGAACAGCCAGGCTACGAGGGCAGCAAATGCAAGATCGGTTTGCCAATGATATTTGCAGAACCAGTAGATGTTGATCTTCCACGCTAGAATAAGAGCTCCTAACGCGGACAGAAAGCCCATCATTGCGATTTCGTACACGAGTGATACCCTGGATTTTTTATAAGTTTATTATAGCATAAATCACATAAAATTCGATCAGCTTTCATGTAATGAAATTCAAATGATTGATCACTCTGACACTCAACACATATTGGCCAACGAGGTTCTTGGTCTTCAGGAAGATCCTCCTCATCTCGCCATGCATCTTCGCCATATTGATCACTCATTTAATTTTTCCACAGGTTCAAGTCGAATTTCAGGCTCTTCACCCTCAATCCATGAAACAATAATGCACACACTGTCATTACTAAATACACGAATAGGCTCTTCAGAGTTAACACAGCTCTGCATAATTTGTATAACATCACAAATTGCTCTTTCATTATCAGAAATATCATGATTCAGTTGAGAAAGTTTACGTTGCATTTCATCTCTTTCTTCCAAGAGCATCAAATAACGTGTAGCAGCTTTAGTTTCTTCACTCATTACTTTCACACACCTTTACAACATCACTCCAAGTTTTTAAATTCGTAGCAATTGCTCTGCTATAATTTTGTAAATCATAAACAGAAAAATATGGCTTCACGGACTTATGGTCTTTGGTCCCTTTTATTTTTCTATATTGAAACCGTTGTACAGAAAAACGTCCACATTCACTTTCCCAACGACCATAAGTATCGACGTTATCTGAACCAGCAGTTCGAATAAACTTCATACCGCTAATCTTGGATCATGCCAGATGACATGAGCTAACTCAGGGTATTTCTTGACGGCTTCCATTGAATCCGCTGACAGTTTCAACAGACCCTCGATGAAGTCGAGATCACCAGGTTCTAAAGTATCGGTTAACACTGTAACTTCCGGCGGGTAGCTCTTCAAACGCTTACCAGTCTTTTCGCTGATTTCGCCTTCGATGTTACGGTTTACGTACACCAGACGCAGTCTGGTAACCGTATAGCCAAGTTGTGTAAGAATCCAGGCGTACACCAGCAACTGGTATTTATAGTGCTGAGGAATTGCTCTGGGTTTTGTCTTGGAGCTGTATGTCTTATAATCAGTAATCATGCAGTCATCTTTGGTGCCTTCGACCAAATCTGCAGTACCCGCGGCGTAATATCCGTCTTTGACGTGAGCACAAAATTGCTCTTCAACGTGCAACGGATCTGGCCGGTCCAGGACGTAATCGTTGACTAGGCGTTCTGCCATAGCAACGAACTGCTCACGAACTATATTCGGATCGTAAACGTCATCGATCGGATCTTTAGAGTCGATATACTTTTTGATTTCGTCCATATCGACGTCTTTGTTGAGGGCCACTTGCTGTGCGCAATAGTGGACCAC
>JAAUYE010035556.1_pt1 | contig 30876 bp, 32 predicted proteins | sample 7278081 | NCBI WGS metagenome assembly JAAUYE01 (sample SAMN14350131, study PRJNA611818) | marine sediment metagenome | isolation source: surface marine sediment (0.6m) | place: French Polynesia: Moorea | collected 2018-08
CCTCGAGGATGCCGTCCATTTCCACGACGACGTTCTCGATTTCGTTCGGATACACGTTGAAACCGGAGACGAGGATCATGTCCTTCTTGCGGTCTTCGATGAATATGTAACCGTCGTTGTCCATGCGGCCGACGTCGCCCGTACGCAGCCAGCCCCCAGGTAACATCACCTTCGCTGTTTCGGCAGGGCGCTGCCAGTAACCTTCCATGACCTGCGGCCCCTTGATGCAGATCTCGCCTACCTCGCCCGTGGGCAACGAGTTGCCGTCGTCGCTCGTGATCATGACTTCGGTCGAAGGAATCGGCAGCCCGATGGTTCCCGTAAATTCCTCGTCGAGCCGGCACACGATCGCCGCGGGAGAAGTTTCGGTCAGGCCGTAGCCCTGCAAGATCGTATTGCCGGTCGCCTGCTTCCAGTCTTTGGCGACGGCCGGCTGCACGGCCATGCCGCCACCGATACAGACGCGCAGGTGGCTGAAGTCGACGTCCTTGAAGCTCGGCGTGTTCATGAGCGAGGCGAACATAGTGTTGACCCCCGTGAACAGATTGAACGGGTAGTTGGCAATTTCCTTGGCAAAGCCCTCGAAGTCGCGCGGGTTCGTGATCAACACGTTGAGACCGCCCTGGGCCATGACCGTCAGGCAATTACCCTGCAGCGAGAAGATGTGATACAGCGGCAGCGCCGTGATCGCGACGATCGGATGCACGCCTTCGTAAGCGTCGCTCTGCCAGGTTATGGTCTGCTGCACGTTGTAGACCATGTTGCGGTGACTCAGCATGGCGCCCTTCGATACGCCCGTCGTTCCGCCCGTGTACTGCAGGTAGGCGATATCGGCGTAGCCGATGTCGACGGGCTGCAAGGTTTTGTTGGCGCCTGCTCGAAGCGCCTTGTTGAAAGTGACGCTGTTGGCAATCCGGAACTTTGGCACGGCCTTCTTGACATGGCGTAGCACGAAGTTGGTCACCATGCTTTTCGGCCACTTGAGCAGGTCGCCGACGCCGGTCGTCACGACCTGGTCTACGTCGGTATCCGCGATAACCTCCTCGAGAATATGGGCGAAGTTTTCGAGAATGACGACACAGCGGGCCCCGGAGTCCTTCAGCTGGTGCTGTAGCTCCCTGGCCGTGTACAGCGGGTTTACGTTCACGACGACGAGCCCGGCGCGAAAAATGCCGCACATTGCTACCGGGTACTGCAATATGTTTGGCAACATTATGGCGACGCGCTCGCCGCGCATCAGCCCCAGCGATTGCTGCAGGTAGCAGGCGAACTGCATCGATAACCGATCGAGGTCGGCGTAGGTGAGCGTGCGCCCCATGTTCGTGTACGCGGCATTGTCCGGGTACTCGGAGAAACTGCGTTCGAAGAGCTCGCGAACGGAACGGAACGGCGGTTCAGGGACTTCTGCCGGCATGCCCTCCGGGTAGGATTTTAGCCAGACTTTCTCCACGGTGATTCCCCCAATTTCTTATCGTTGTGCAAGTGTAGCGCTGATTATGGGCCAAGCGTTATCCAGCAGTATCGGCTGTGCGGCGGCATTGGGATGTATGCGGTCTTCCTGCAGCAGCTCGTCGTTGAGCGCCACGCCTTCCATGAAGAACTCGATCCACTCGATGCCGTGCTCGCTGGCGACGTCACGGTAGACCGCCTCGAAGGCCTCTGTGTAGCGGGTGCCGTAGTTCGTCGGGATCCGGATGCCCAACAGAACCACGGCGGCCCCGGAGGCCTTGGCCCGCGTGACGATCTTCTCGAGGTTGCCCTTCATTCGCTGCGGCGGGAAGCCACGCAGACCGTCGTTGCCGCCGAGCGCGAGAACGACCAGGTCCGGGGAGAACTCGCTCAACGCGCTGTCGATGCGCGTCGCGCCGCCCTCGGTGGTTTCGCCGCTGATGCTGGCGTTCACCACGCGATGTTCGTACCCTTGTGACTCGAGCCGGGACTGCAACAAAGTGGCCCAGGACTGGTCAACGTCAATACCGTAACCGGCGCTCAGTGAGTCGCCGAAGATAAGCACTGTCGGCGACTCGGAGCCGTTCGCGCCGGCAGATATCAGTAAAACAACAAGAGTAAGCAGTCTTCGCATGAAAAATCAGTCATCCAACAATGTCGTGCTCGAGGCACTGGATCTCGGTAAGCAGGTTAGCAGCCCGGAAGGGAGTCTGACCATTCTTTCGGGCGTCAGTTTCAGCATTGCCTCGGGAGATTCGGTGGCTGTCGTAGGGCCCTCGGGCGCCGGCAAGTCTACGCTGCTCGCGCTGCTAGCCGGGCTCGACCTGCCCACCCGGGGCCACGTGGTCCTCAACGGCAGTAACCTGTTGACGCTCGACGAAGACGGCCGCGCGAAAGTGCGTGCCGAGAGCGTGGGCTTCGTTTTCCAGTCCTTCCACCTGGTGCCGTCCCTGAACGCCCTCGAAAACGTCATGCTGCCGCTGGAGCTGGCTGGACATAAGGAGGCGCGCGCCGCGGCCCGGGAACTCATCGAAAAAGTCGGTCTCGGCGAGCGCTGGAGCCATTATCCGTCGCAGCTTTCGGGTGGGGAGAAGCAACGCGTGGCAATTGCGCGAGCGTTTGCGACCGAGCCCGCGGTGCTGTTTGCCGACGAGCCCACGGGAAATCTCGATAGCCGCACGGGCGCCAATATCATGGAGCTCATGTTCGAGCTCAACCGGAGTTCGGCGACGACGCTCGTGCTGGTCACCCATGACAACGGCCTCGCCGAGCGCTGCGACCGCGTTCTGGAGCTCGATACGGGAGAGCTCAAACGCGACAGCAAGGCGGCCGCGTGAAAGCGCTCGCCTTCGCCATACGTAGCTTCAGGCGCGAGATTCGCTCGGGCGAGATGCTGGTTCTGCTCGCCGCCGTTAGCCTGGCTGTCGCCGCGCTGACGGCGGTCGGTTTCCTGACTGACCGCATCGGCAAGGCCGTCGCGCGCCAGGCCAACGAGGTGCTGGCGGCCGACCTGCGCCTGCGTTCACAAGAGCCCGTGCCCGATGAGTGGAGCCGGCTGGCCGATGAATACCGGTTGCAGACAGCCACGACGATGTCGTTTCCGTCGGTCGTTTTCAAAGACGAAAGCAGTGCACTGTCGAGCATCAAGGTTGTCAGCGATAACTACCCGCTGCGCGGCAGCGTACGCGTGGCGGACCAGCTTTTCGGCGAACAGCGTGTCGTCGACGGCATTCCGGCGAGCGGCGAAATCTGGGCCGACGGCGCGTTGCTTGCGCGGCTTGGCGCCGATATCGGTGACACGGTAGCCATCGGTGAGCTCGACCTCAGGGTTTCGGCCGTGCTGACCTACCGGCCCGACCAGTCGATCGGTTTCGCATCGCTGGCGCCTTCGGTGCTCATGAACATCGAAGACATCGATCGAAGCGGGCTGATCGGCGAAGGCAGCCGCGTCCGGTATGCGCTGCTGGTTGCCGGCGACGAACAGGCCGTGTCCGACTTCAACGCGGCCATCGAAGACGAGCTGCCCGACTCGGTGCGCATCCGCAGCCAGGAAGAGAGCAGCGAGCGGGCCTACAATGCCGCGGATCGCGCGCAGCGCTTCCTCTCATTGACCGCCGTCATCAGCTTGCTGCTGAGCGCCGTGGCTGTCGCGATGTCGGCGCGCAGGTTCGCGCAGCGACGCATGGACACGGTCGCGCTCATGAAAAGCCTCGGTGCCACACAGCGCTTCGTCATCTCCGTGGCGCTGATACAACTCGTCATGCTCGGCATACTCGGCGTCATGGCTGGCAGCATCGCGGGATTTGCGGCCGAGGAACTGCTGGCCAATATCCTCGCCGACCTGTTGCAGGGCGATCTCCCCGACCCGGGACTGCGGCCCGTGATCCTGGCCAGCGGCAGTGCGCTCGTCTTGTTGCTCGGCTTTGCGCTGCCGTCCATGTTGCAGCTACGGAATACGCCGCCGCTGCGCGTGCTGCGCCATGATGCCGTGCCCCCCGCGCCGTCGCGACTGCTGGTTGCCGGGCTTTCGCTGGCCGCCGTTGCGGCGCTGCTGTATCGCTCGGTCGGAGACCCGCGCATGCTCGTGATCCTGATCGGTGGCATTTTGGTTATTGCCGCGTTGCTGTATCTCGTGGGACGCGCGCTCGTCGCTTCGATCGGGCGCTTCCGCTCGGGTGTCGGCGTCGCCTGGCGTTATGGCCTGGCCAACGTCGCACGTCGCGGCCGCGACAGCGCCGTGCAGGTCGTCGCGTTCGGTTTGGGTATTACCGTGCTGTTGCTGCTGACCCTCGTCAGGACCGACCTGCTTGAGGGCTGGCAACAGACGCTTGACGCTGAGGCGCCCAACCACTTCCTGATCAACATACAGCCGCACGAAGTCGATGATGTCGGTGCGCTGTTCGAACAGAATGGCATGGCCCGCCCGGTATTCACGCCGCTCGTCAGGGCGCGCATGACGACGATCAACGGCGAGTCGGTCAAGGAGCGGGAGTACCCGAACGAGGACGGTCGCTGGCTGGCCAATCGCGAAGCAAACCTGTCGTTCGCGGCGGAGATGAGCTCGAGCAATGAGCTCATCGACGGTGAATGGTGGCCGACCGGCTACGACGGGCCGCCGCTCGTGTCGATCGAGGAAGAGTCGGCCACCAATGCGGGCCTGACGCTTGGCGATGAGCTCGAGTTCTTCGTCGCAGGTCGCGAGGTCACGGCGACGATTGCGAGCATCCGCAAGGTGAACTGGGACTCCTTCCAGCCAAACTTCTTCATCGTCTTGTCGCCCGGTGCGCTCGACGGCATGCCGATGACCTATATATCGAGCATGCGGATCGAGCCCGATGAACAACCCATGCTCGTCAATCTCGTGCGCGCCCATCCGAGCGTCTCGGTCATCGATCTCGACGCAATCCTGCAGCAGGTGCGCGGCATCATCGAGAAAGCCAGCCTGGCCGTTCAGGCTGTTTTCGTCTTCACGCTGGCGGCCGGCATTGCCGTGTTGTTTGCTGCGGTGCAGTCGACAATCGATGAGCGGCGTTTCGAGAGCGCGATGCTGCGTGCACTCGGCGCACGCAAACGCACGGTTTTCTCGGGCGTAATGGCGGAATTTGCGGCGCTCGGGCTCGCCGCGGGCATCCTGGCCTCGGCCGGTGCGTCGATCCTGGCCGCGATGGTCGCGGTACAGCTATTCCAGTTGCCCTACGAGTTCAACCCACTGCTGTGGGTCGTAGGCGTTGCGGCCGGAGTCGTCGTGGTCTGTGTGAGCGGGTTCTTTGCGGCCCGCGGCGCCGTGAATGCGGCACCCGTTGACGTGCTGCGCGGAGCCGCTGCATGAGCGAGCAAAAACTCTCGTGCGGCGTTGTGCTGGCGCGGGAAACCGGGGCCGGCTGGTATACGCTGATGTTGCGTGCCTATCATCACTGGGATTTTCCCAAGGGCATACGCGAATCCGGCGAGGAACCACTCGATGCGGCGCTGCGCGAAGTGCAGGAAGAGACGAGCATCGACGACCTCGCGTTCGACTGGGGCGACCGCTACTTCGAGACCGGCCCGTACAGCCGTGGCAAGGTGGCGCGCTATTACATCGCGAGGACCGCGCAGGAGCGCGTCGAAATGGGCATTTCTCCAGAGACTGGCGCGCCCGAACATCACGAGTGGCGCTGGGTCTCGTTCGATGAGGCCTACGACATCGGGTCGCCGCGGGTGCGCCAGATCGTGCAGTGGGCACGGCAGATCATCGGCACCTGATCAGGCCATGCGATTGCGCTCGCGGCCTTCCTGGAACGCGACGATGTTCGCCGTGAGTTCGTCAATAGCGGCCTGGCGCGCCTCGTTCGTCGACCAGGCGATGTGCGGCGTCAATATCAGGTTGTTGCCCTCGTAGTCGAGCAGCGGATCGCCGTTCACAGGTGGCTCCTTGGGCAGTACGTCGATCGCCGCCGCGGCGATGTCGCCATTACGCAGTGCCTCGGCAAGCGCCGCCGAATCCACGAGACCGCCACGTGCCGTGTTAATCAGGATGGCGTCGTTTTTCATTTTTTCGAATTCGCGCGCGCCAAACAGGTTGCGGGTTTCGGGGACGAGAGGGCAGTGAAGCGAGATCGCGTCAGAGGTGCCGAGCAGTTCGTCGAAGGACACGCGTCGATCGTCCCCGGGTTTCGTTCCCGGACGCGCCGCGACGACGACGTTCATTCCGAAGGCCTCGGCGATCTTCGCGACGCCGCGGCCAAGTTCACCGAAGCCCACGATACCCAGTGTCATCGAGGACAGCTCCCGCACCGGGTGATTAAGCATGCAAAAGTCTTCGGACTTCTGCCATTCGCCGGCACGCACGTCCGCCACATAAGATTCAAGACTGTGCGTCAGGCTGAGAAGGCACGCAAAGACGTGCTCGGCAACGGACTGCGTGCAGTAAGCGCGAATGTTGCAGACGGCGACCCCGTGGCGCTTCGCGGCGTCCAGGTCGACGTTGTCCGTGCCCGTGGCCGTGAGGCCGATGAATTGCAGCTCCGGGCAGTTGTCCAGCAGCTTGTCAGTGAGGCGGATTTTGTTGGCGAGCACATAAGCCGCGCCGGCGATCCGCTCGGCAACTTCGTCGTCGGCCGTTGCATGAAAGACCTCCAGCCCGGGTAGCGCGGCCTGCAATGCGCTGAGGTCGAGGCCCGGACCCATTGTCGCCCAGTCGAGAAACACGGCTTTCATGTGGATATTCGACACTCGCTCAAGCAAAGTACGGGACGATGACCGATCAATTCTGGAAACGCAAATCGCTCACGGAGATGACGGGCGCCGAGTGGGAGTCACTCTGTGACGGCTGCGCGCTGTGCTGCCTGCACAAAGTGCAGGACGAGGATACCGACGAGGTGTTCTACACGGATATCGCCTGCCGGCTGCTCGATCTTGAAGCCTGCCGGTGCACGGATTACGCGAATCGTGCGAAGGAGGTGTCCGAGTGCCTGGTGCTCGTCGCGGACAAGCCGGAGGAGTTTCGCTGGCTGCCCGCGAGCTGCGCCTATCGCCGACTTGCAAACGGCCAGGACCTGCCCGAGTGGCACCCGCTGATCACGGGAAGAAAACAGTCGGTTCATGAGGCCGGAATCTCGATAAGAGACTTTGCCGCGTCGGAAAACGAGGCGACCGAATGGAGTATTCTGCAAGACCTTGGCGCCAACGAGGAGCCACAGTGACCGAATACCCGACAGTCCCTCTCGACCAGTACCGCGAATACCCGATCGACGAAATGCGGCAGCGGCTGCGGGATTTCTATGCCGACATGCAGCGTCGCAGAACCGTGCGCGAGTTTTCCGACAGGGCCGTGCCAAGGGATATCATCGAGACGGCCCTGCTGACCGCCAATACGGCGCCGAGCGGGGCCAACCTGCAGCCCTGGCATTTCGTGGTCGTTAGCAGGCCCGAAACGAAGAAGGAAATACGTGAGGCGGCCGAGCTCGAAGAGCGCGAATTCTACGAGCACCGCGCGTCGCAGGAGTGGCTGGCGGCGCTTGCGCCCCTGGGCACGGACGACCGGAAACCCTTTCTTGAAACCGCGCCTTACCTCATTGCCGTGTTTCTGCAGAAATACGGCGAGTTACCCGATGGTCGCAAGGTCAAGCACTATTACCCGGTCGAGTCGACGGGCCTTGCAACCGGCATGCTGATAACAGCGCTGCACCGCGCCGGGCTCGCGACGTTGACGCACACGCCGAGCCCGATGAAGTTCCTCAATGAGATTCTCGGCAGGCCGAAAAGCGAGCGGCCATTCCTGTTGCTCGTCGTCGGCTACCCGGCGGACGATGCGCGCGTGCCGGATATCAGTCGGAAATCACTGGATGAGTTTGTCTCGTTCGTCGAATAGCGCAGGCGAAGCAGCCGGTCGACTTTGCCGCAACATCGGCCCAACACGGCGATTCTGAAGGCACTTTGAGTTTGATCCGCTGCCTCGTACGGGGTCAATCTAGGGACAATTCGAAATTCGGCGAAAACGCGATCGGGATAACGTACCGGTTGTTGAGCTGGGCGTAGCGATCGTCGAGCGAAGCAGCTTCCTCGGTAGCGCCCGGATTCCAGAGCACCTCGATTCGGCGCAAGCCCGGCTCAAGGCCGCTCAGGGGCACGAGACCAATTAACCCTCGCATTTCCAGGTCTGCGCGCTCGGCCGGCTCGAAATCCGCCATCGGTACCGATTTGCCGTCAATACTCACTGTCCACAGCTGGCGCAGACAGTCGATGCGGTTCGGCGCTTCCTCGGCATTGCCACAAATTTGATCGAGCACGAGATTGTCGCGAAGGGGCTGGTACGGCAGGAACAAGCGAGCAAAGCTGCCGCTTTGACTAAAGCTGTCGACACGCGGCCAGCCGCGCAGCCGATCGAGCGGGCTCGGCATGTCTTCGTAGTAAGTGCTGCGGAGCCCTTCCTGGACCTGGGTCGTATCGAGATACGTGAACTCGCCCGAGACCGTGAAGTTACGCCATGCGGCAGTACGTGCGTTGCCGACAGCAAAGATGAAAATAACGCTGAGGATTATCGCGACAAAGAAAGCTAACGGACGTGTATTGCTCTGCAAGGTCAGCTGTACCGGCAGCACGAGGCGCTGCGGGTAGGCCAGTCCTGCAATGCGCCTCAGGAACCGGACGAAACCTGCGAACATACGGCTATCGCGAAGCCGGGAAACCCGCGACGCGAGCTGCGCATCGAGCAGGTACACAAGTAGCGGCACGCCGACGAACACTGCGAGGAGCACCGTCGTGCCGATGCCCATGCCGGCATTGGTGAGGCCGAAACGGGCGCCGATCGCGCCGGAAATCACGAGGATGACTACCAGGATGGTGCCGAACCAGAGCACGCTCAGCGTGAGCATACTGATCACCGCAAATAATGACGATGCCAACCGATCCGTGTTCTGGATGACGGTATCGAGATCGGGCAGCGTGTCCCGATAGTACTGTCGGCTCAGCGGTCCGAGCCCCGGCGTCTTGTTCCAGTTAATCCCCTCGGGGAAGACCGTGCGCAGGCCAATGAGCCCCACCCAGTATGCGCGCGCCATCAGGTGCACGACGAAACACGCGGCCAGGCCGTAGCTCGCGCCTGCAAGTAGCGTAGCGCCCACGGTGCCGGCGATGACAAGACTTGTCGAAAGATGGGTGTAGATGTCGGCAATCCTGTCCAACAGCCAGCCCGGGATCGAGAATAGCGCGAAGATCGTCAGGCCCGAGATGATCAACTCGAGTTCGTCAGTGCGATCGCGCAGCCGATCCATCGCCTCGGCGTCGGCTCTCAGGTGCGCTTCGGATTTCTTCTTCTCTACCAAGGGGCTACTGCCTCCGCGAGTGCATTATGCCGCGATATCGGCGACATCCCCGCCTGACAGCCGAACAAGATCCCGGGGGCTCAGGCGAAAGACTGCGTTAGGTGTGCCGGCGGCGGCCCAAATTACTTCGTGGCTGAGCAGCGTGTCGTCGACGAATACGACGGGCTGTGTCCGATGAGCGACCGGTGGCACGCCACCGATAGCGAAGCCTGTTTTCTTGCGGACAAATGTTGCGTCTGCTCGTTCTATCTTTTCCCCGAGTAGCCTGGACACTTTGGCCTCGTCGACGCGCACTGAGCCTGATGCAATCACCAATACGGGACGCGCGCTTTCGGAAGCCTTGAACAGCAGCGACTTGGCAATCTGCGGCACCGTGCATCCAATCGCCTCTGCTGCATCCGCTGCCGTTCGAGTGCTTGCGTCAAACTCGAGCACCTCGAAACCTGTCCCAAGAGCGGCCTGTACCTTCATTGCTGACGCTGCTGTCGCCGGTTTCATCATCCTTCCTGTTGTTCCTTTCGCCTGGCCGGGTTTGGCCGCCATGCGCCGGTGATTGCGAAGAACAACAAGTAAGCACCGAGCAGGATACCGCCGATTCCCATGTAGGCAGCCAGAAGGACCCTCGCATCAGGCTCCAAAGCGAGCAGGTTCCAGGCGAGCATGACCGTGCCAACCAGGATGGCCAGACCGATCGCGCCGCTAATGATCCTGGATATCATCCAGAAGCACTTTAACAGACAGCACGATGCGCTCAAATCCATCCGGCGTCAGCCACCGCATCCCGTGATTTTGTGACGGACTTCAAAGTTTCAGGGCATTGGTAATAACATAATGCCCATCAAATCGGACCAATTTAGTCCGGTTTGCTCGGGGAGGATAGATTGGACTGAAGATAAGGTGTAGTGATCATGAAGACGCGTCTGATTTCCGAGCGCAAGTGCGAGCTTTACGGCGCCGCGTTTGCGTCAGCCACTTTCGCTTTCGATATCTACCATCCTCTCGGTATCGCGGGCGCGATGCCCTATATCGCCCTGCCGCTACTCGGCTTGCTGGCGAGATCGTCACGCGCCGTGATCAGCCTTGCGCTGCTCGGCACGGTCCTTAACGTCGGGGGCGTCGTCCTCTCGATGTCCGCAGCACCGCTTTATGCCGTGCTGGTCAACCATCTCATGAGCGGCATCCTGGTTTGCATAGTGGCCTATATCGCCCTGGCCCACCTCGCCGTCGAGGACAGGCTTCGGGCGACCCTCCACGATGCGGCCTTTCGCGATCCACTTACACGCCTCTACAACCGGCGCTATGTCTTCAATATCTTCCGGGACGAACTTAAGAAGTACCAGCGCTATTCGGACCCGTTCTCGCTAATGCTCATCGACGCGGATCACTTCAAGCGCATTAACGACCAGTACGGTCATAGCGCCGGCGATGCCGCGCTGAAAGCTATTGCCGATGCATGTAACGAGTCGGTCAGAGACACTGATATCGTCGGCCGATTCGGCGGTGAAGAATTCATCATCCTGCTACCGCACACCAGAGCCGAGGACGCCGCGATCGTCGCAGAGCGAATTCGGCATACGATGTTGCAGAGCAATGTCTATTGGCAGGGACAAAGGCTGGATATCAGGCTTAGCCTCGGCGTTGCCGAAGCAGGCGTGCACGCCGAGGGTATCGACGAGCTGGTCACAGCAGCAGACCGAGCTCTCTACGCGGCCAAGGAAGGTGGCCGAAACCGCACCGTGATCGCTGATATCGCGAACGATAGCACCCGTAATTTCCGCCTGCATATGCAGGCGGCCTGACGGTGGGCTCGGAGCGCTGCGCATCAAGCGCCTGAATTCCTGACATATCGCCAGGCATCGTGCTGCGCCCGAAGTCGCGTCGCGATTTGCGTCGTATACTGTGCCGACCATCTGCTGATTGAAGGGCTGCAATGTCGCGTTCATACAAAATCCTGGCTTTGTTGTTGCTGGTTGCAGGAGCCCTGATCGCCATAGGGTCGTGTGCGAGTAATGCGGATTTGCCGGTGTCCGCTGGCACCGGCCCCGAGCCCGTGCTTCCAGAGCCCAAGAAATCACTCGTGCCTTTGGTTCACATCGCCAGGGTAACCACGTGGCCGGAGGGCGAAACGCCGGATGCCGCCGATGGCCTCTCGGTCACGGCTTTCGCAAAGGGGCTCGATCATCCCCGATGGCTGTACGTGTTGCCCAACGGTGACGTGTTGGTCGCGGAAAGCAACAAGCAGGAAAGAAAACCGCGAGGACTGATAGGACGTGTTGAACGCTGGGTGATGAAACGTGCGGGCGCCGGTGTGAAGAGTGCCGATCGGGTGTCGCTCTTTCGCGATGCGGACGGTGACGGCGTCGCCGAATTGCGTAGTGTGCTGTTGTCCGGGCTGACCTCCCCATTCGGCATGAGCCTGGTAGACGGGCGCCTGTACATTGCCAACACCGATGCGGTAGTCAGTTTCCCCTACGCTGCAGGCGATACGGAGATTGTCGACGCGCCCAAGCCGCTCGTGGACCTGCCGGCAGGTGGCACGAATCGTCACTGGACCAAGAGCCTGATCGCCGGTCCGGATGGTAAGAATCTGTATGTCGGTATCGGTTCAGACAGCGATCACGGCGAAAACGGCATGGACCGGGAAGAAGGCCGTGCTGCGATTTGGGAAATCGATATCGAGACGGGCGAGCATCGAATCTTTGCGTCCGGGCTCCGCAACCCGGTGGGCATGGCCTTCGAACCGTCGAGCGACATGCTCTGGACTGCGGTCAATGAGCGCGATGATCTTGGCGGCGACCTCGTGCCGGACTATATGACCTCGGTTGTCGATGGTGGCTTTTACGGCTGGCCTTACAGTTACTTCGGGAACAACCTCGATCCTCGAATCGATGACCAGCGGCCCGATCTCGTCGCACGTGCCCTGGTTCCCGATTACGCGCTGGGGCCGCACACGGCGTCGCTGGGTCTGACGTTTGCAGAGAATGCAGATCTCGGTGCTGTGTGGCGGAACGGCGCGTTCGTCGGCCAGCACGGCTCCTGGAACCGCAAGCCGCGTAGCGGTTACAAGGTGATCTTTGTGCCATTCGAGAACGGCATGCCCGCCGGACAACCTGTCGATGTTCTTACCGGATTCCTCGATGAAGATGGTAAGGCGCGAGGGCGCCCCGTCGGCGTGGTCATCGACAAAACCGGTGCGCTGCTCGTCGCTGACGACGTCGGCAACATTATCTGGCGCGTGGCGAGGAAGCAGTAACGCACGCAGCTGCAGTCCGGGCCATCGCCCCGAATCACGGAAGCGTGGTAATCTTTACCGATCAGGCAGGTGGCTGGTGCGCCATTTTCGCGTTTTCCTTCTCAACGGCTTTGGCGTCGGCCCTGACCATTTGCACGAATTCGTCAGCAAACGCATCCGTCGTTATGTCTTCCACGCCGCTTTCCATGCCATCGAAAATGCGAATCGCGACGTTTCTCGGCGACTCTTTCTCCATGTCGATGCCGGCCGCCATGTCGGTATCGATAGGTCCGGGATAGATGCCGAATACCGGTACGCCCTGAGGAGCAAGCTCCGCGCGCATGCCCTGGGTCAGGGAATGCGCCGCCGCCTTGGAGGCTGAATACGTTGCGGCAGGCGGGAAGTTTGATAAGCCGCCGACCGAAATCACCGTGGCCACCGCGCCATCGCCATTGGCAATTATTGCGTCGGCAAACGCTCTCGTGACATTGAGAGGCCCAAAATAGTTGGTCTCCATCTCGCGACGCGCGCCGTCTTGGTCGTGGTGATAGATGACACCCGAGTAACCGGCAACACCGGCATTGTTGATCAGTATCTGGGTGTCCTGCGCTTGCTCCGCGGCTTCCTGTATTTGCTGACCGTTTGTCACATCCAGGCGCACAGCGATGACCTGCTCCGGATACTGTTCCAGCAGATCTGCCAGGCTGGCGACGTCGCGAGCCGCCGAATAGACACGCCTGGCACCGCGGGCGACAGCTTCTTCCACGACGGCCCGCCCGATACCCCTGTTAGCACCGGTTACGAAAACAACCGCGTCCTTGACTGAAATACTCGACATTTCATCCTCCTGTAGCGGCCAGCTTGTCGCTGCCCTGGATTGTTCATTAACCGGCACCGAATACCGAATCGATCAGCGCCGTATCCATGTATTCCTTCACTTCCGCAAACCGGCCGTTGCGGATCCTGATGACCTGGCAGTACGTGTTGTTGTAAGGGACGCCATCAACGGTTTCCGCAGTTCCGGATGTCTGTGCAACCACGACGTCACCCTCGGCGACCAGTTGTTCGATCTTTGAAGAAATACCGGCTTTGAGCATGCTGAATAAAGGCCCCAGAAGGCCTTCCATGAGCGCTTGCTTGCCGGTGTATGTGCCCGAGAATTTGGTGGAACCGATATTGGTCCACGACACGTCATCGGCCAGAAGCGCGAAACAGGCATCCACGTCGCCCCGCGCGCCAGCTTCGTAAAAGTCGAGAACGACCTGTTTGTTTTCAGCAATTCCCATTGGTCCTCCTGGCAATACTCACTGGTTCGCACGTCTGCTTTGGGTCAAACGCAGACATCGTACCTCAAAAAGTGCGGACCGAAAGTGCGGCTAGTCCGCTGGACGCGGCCGTGTGATGTCCAGTTCCAGGTTTATCGGCTCAAGCATTTCGGCCGGCAGCCGGTTGATCGTAGTCACGCGAGACTTTCCTTTGCGGACAATTACTTCGTCGACGTAGCGGTAATCCTGCGATTGTTGGCCTGATACAGGATCAGGGGCCGCCCTCGAATACACGACCCCTGCGGCTGCCTCGATGCGAGCGAAATACGAAAGCGCCTCGTCGGCTTCACGCTCGTTGCGTGTAACAAAAAGTCCAAGATTGCTCGCGCAGAACTCGCCGCCGTTATTTTCGAGAGAAACCCGGGGCGACGTGACAACTTCTCCATCTCTCTCGAGGGTCATCGTGAGGACGTAGCGAACACTCATGTTGTACGAATCAGGGTAGCGCCGCGTGATCTCGTTGAACGGAAACCGATCACTGCCATCCACGGCGGTTATAACCGAATCAATGCAAGCATCGTCTACTACTATATGACGCAGAGAACGATATTCATCAACCACGCGTTCAAAAGCCACGCTGTCATAGAGTCGCCCGCTCGTTAGCAAGACCGAGTCTGCCTGCCCGTTCCGACGTTCTGTCAGAATTTCCCATTGGAAATACAGTGAGGGCGCTGAAAAAAAACGGGTAACTTTGACATCGATTGCGGGAATCTCGAACGATCCATCAGGGCCGATCGGCACGGTAACCCGGCCGCGCCCGGCCTCGTCATTGCATGCCGAGTCTCCGGTCGGCGAAAAAAGGCTACTCAAGACACCCGTCGTCCTGCAGTTCCATGAAATGTTCATGCTTCGGTGCAGGGCGTCCGTGTGCTGGTAGTTGTCTATTTTTCCGACGACCGCCGCGGATTCCATGCGTGCCGAGCACCCTGACAAGACCAACAGCATCAAAGGCAACAACAGGAAATCGCTTATCGCTGCACGCATAATCGTTGCCTGGCTTCTTGTGGACCGTCGAGTCTTGTCGCCACTGTGAGTCTCCCGACGTCCGATTCTGGCAAAAAAGTGGGCCGATGCCCATTTGTTAGTGCAGTGAAAAGAAATATGCTTGTGGATACGATGAAAAGATATTTTTTACTGGTGCTGCTGGCTATTGCCGTATCTGGCTGTAGTAAAACATCCGATGGTTCGATCGTGGCGAAGCCGTCAGGAGAGGGCCCGTATTCTGTTGGCTCGACGAACATGGAGGTGCTGCCCGAGTTCGCCGACATCGGCAACGAGGCGATGCACGACTACCTGCTGGGGCGCCCCACAGACTCGGGGCGGCCCCGTTTCATCGCCGACATTCTGAAGTACCCCGAATCGGCATGGGTCACCGATGTTCAGATCCCGGATCGCCCGGCGCTGTACGGCCCGGCCAGCGGCCAGACCTTGCCCGTGGTGACGTTCATAACGTATCCATCAAACGAGACGCAACGGCCAAACACCTATGAGTTTCCCTATCACGACTCGGGTTACGGCGTTTTCGAAGACATGCTTGGTCCTGGGGAAACGCCGAGCCTGGCCGACACCAGTGGACGCTATCCGCTGGTCATTATCGCCCATGGCGCCTCGGCGCACGGTGTCTACGATGTAAAGCATGCGCATAATCTTGCGAGCCATGGGTATATCGTTGCAGTGATCACCTATGGCGATGATCGCACCGCTATTCCGAATAGTCCCAGTCATCACGTTGCGTTCATGCGGCCGCTGCTGACGAAAGCGGTCCTGGACTCGATCCTCGATAGCGAGGTTTTTGGTCCTTACATTGACGCCGACAATATCGGAATTACGGGCCACAGCTTCGGCGGTTTCACCGCGCTCGCGGTCGCAGGAGGGCCGTACCAGGGCGACCCCGGGACGGTTAGCGACGAGCGCATCAAGGCCGGCGTACTCGCAGCACCCTGGGTCGGTCACAGTCACAACGGCAAAGATACCTTTGCGTTCGGTCCTGAAAACAACGCGCTCGAGAACGTAGCCGTGCCCATGATCTGGTTCTTTGGCACGAAGGATGAAGCGACGCGGGCGTCGTTCATCCTGCCTGCGGCCAGGCGATCGTCGGGCCCGACCTATGTCGTCGAGCTGGTCGATCAGCCGCACATCTTCGAACAGGGTTCCTGGCAAGACAGAGACAACTGGGAGCTGTTGTTTTTTTCCGCCTACCTGAAGAATAACCCTGAGTCGCTCGCAACGCTCAAGAGCGCGCGTTCGATGAAAGGCGGCAACGAGGATGTCCAGCTATTCGATTACCAGAAGTGATCCAGCACGCTGGAACCGTGAAGTCACCGTTTCAGCCTGCCTGATTCGACCAGGCGCCGGTGAATGTGTAGCAGGGACGCCGCAAGAACGATCAAGCCGATGCCAACCAGCATGAAGACCGTACTCTGTCCCTGGAGAAAGGACTCGCCGAGATAGACGGTGGCAATCGCGTAAGGAATTTCGGTAATGCTTAGCGCCGCGAGATAGAGCAGGAAGCGATAGCGCAGGATACCGAGCAGGTAGCCCGGAACCTCGGACGGGACAACAGCCTGGAACAGCAGGATATGGACGAACTTGGTGCGTTTGCTGACCGTGTCCTGCCAGCCGGCGACTTTCTCCTCGCCGATGATCTTCGACACGGCCGAGCGGCCAAGAAACCTGCCGATGCAGAACGAGACAATGCCGCCCAGGCACCATCCCAGCCAAAGCAGGGCGAGGCAGCCGACCTCGCCCCAGGCGTATATGGCGACCGGGGCGAGCAGGGCGCTGGAGAAGAACGCCACCATTGCCGAGAGCATGGCGAGCAGTATGAATACCAGCATGCCGAGGAGCGGCGCCTGCGAGATTATGCCCTCGGTCCAAACGATGATCTCCTGGGTCCTGTCGTGCAGCGTGTCCGATGCGGCGACCAGGCCCACGATAATCGTAATAGCGCCAAGGACGACAAGGTGGCGCTGGAGATTTCGGCGGATGGGCATGTCCCGAGAACAGTACCATGCTTATCGCCCGGCCTGAATGCGTGCGCGCAATCGTGAAAGTCGTGCCCTATCCGTGACCGTGGTGCCGCCAGTAGTCGGTGAGACTCCCGAAACTGTTTTTCAGGCCAACGACGATCGCTATGACCATGGGCGCGAACATCCATCGCTGGTCAATGTTCATTAGCTCGACACCGAATAGATAAACGCCGACAGCGCCCAGTACTCCGAAGAAGCCAGCATAGACGAGGCTCGCCGTCATGATTATCAGGCTGACAAGCACACGCGTGAGCAACGTGTGCGGCTTGTCAGGGTCCTGCAAGGCCAGCAGATCAGCGATCAGCTTTGTCATTCGTGCACTCGTTTAAAACCGCAATGCCTGGAAAATACGAGGATGGACCGCATAGCGTACGGCGCAAACCGACAGCATCACAGAAACAGGTATGATCGTCACAATCGCAGCCTGGAGATCCGGGCTTTCCCTATACCGCCTCGTGGAGGGCCCGTCGCATGCCCGTCGAACTCAAAGTACTCGGATACGCTGCCGTGTTGCAGGTCGTACAGTTCATCGTCATGGCGGTGCCCGTGAACCTGCAACTTGGCGTGGCCTACACGGCTGGTAACCGCGACGAACAGCGGCAGGCGACCGGGGTGCCTGGCAGGCTCAAGCGCGCGCTCGAGGATCACTCGGAAGGGCTGATCCTGTTTACGATCGCTGTCCTGGTCGTCGTGCTTGGCGAGGCCAGCAACCCGATGACGGAAAACTGTGCCTGGGCATATTTGTGGGCGCGGATCCTGTACGTACCTGCCTACGCTTCCGGGATCTTCCTCGTCCGGTCTCTAATCTGGAGCGTTGGCTTTGCCGCGACGGCGCTCATGCTGATAGTGGCTCTCGCCTGAGCTACCACGGAGGTTTGTCTTGGCCCTCTTTGAGGACAGTCTTGAGGCGCTGGCGTACCTGCTTAAGAGAGTTTGTGCAACGGGCGAGGAAGCGCATATAAGGTCGGACCTGGAGGCCTGGAGAAAGCGGCATGATGCAGCGCAACACAGGATGAAGTACGGCGGGCATTCGACGTATAGCGACTGGGTAATCCATCGACTGAACGGGCACGAGGTGGACGAGATCCAGCAGGTATGGGCGAATAGCCTCCTCGAAACCCTGCAACTTGTCTTGCGGCGAATTTCGGAGAAACCGGACGATCCGCGACAGGAACGGAAGATCCTCAACGGCCTGACCAGGCATCGGTCGTTACTTAAAGAGTCGCCTTCGCGCAAAGCCACGGGCAAGCAACATGGCTCAGGCAAGTATCTGCGAGCAATTCGCTGTCAGCAATGCGGTGATCACCACGCGTCCCACCTGAGTGTCGAAGACGTAATTGCCGGTGATGTCGTCGGAGAATATTTCTACGACGCCTATACGTCGGGCGTGTTGATAGAACTGGTGGATACGCTGCTGGACGGCACGGCCGAAAACCTCGCGGAGACGCGCATGCGGGTCACCAGTGCGGCCGAGCGGGCGGGCATTGCCGTGCTGGAGACAGACGGACAGAGTGACGCATGTGCGGCGTGTGGCAGCGACGAAGTGACAGTGAAGAGTTGGGTCCTGTTAAAAAATGGGCAGTTACGCTTTGAGCTCGCGGCTCACGAACAACGCGATTCGAATACCGCCGCAACCCGAACTTGGGGAGGCGCAATCGCAGTGCTCGCTTTTTGCGTGCTGATCGCCGAGTTTCGTTACCTGGATGCGGCGGGCGTTCCTGCAGCAACCGGTAGTCTGCGTGGCAACTGGGGGACGTTAATCTTGTTGGGCTTGCCCTTAGTCGCCATTGTCGCCGGTCTGCTGCAGGTCATCAGCGGAGTAGATATCCGTGATTACCCGTCAGCTTTCGCCCGAGAGGCAACTTCGAGAAAGATCGCTGTTGCGGCAATTGCTATCGCAGTTGCAGTTTCTGCCGTCACTTTGGCGGCCTTGATCAGCAATATTCTCTGAGCGGGCATGACCTTGCTGCCCGTCGCCAGCCAGGCGCCGGTGATACACTCTAGCGCTTGTCCTGGTCCTGGGCAGACGTAAGCGGCGCGCTCTCTGGGGCATCGCTAATCGAGCGAGGAGTATCGCGCGCACTCGGTCCCGCAACGGAAACGGATTTGAAAGCTGCAATTTACCACGCATTCGGCGAACCGCTGAGCATCGAGGAGCTGCCGGATCCCGAACCCCCGACCGGCGGGGTCGTGATCTCGGTCAAGGCAACGGGTCTGTGCAGGAGCGACTGGCACGGGTGGATGGGACACGACTCGGACATTCGTCTTCCGCACGTGCCGGGCCACGAGTTCGCGGGAGTCATCGAGGCTGTCGGCAAAGATGTCGCCAACTGGAGGCCCGGAGATCGCGTCACGCTGCCCTTTGTTTGTGGCTGCGGAACGTGTCCGCAATGCAACTCGGGCAACCACCAGGTCTGTGACAACCAGTTCCAGCCGGGTTTCACCCATTGGGGATCATTCGCCGAATACGTTGCAATCGACTATGCGGATGTCAACCTCGTGCGACTACCGGAGGAACTCGATTTTGTTACCGCAGCGAGTCTCGGTTGCCGATTCGTGACGTCTTTTCGTGCCGTGGTCGACCAGGGACAGGTATCAGCGGGACAATGGGTAGCTGTCCACGGGTGCGGCGGTGTCGGGCTGTCCGCCATCATGATTGCCAGGGCGCTAAACGCGCACGTTGTCGCGATCGACATTGATGATAAGAAACTGGAGTTTGCCCGTAGCATCGGTGCCAAAGCGCTGGTTAACGCGAGCAAGGCGGACTCCGTTGTTGAGAGCATCAAGGGTATAACGAGCGGCGGGGCGCATGTATCAATTGATGCGCTCGGGAGCACCGTGACATGCTCGAATTCGATTGACGGTTTGCGCAAGCGCGGAAAGCATATCCAGGTGGGGTTAATGATGGGCGAAGATCGTAGCCCGGCGCTGCCAATGGACCGCGTAATCGCCGATGAACTTGAGGTCCTCGGGTCGCACGGTATTCAGGCTCATCGGTACGCTGAGCTTCTTGCGATGATTCGGGCCGGTGATCTGAGGCCTGACGTGCTCGTCGGTAATACGATCCGCCTCGAAGATGCATTGACCAAACTTCCGGCAATGAACAGCTTCACGGGCACGGGGGTCACGGTCATCGACCGGTTTTGACAAATCAGTTCAGCCGAATCCAGTCAGTCGTGCAGTGATAAACTCCAGGGCTCGTAATCAGGAACGTACCGGCATTAGCCAACGAAAGAGTGGCGGCAAAAACCAGCATTTTTGAAAGGCGTAGAGGGATGACTCGAGTAAACACGGCCATTTTCATCTTTGTGATAGCGTTGTTCACATCCTCCGGCGTCGCGCAATCCGCGGACACCGTCGAAGAAATCAGGGCCTGTGCGGGCATGGCGGATCAAAGCGCGCGCCTCGCCTGTTATGACAACCTCGGCGAACGTGTGCTTCGGGAGGATCCAGCTGCGATAGAGCCGCCGCATGAAGAAGATGTTCAACCCGAACCTGTCACGGAAACTGCGACGATCGTGGAGCCGCTGCCCGACGACCTTGGCAAAGCAAAGACCGTTCAATACGGTGGATTGATTACGTCGTGCAAGAAAAGTGGTTCCGGCACCTGGTACTTCTTTTTTGATAATGGCCAGGTGTGGAAAGACGTGGACAGCCGAAGACTTCGTTTCAAGGAATGTAATTTCAGTGCCACGATCACGAAGGACGCATTCGGCTACAAAATGCGAATTGATGAAGTAGACAAGACCATTCGAGTAAGACGCAATCGATAGGTCGAGGACTCTGAGCAACGCCATTCACAACGATAGACGCGGCGAAGCGTGTGGGGACAGGCCCCTAAACCGTGCGGACGGAGATGATCATTGGTACGAGGAGAGTGTAACTGCGGTGCGGTCGCGTTTGAGATAGACGCTGACCTCTCTGGAGTGATCGTCTGTCACTGCTCGATATGCCGGCGTTCCACGGGCAGCAACGGTATCCCCGTAGTCGTGGTAGACAACGACGCATTTGGTTGGAAACGTGGTAAGGGCCAAATAGCGACCTGGGAAAAGCCGGATGCGGACTGGCAGACCTGGTTTTGCCGTACCTGCGGTTCCCCGTTGCCCGGTCGAAATGATGAATCACGGATGTTTGTTCCTGCGGGGTTGATCTCGGACGGCGGCGAGGGTCTCCGAGTGACTCACCACATCTGGGTTGATTCAAAGGCAGACTGGGACGAGATCGGAGACTCAGGCAAGAAGCACCGCGAAGCGTTCTCGGGCTAGCGAGAATAGCCGCTGTTCACGAGTTTTGAGATACTGGCCGCCTGTATGACGAGGCTTGGCGGTCTCGCTGAGGACGAACGAAGGAACAGTCGCGTGACCGACAAGAGCAAGAGCAAGAGTACGTCCAGGGAGCTGGATTTCACGGGGTTCCTGATTCGGCTTGTCGGAGCGACGGTGCTGGTGCTCGCGACTTACAATCCCAGCGGTTGGTCATTTGCGCACTGGGTGAAGGAGGGCTTCGCCAACAGCGAATTGGGTCCCGAGCATTTCGTGGCGGGCGTGGTCCTCGTAATCGGCTGGATCATTCTTCTGACGGCCACGTTCCGGTCGATTGGCCTGCTGGGATTGATCCTGGGGGCCGCTTTATTTGGTGGCCTGGTGTGGCTTCTCATTGATGTCGGTGTGTTCTCGATCGACTCGACATCCGAATTGACATGGGTCATCTTGATAGTCTCATCAATCGTACTGGCGATCGGCCTGAGCTGGTCGCACGTCTGGCGGCGCCTGACCGGGCAGTTCGAGGTGGACGACGCCGACTGAAGTCCTCGTATTTTCCGACAACCGCTAGTTGCTGGCTCTATCGCGAGGATTCCGGGAGGTGGCTTGGTGAAGCTGAGTAGAATCAGGGCCAGCCTGAATCGACTGGTAAGTACCGCGGGCTCCTGGCCGTTTGTCGTTGCGCTGGCGCTTCTGCTCGCGAACGACCTGTACCTGAAGCTCGAGTACCCGGGCCTGGTCACGGGGAAACTTTCCGATGTGTCCGGCATTTTCCTCGTTACTTATTTATCCATCGGCGTGTTCCCGCGGGCAAAGCTACTGCTGTCCGCGCTTGTGGCGGTTCTTTTTGCCATCTGGAAGTCGCCGGGGTCCCAGTGGGCCATTGACACGATCAACTCGAACATAGGCGTCAATATTGGGCGGGTGGTTGATTACACAGATCTGTTGGCACTAACAACGATACCGCTGGCCTGGGCCTGCGTGGCGCGGCGTTCGGATTTTGAGCCCCCTCGATTCTGGAAACGAGTGGTCGCAACGCCGATCATCGTCGTCGCGTTTCTAGGGGTCACCGGGACGTCCGTTCTTATGCCGCATGGCAACTACTCGATTCGCAACACGCAATTGGATAGCCGCGTCGAAGACACCGAGCTATTGTATGCGGCCCTTAGGGTTGCCGAACAATTCGACCTGGAGTGTACGCAATGTGACGCTCTTGCCGACACGGCTCACTACTACAGTGAGGATCTGGATTTCTGGTTTCGAATCGATAAGGAAACCAACGGCATCGAGTATCGCGTGCTGGTTAAGAAGATGACCGGCTTTCCTCTGGCAAATGGTGATCTGGATCTCTTTCACAAATTCCAGAGAAGCATCAAGAATGAAATAGGACAGCTGTCACCAGGTATGGTGTTTGTAGAGAGCCTTGATCCGGCCAGTCAGGCCCCCGACTCTTTCTGAAGCACTTATTACTCCGTGGCTGTCACCGCGGGCAATTCGATCCGGAAGCACGCGCCTTTCGGGCTCGAGCATAAATCGATCTTGCCGCCGGCTTCGTCGACCAACAGGCGTACCGTGGACAGGCCCAGGCCAGATCCCTTCCCCTCGGACTTGGTGGTGAAGAAGGTCTCGAAAATCCTGTCCTGGATCTCAGATGGCACGCCAGGCCCCTCATCCTCGACCTCGAGCACCACACGCCCCGGGCCGCCGTCCACCGTGCGCACGAGCATACGTCCGCCGTCAGGCTGGGCGTCCCGGGCATTCACCAGTAAGTTGAGAATGATCTGCTCCAGCCGACCTGCGTCGACGGTCGGCGCCGGGTTTGCGCCGTGCTCCACCTCGATCGTGTACTGCTCACCGAACGCGCGCTGTAACAAGCCGACCAGTTCGTCCACCAGTTCGTCTACCGGGAGGTCTTTTGGCGCATGGGGCCGCCGTGAGGTCGCGAGCAGGCTATTGGTGAGGCGCTGCCCCCTCTCCGTGGCGTCGATGACGTCGCTGATCAGCGGCTTGTCGTCGTCGCCGACCTTGAGGAGGTCCGCGTTACCCCTAATGACCATAAGCAGGTTGTTGAGGTCGTGGGCGACCCCACCGACGAGCTGGCCAACTATTTCAAGCCTTTGGGCCTGCAGGAGCTGCTCATGCTTGGCTGACAATTCCTCGGTTCTCTCCGCGACCCGATCCTCGAGATCGCGGTTCAGGGATTCGATGCGCTCGTTTCTCTCGGCCAAGGCGCGTCCGAAGGACCTGTTGATAACCACCATGCGCCGAACGCTAACCAGCAGGAGCCCAAAGGACACCCCCACAAGCGAAGGAACCACGAAGAAGCGACCCTGGGGCCCATAACCCATGACGACCAGGTGCTGAAAGGCAGCAGCTAACACGACGGCCGTCAGGCACGCGAGGACGATCCCCACGTTCAGCGGCGAAATCCAGGGCGGCGGTGGCAGGCTCTTGGGCACAATCATTCCCTGAAACGACTCGGCCTCATTGTGCAATGTGCAGACTGTCAGCGCCACCCAAATGGTCGAACAAACCCAAAGATAGCATCTGAAACTATTTGCGAAGAGACGCTGTCGGCCCAACGGCGACATCTGATATTTTTCGAACGTAGCGACAGTAGAAGAACAAAGGTTTTAGAACTTGCGAGACCTCACCTGGATAGCAGGGGCGACTATTGCCTCTTTTGCCATTTACGTGCCTTTCCGGAACAACCTCATATTCACTCTAATCGGGGTTGTTGCCATCGCTCGCGCCGTTCTCGTTATCTTCGCAGAGTATCGGGAGAGAAAGCTTTATAAGGAGCTCGAAGACCTGAATTTCGAAGAACGAAAGAAACTCCTGGAAAGTGCCGGACAACAGGGACTGGTGGAACGATCACCACCAGGCTGATGCAGGGAGCCGGTCCGGCTCCGCGATCTGGGCTGACAGTGAATAGTCGTCCAGCAGTGCGCCGTAGTTCAAACCCAAGCGCGGCAAGGTTTCGTTCTGAAGAACGCAGTGGCTGCACGTCGGGTGCACAGCCACTGCGTCCGAGTCCTTATTTCCTGAACATCGGCTTACGCCACAGGCGAATTGTAACCTCGTCTTCGGCGCCCTGATCGGTGAAATGCCACTTGAGCCTGAACTTGCCCCCGCCCTCGAAGGTTCCTTCAGACCGCAACGTTATGCCTGGAATTTCCGCAGTGCCATTGGGATACAGGGCTTCTTCGTACCAGTAGGCGCTCCCGCGCACCAGAGAGGGCAGCGCGGTAATGTCGCCGATGAACACCTGGCCGGACTCCAGGATTGGTCGCAGCTCATTCCACTCCACGAACCAGATGGGCAGATTGGGAACAGCGTTCCGCGTACGGACATACATCGGCGCTCGGTCGGTGTCCGGTCCGTTCTGCCAGATTTCGTGTCCCTCGACCAGAAGCGGGCAGGCGAATGCCCCAAGTCCTGTAGGCCCCGGCAAGTGGAAGAACTGGCCCAGGTCGAAGTCCGGAGGTACACAGGCAGGATCCCGATAAAACACGATAGCTGCCCAGCGCCTGGTGTTGGGCACGTCGAAGTTGGGCACGAGAAGCTCGAGACGAGCGTAAGCCGGTATACCGGGAGACTGGGCCGGAAAGTCGAGCTGCAGACCTGGCTGGCCCGGAAGCTGTTGCGCCTGTAGCGCTGTCCACGGCAACATACTTAAAGTAAACACTGTCGCCAGCACCACGGGCAGGAACCGCGTGCTGAACAGGGTCTTGAACGGACGAGTTATGACAAACATATTTAGTCTCCTGAGTGTAGCGATTGATGGACCGGCACCTTGCGTGGTCCAGAACACGGACACAGCGTGCATGTGCGCCGATCAAGAGACTTCAGGCTTTTCTCAGCAGAACATCAGCACGCGCGCTGAGTGGGCGGGGCTCTCCCGTTGAACAGCTTTCAGTTCGGTAGTTTCGTGCTGGAAGGCCGACTGCAACGGCTGCTTCGCGATGGCCAGATTGTTCCCCTGAAGCCCAAGGCTTACGATTTGCTGTGCAAGCTGCTGGCCGAGCCTGATCGAGTTCTGAGCAAGGACGAGCTGCTCGACTATCTTTGGCCCAGGCAGGAAGTCGGTGAGGCCAACCTGACGCAGGCCATTTACGAATTGCGGCAGGCACTTGGGGAAACGGCGCGAGATGCCAGCTGGGTCGAGACTGTTCCGCGACGCGGCTACCGCTTCAAGGGGACCGTTTCGGCGCTGCACGGCAACACCCCCCCTGCCACCCGGAACTCTATCGCCGTGCTGCCATTCCGCGCGCTAACGTCCCAGCCCGAAATGCGGGACCTTGGTCTGGGTATTACCAACGCGGTCATCCTGTCATTGAGCTCGGCAGGCCAATTGGTGGTGCGATCGTTGAGTGCCGTGCTGCCGTACGTTGAATCCGAGCAGGATTCGCTGGCCATCGGGCAAATGCTGGACGTGGATACGGTGTTGGAGGGAACGGTGCAGCAGTACGGCGACCGAGTGCGGATGAATGCTCGTTTGCTGGAGTGTTCGGGTCGTACAGACCTGTGGACCGGCAAGCTGGAGACCAGCACCAAGGATTTGTTCGCGATCCAGGACCAGATCGCGCAGCAGGCTGCCGTTGCCGTGACCGATAGTCTGGGCGAACAGGCGCGTGCACCCCGATTTGAGTCGCAAGGTTCGCACTCGCAAGCGCAACCGCTCTACCTCAAGGCGCGTTTTTGCTGGCAAAGGTGGGTACCGGAAGCGACGCGCCAGGCTCTTCAATACCTCGACGAAGCCATCGCCCTCGATCCGAAGCATGCGCCGTCCCACGCCTGGCGGTCGGCAGCGTGGTCGACTTTGGGCATCCTCGGCGAGGTCGGTCCATCAGACGCCGCAAAAGAAGCACGGGAGGCTGCCCGGCGCGCAATTGAGCTTGATGAGGAATATTCTGAAGGGCACGAAATGCTCGGCGCCGTGCAGCTCTTTTTTGACTGGGACCTCAGCGCAACGGCGTGCAGCTTCGACACCGCAATTGAACTCAATCCGGCATCGGCGAATGCTCGGCATCTGCGCGCAATTTCGCTGGCCCTCGGCGGTCACGACCAGGCGGCCCTCGCCGAAATGGACCGTGCGTTGAGGGCGGACCCGTCGTCTGTCATCGCGAACTGTGACATGGGAATGATCCATTACTGGGGACGGCGTTTCGACGAGGCAAAACGCTGGTTCGACACTACGCTCGAGCAGGACCCGGGATTTGCCCACGCTCGATCAGGGCTTGCGTTTGCGCTGCTCGAACTCGGCGACAAGGATTCTGCCGTGCGCGAAATCCGCCGCGCTGCGGAGAACCGGGGCCGCAATGCGCCGGGCGAACTGGCTTACGTCCTGGGTAGAGCCGGTCATTCTTCAGAGGCTAGTAGTCTCGTGGCCGAGCAGTTGGAGTCAACCCGGGGTCAGCCTACCGACCCGTATCAATATGTGCTGGCTCACCTGGGAATGGAGGACTATGAAAAGACCTTCGAGTGGCTGGACCGTGCACTCGAACACCGCAGCCGGGACCTCGTTCTTCTCGGAGTGAGTCCCATAGTCGATCCCATTCGCAACAGTCCTCGCTTCGAGGAGTTCATGCAACGAGCCGCGTTGCCTCAAGTTGCCAACGCCTGATGATGAGTCCTGCATATTCCACGCTTAGTGAGGCTAAGAGGCGGCGGCTAAGGGCCGAAGAACGGCCGCTGCTGAGTACTTTCCAGAATTGACAAACTCCCTGATCGGCGCACACTGGTTTTTGCGATAAAGGCAAATTTGGCGAAAGCCATAGACGCAAAGCCACGGGTCCTCGATCCTCCGCGACGTTCGAGCGCCACGAAGGACCCCAAGATCGCCGGGCTGCCGAATTGGAAAATGTGCGCCCCAGGAGGTGATTTTCGTGGGCAAGCGCTTTCATGGTGTTCAGTCTGTTGTCGTTTCGCTGCTCGTGACGACCACCGCAGCGGTTTTCGTAATCGCCTGCGATGACGCCAGTTGGACGGGGCTCTCAGGTGACTATCAGTCGCCTGACGGTTTCTATTCCGGGTCATTCACATCCACTCTCACAACGCCGGCACCGAGTAGACCGGCGATCGGCATCATCAGCAAAGAGTTCTCCGCAAATTTCTTGTTGGCCGATCAGCATTACGCGGGAATCGTAATCGCTGATGGTAGCGCGCTCACAGGTAGCTTGATCGAGTACCGTGGCAGGCAGGGCGTCTTTCTCGGCTTCGATGGTCTGTCGACTCTCTCGCTTGATGGCGAGGTTACTGAAAGGGATGGAATGTTCGGCACCTACGCAGGCGAGGGGGCCGAAGGCCGATTTGCGCTCACCTACAGCCCTGCCTATGAGGATGGTTCATCACTCGATCTGCTATCGGGGCTCTGGACTTACAGCCAGTCATCATCGGGAGGTGCTGTCTACACGATAACCGTGGAGCTTGACGACAGTGGGCAATTGTTTGGCAGTGACACAGCCGGGTGCGTATTCAACGGCCAACTGGACTTGATCGACGATCGGTATTCAGCCTACAGCGCGGCCATCAGTGTCTCATCATGTGGCGAAGTGAATGGAGACTATAGCGGCCTTGTCTTCTATCCGAGTGCTGGTGCCACCGACTTTTTGTATCTCGGCACCGACAACGGACAATTTGCTTTTGCTGTTCAGCTGGGGCGGCTTTAAGGCATCCAGGGCTATACGGATAACAGGATCGCGGCTTCGTTCTTGTGGGTTGTGCCAGCAACGGTGATTACGAGAGTAGGGGCCTCACGTGGGGAAACGGCCGGTTTGTGTCGGTGGGTGCAAAGCCAGGATTTAACGGCGAGGTTGCCATCTGTACGGCAGAATGAGTAGTTGCTTCTTTGACCGCTGTCGTAAGCAGGATGACTCGAAATGAGCCAGATCAGGGGTTCATAGCAACTGATTCTTTTCAGACGCAAACGGGCTCAGTCCGAGCCAGGTTTGCATCGAGCGCTGCAAATTTCGGCTGCCGTCGAATTTGATCGAGTTGCTGGACTCTCGGACTGTCTGTACGCCCATCCAGATTGCCGTCATGGTTCTGAGGTCAGTAGTTACAAACAGATCGACTTCGAACCCCGGCTCTGACCAGCAAAGATCAACCTCGCCGTCAGGTTCTACAACGAGCCACCAGTCCTGTTTGGTTGCGGGCAGATCGTGATACAGGAACTGTATGACAACCCGTCTGTTAGGGAGCGGTGCCGGATTGAGATTGCGTCGCATGTCCCACATCAATAGTGACGGATCCAGATTCCGAAGCGACAACTGAGATTCGACCCAACGCTGGCCCCAGGTTCCCATGGCGATAATTATTGGGCGCAGCTCTTCCCCGGCGTCCGTCAGCCGATACTCGAATACACTCTTCTCTGCCTTGACTGGACGCCGCTCCACAATTCCGGCCTGTTCAAGATCTCTGAGTCGCTGCGCCAGCAACGTCGGCGACATCTTGGGCACTCCACGCCGCAGGTCATTGAACCGGGTGGATCCGGCAAGCAATTCGCGCAACAACACCATTGTCCACCGAGTACAAAGGACCTCAGCGGCCATAGCGACCGGGCAGAACTGCTTATAGCCTGGTTGAGCCATTCGAACCCCCGTTTGTCGAAATCAACGTCACTGTATATTGCGTTGGTCAGTGCGCCTAGTACAGAAACTGGACCTGGCAGTACAGTCTTGAGACTAGGCGAGGTGCCGCGGAATTGCGATGTTATTGCCTCAACTAAAAAATAGGATGAATAACATGACAACGTATGTAATCGCAGACATCAAAGTGACGGACGATAGTTGGGTACCTGAGTATGCTGCTAACGTTCACAATATTGTGCACAAGCATGGTGGTAAGTACCTCACCCGAACTAACAACTTTAATACAGTTGAGGGTGAGGCACTGGATACCACGTTGATCGCCTTGATTGAATTTCCGACAGCCGAGGCATTCGAAGCATTTGCCGGGGACACCGATTACTCACCGTACGCAGAGGCTCGCCAGGCCGGCAGTATCAGTCGGTTTCATGTTTTGGATAGTTCCGATCTGGCAGGGACGATTCCATATCTTGGCAACGACTAGACAGGGCGTGGTTTCGGAAATTTGCACCGACCACTACTGGCCGTACTGAGCCGGTGGCGTCGATCAAAAGTCGACCGGCGGCTTTACCCCTGGAAGACGCCAGTCATCTGATTTGACGTAATATTTTTGCTACTGATCCAAAGCGGCCCTTCGGCTCCTGGACCCAATCCGATTGCGACCGCGGCCAAATACTGTCGAGATTCGATACAAACTCGAATGAGCGTTGTGCTGGTGTGCTGCCAACTCCCTGAGTTATGTGACGATTTCTGATATGGCACGGACCTTGCTTCGAATATGGGAAATACCGATTTGCCGTTTGGGATTTATCCGATGACGAGAAAGAAAAGCACTTATCTGGCTTTGATTGCAGTCTTGCTGTCACCAATCATGGCGCAGGCCGACCTCGTAACGTGGGAGTTTTCAGGTCTAATTGAGGATACGGACAGGGCGGGTGTCGTTATCGGTGATGCGTTCAGCGTTCAGGTCATTTTCGACACCGAGGCCGCGTTGTTGACCACACAAACTGGCGGGCGCTTTGACCCCGGTGCGCGTTACGAGTATGACCCGAGCGCCATGTCCTTTGTCGTCAACCTGCCCGGCCTCATCCACGAGGTGTTCACTCCGGGCGGTGGCTTTGATCTTCTTTGGCTACGGGATAACTCCGGAGATCGTGCCGCTGGTGGAGAACCTGCGCAAGTTGATGGACTCACATTTCAACTCGAGGGAGCGGACTTTCTAGTCCAGGCGGGAATTTTTCGCGGGAGCATACTGGATATTTTCGATGGCCCAGGATTGCCATCTACACCCGATTCACGCCTTGTTGACCTGGAGATATCAAATTTCTTCATTAGCACCAGCGACGGAGCTGCCGCTGGCCGTATATTGTCGGTGAGGGCAATCCCCGAACCCGGCACTCTCGCATTACTGGCCCTCGGTCTCGCCGCAATGAGACTCGCGAGACGCCGGCGCAATAGCTGACTCAAGCAAGATTTAATGAAAGCCCCGCCTAGTGCGGGGTTTTTTTGTCCAACGCGATAGGCTGCTCCTGGCCGATTCCAGCCATCCAGACGGTTTGAGGTACGACGCCGCTTGTTACCCGTAACGGCCGCTCGTAGAACCGCCGTTCGTCGGCTGCTGGTTTAAGTACATCCCAGAATTGACACTCTTTCACCGCGACTCATAATTGTTTTGCGAAAAGGCAAATCTGGCCAAAGCTAGAGACGCAAAGCCACGGGTCCTCGCTTCCTCCGAGTAGCCACCGTCCACTTCCCGAAGGACCCCAAGATCGCCGGGCCGCCGAAACGAACGCAAACTCCGATGTGGTGGAGGCGGGCCCATGAGAAAAATTTCAATGACTTTGTTCTTACTCGTCCTTGCCGCGTGCGGCGGCAGCAGTGGGGGCGGTGGCGGAGAAAGCAATCTCCCCGGAACCATTCACCTTGGAAACCTCTCTTATGACGTCACTGAAGGGGCAGTAGTCAATATAGTCGTTACCCGTAGTGGTGGAAGCTCAGGTGTCGCGAGCGTCGACTATGCCACTTCGGACGGAACCGCCGAAGCGGGTACGGACTATCCGGCGACGAGCGGCACATTGACTTTCGCTGATGGCGTTTCTGGCAACCAGACGATCAGTATCCCCATAACTGCTGACGATACGGCGGAACCTGCAGAGGCGTTTACTGTGACCTTGAGCAACGCCTCAGG
>JAAUYE010057691.1_pt1 | contig 30386 bp, 32 predicted proteins | sample 7278081 | NCBI WGS metagenome assembly JAAUYE01 (sample SAMN14350131, study PRJNA611818) | marine sediment metagenome | isolation source: surface marine sediment (0.6m) | place: French Polynesia: Moorea | collected 2018-08
CTGCCGATAGCGGCCCTTTTGCGGGCGTTCGTGGCGAAACATCGGCCCCGAGTACCATAGCCTGGGTTGCTGATCCTGCAGCATTCCGGCCTGCAAACCCGCGCGCACCACGCTCGCGGTATTCTCCGGACGCAGGCTCAGGCTATCGCCGTTGCGATCCTCGAAGCTGTACATTTCCTTTTCGACGATATCGGTGACGGCACCAATCGAGCGCGCAAATAACGCTGTTTTCTCGACGACAGGAGTTCTGATTTCGCGATAACCGTAGGACTCGGCAAGCGCTCGATACTCGTCCTCGAGCTGATTCCAGACGGGCATGTCGGCTGGCAGAATATCGTGCATTCCGCGAATGACCTGAAGTAACTCTGCCACGCCAGACTCCGTTCTAGCCGCCTATTTTGAGGCGAGCGGTATTGTCGTTACGTATTCTGGACGAGAAATTAATCTCTTCATCGTTGAACAGGATTTCGACACCATAACCATTACCGAGGAAAACCGAGAACGGCGCCGCGCCGGTCAACTCCAGCGCCTGGTCCGCGCGCAACAGGTCGTAGACCAGCTGGTAGCCGGAACTGTCCTTGATGTCGGCCCAGGTATCGGCGTTGACGACAATGTTCAGCTTGTCCGAACCGATGGGCGCATTCAGATTCGGCTGGTCGCGGCTGCCCGGCACCGGTTGCAGCGCCTCGGTGGCGGCCGCGGCGCTCGCGGCGGGCTCAGTCTGCTGCTGCATCGCGGCGGTTTCGACGGGCTCGGGTGGTGCGAGCGGTTCGGGCTCGAGCGCTTCGGATTCGACCGCCTCGTTCGCGACAGCCTCGGTTTCGACCGACTCCGAGGCGACCGCTTCACTCTGCGCCGGCGCCTCGGCAGCCGCCGACTCCTGCGCCGCCAGGGTCGATTCATCGGTTGCTGTCGAGATCTCGGAGGCAGCCTCGATTTCAGTATTGACCACGTCCGATTCGGTCGCCTCGGTTGATTCCAGGCCAGGGGCCTGGGCATCCAGCGAAATCGGGGATTCTTCGTTCTGGCTCTTATTCCACCACCAGGCCGACAGTAACGCCGCGAGCACCAGGACGACGAGATAAGTGGTCCATTTTATGCGCACATCGGCGACCGATAATTCGGGTATCGTGTTACTGGTCGAGGATATCGGCGGATCCTCTTCCGAGTAATAATCGATATATTGCTGAATCATGTCGTCTTCATCGAGCGCGACGATTCGGGCATAGGCACGCAAATAGCCTTTGACAAAAATCGGGGCGGTGATTTCTTCGAAGTTATTTTCCTCGATAGCCTCGAGGATACTGGGGCTCAAGTGCATGCGTCCCGCAACATCTTCGAGCGACAACCCCTTCTGAATCCGGGCCGCCTGCAGACGCTCCCCGGGACCGATACCGCTCGGCCGATTTTCCGTATTATCCTGTTGCTCTGCCGTCGCCATGCTACTGTATCTTTAGCCAGTCCTGGTATTCGGGCGAGTCGGGAAACTCCGACTCCAGGCGTTGCGCCAGCTCGTCAACGTCGCCCGAGCTATCCAGCTCGAGCGTGTTCTGGATTGCCAGCCACAGGCTTTTGGCACTGGCGGGCGCGGACAGGTGATAACGATCGATGTAAAACTTCGTCTGGACGTGATCGCCCTCGTTGAACAGTAATTCACTCATGGTCAGCAACGCCGGCGCAAAATCGATTTTTGCGGCCAGCGCCTTGCGCAGGTATTCCTTGGCGTCTTCTCGCTCGTTTATCTTGAGCAGACATATCGCCGCGTTGGTATAGGCAAACTCGGGCGTATTATAGAGCGGATTATCGAGTGCGCGCAGGAAGTACTTCTCCGACTCGCGTTCCCTGTTGTTACGGCACAGGAACGCGCCATAATTATTGTTCGCCTGCGAATCCTTGGGGTCGAGCGTGGTCGCCTGCTTGTAATGATATTCGGCCTTCTCGGTTTGCTGCAGCCGATCCTGCAAAATTGCGTAGGCATTATGTGCCGCCGCGGAGTTGGGGTCCTGGCGCAGCGCCTTGTCTAATTTCTCACTGGCGAGTTCAAGCTTGTTTTGCTGCAGGTAACCGATACCGAGCTGCACGTTGACCGCGCTGGCTTTTTCATTCTGGCTTTTTGTGGGACCCGCGGTAACGCAGGCCTGCAACAGCCCGAGCAGCAGCAACAACGCAACAATTTTCTCAATGCGCAAGATTCACCCCCTTGATCTGGTTGAGGCTCAACTGGTATTTGCTACTGCGCCGGCTGCGGTCCTGGAAAGCGCCGACCAGCTGACCACAGGCGGCATCGATATCGTCGCCACGCGCGCGTCGGGTCACCGTGACGATCCCCTTGCCCGCAGTGTAATCCCGGAAGCGATCGATGGCGGACTGTTCCGAACAACGGTAAATGGCGTGCGGGTAGGGGTTGAACGGAATCAGGTTCAGCTTGCAGGGTATCTCGCCGATCAGTTTCACCAGCTGGCGAGCATGTTCGAGGCTGTCGTTGACGCCTTCCAGCATGACGTATTCGAAGGTGATTTTACGACTCCGGTAACCATCGATATAGCTGCGGCAGGCCTGCATCAATTCCTCGATCGGGTACTTGCGATTGATCGGCACCAGCTGATTGCGCAAACGATCGTTGGGCGCATGCAGCGATACCGCGAGCGCCACGTCGGTGACCTGCTCCAGCTTATGCATGGCCGGAACCACGCCGGCGGTACTGATCGTGACGCGGCGCTTGCTCAGCGCGTAACCGAAATCGTCGCACATCATATCGACCGCGGCGATTACCGCGTCAAAGTTGAGCAGGGGTTCACCCATGCCCATCATCACGACATTGGTCACGCCCTGCTCGTAGCCTTCCGCGAGCAGGCTATGGTGGGCAAAATGCAGCTGGGCGATTATCTCGGCGGTGGTCAGGTTGCGATTGAATCCCTGCTTCGCGGTCGAGCAGAAACTGCAGTTCAGCGTACAGCCCAATTGCGAGGAAACGCACAGGGTCATACGCGATTTTTCAGGGATCAATACGCACTCGATGGCGTTATCGCTGTCGTCAACGCCGAGCAGCCATTTACGCGTACCGTCGGCCGATTTCTGCTGTTCCAGGATGCGTGGACCTTCGATACAGCAATGCTGTTGCAGGAATTCCCGCAGTCTCTTGGACATATCGGTCATCTGGGCGAAATCCGTCACGCCGCGCTGGTGCACCCACTGCATCAGCTGCCTGGCGCGAAACGGCTTTTCTCCATTGGAGATAAAAAACGCTTCTAGCGTCGCTCGATTGTAATCGAGTAAATTAATCTTTTCGGTCACGGACATCGGATTGGTTACAGATACTCTGGCTAAGCCAAACATGATGACCCGGCAAGGAAAAGGCCGCCGGGTCAATCGCCGAATTTTACGCATAAATCCGTTGTAGTAGAAGTGAAAAGCTGCCACTGGAGAAGTATTTACCCGCTTTTGCCGCGTTTTTTCGGTAAAACCGCTTGTTAGGTCCGGGTAGCCCGATATAATTCGGGTTTTCACAGGTTTTACACGGCCGCCCATCCCCGATGATCTTCACCGAAACCCGCGGTAACGACGGCACTCGCGACGCCCAAATCAGCTTTTCGGGGGCGCTGTTATCACCCATCGCCTCGTTCGGGGGTATCTATAGCCCGCGGTCCCTGCCCCCGCTGCCATCCGATTTTCTGGGCCAGCACCTCGAGAGTTCCTATCAGGCCCTGTCGCTGGCGTTACTCGAATACCTGGACATCGATATCGAGTCCTCGACACTGCGCGCGGCACTCGCCCTGTACGATCGTTTTGACGACCCGGCAGACCCGGTGCCGGTGGTAAAAATCGAAGACAGACTGTTCGTCAGCGAGCTTTACCACGGCCCGACCAGGGCCTTCAAGGACATGGCGCTGCAACCTTTTGGCCTGATATTGTCGAACCTGGCGCAGCAACGGAAGCGGCAGTACCTGATCCTGACGGCAACCAGCGGCGACACCGGTCCGGCAGCGCTCGACAGCTTTCGCGAGCGTCCCAATATTCGCGTCGCCTGCCTTTACCCGGCCGGTGGAACCTCCGAGGTACAGCGGCTGCAAATGGTCACCGAGGCGGCGCCCAACCTCAAGGTGATCGGCATCCACGGAAACTTTGACGACGCGCAGTCGGCGCTAAAATCGTTGCTGGCTTCGCCCACTTTCAATCAACGCCTGGACGAACTCGATATCTCCCTGTCGGCCGCCAACTCGGTCAATTTCGGGCGCATCATCTTCCAGATGCTGTACCAGTTTCATTCCTATCTTGCGCTGGTGCGCCAGCAGGAAATCGAGCTCGGCGACGAAGTCGTGTTGCATATCCCCAGCGGTAACTTCGGCAACGCGCTCGGCGCCTACTACGCGCGGCGGCTCGGATTGCCGATTGCGAAGATCGTGATCGCATCCAACGCCAATAACGTGCTCACGGAGTGGATCGATAGCGGGCGCTATGACCTCAGCAAACGTGAATTGATTGCGACCACGTCGCCGGCGATGGACATTCTTAAGTCATCCAACGTCGAGCGCGTGCTGTTCGACCTGTTCGGTGCCGCCCGCACCCGCGATTTGATGCAACAGCTCGACGACAATGGCTGGTACCAACTCGAACCCGACGAACATGACCGCATCAGCGCGATCTTTGCCGCGGACTTCAGCACCGACGAAGAAAGCATGCATTACGTCAAGCAGGCGTTCGACGCCGGATACCTGATGGATCCACATACCGCCACCTGTTTCAAGTCCTGCCGCGCGCCCGCGTTTGCGGATCGGGTAAATATCATCTATTCGACCGCGGAATGGACGAAGTTTGCACCGGTCATCGACCAGGCGATCAATGGCAACCGTGGGCAAACTGATCGCAGCGCGCTGGAAGCGATCGCCGCGACCGCCAAAGTCGAGGTTCCGCCAATGATCGCCAGCCTGTTCGAAAAACCGGTGGCGCATCCCGCAGTAGTGGCGAAGCAGGATATCGAGGCCGAGATCCTGAAGTTTCTCGAAACCTGACCTACTGCTCGGGAGCGAGCTCGGCCTCGGTCCAGCGCATCACCAGCAGCCCGGCGGCGCCCAGCAGCGCGAAACCGAGCACCAGCGGCAGCACCGTTGCATTGTAAGTATCGGCCACGATCACGCCAAAAAGCACCGAAATCAGCGTTGATATGGACCCCACCACGGCCGACCCCAGGCCCGCGATATACCCCAACGGTTCCATCGCCAGCGCATTCAGGTTGCCGAACAGAATTCCGAAACAGAAGAACAGTGGCAGCAGGTAAAGCATCAGCAGGTTCAAATGCGGATGGCCATCGAAATACCATGCGCACAACAGGAAGGAAAAAGACAACAGGCAGATCGACTGTAGCGCAAGACGCGATAGCCGGCGCATGCCGAAACGCATGACCAGGCGCGCATTGACCAGCGAGGCGCAGCCAATCGAGACCGCCAATATGCCGAAATACAGCGGGAATCGCAGCTGTAACTGATACTGAACCTGGAAAATCTGCTGCGAACTGCTGAGGTAGCCGAGGAAGGCGCCGAAGACGAAGCCCATGGTCAGCGTGTAGCCCAGCGCCGCCCGAATACGCAGAATGGCTCGCACGTCGAGCACTAGCTGCGCGAACGAAAACGCGATGCGATCACTCCTGGCCAGCGTCTCCGGCTGACGTCGCCAGAACCACAGGCCGACCACGAGCGCAAGGCACAGGAACATCGCGAAGATATAGCGCCAGTCGGCCAGCAACAGGATGCCCTGGCCCACGGCCGGCGCAAACACCGGCACCAGGATGAACACGGTCATGACGAAAGACATCACGCGTGCCATCTCGCGCCCCCTGTACTTGTCACGCACCAGGGCGATCGAGACGATGCGCGGGCCCGAGGCGCCCAATCCCTGCAGGAATCGGCCCAGCAGCATTTGCGAAAAATCGACCGCGACAATCGATAACAGGCATCCCAGGAGGAATAGCAACAAGCCCGAAAGAATCGCGGGTCGACGTCCGATGGAATCCGAAAGCGGTCCGAAAAAAAGCTGCCCCAGACCCATACCGGCAAAAAATACCGAGATAACGTATTGACTGTCGTTGATACGAGTAACGCCCAGATCGGCCGCGATTTCCGGTAACGCGGGCAACATCGCATCGATGGACAGCGCCACCAGCGAAATGATTAACGCTATCAGGATCACGAATTCAACGAAACCCGGGCCGGGGCTGGTAGGTTCGCGCGCAGTCATGTTCGGATTGGCCCGTTCCTGTCAGCCTTGCGGCAGAGTCGTCATCAGGCAACTGGCACTGTCCGGGCAGAGTGCAACGAACTGCCTGGTTTGCGCGACCGCGACAGGCACTTGTACGCGCTCCACCGGATCGAATCCCAGCTTTTCAAAATATCCCGCGGCAGTTTCGGTCAACAGGTAAACCGCCTCCCTGCCCTGCAATTGCGCCTGCTCGAGCAAAAATTCGACGATTGCTCGCGCCAGGCCCCGGTCGCGGTACTGCGGCTGCACCACGACCGAACGCAGCAGGCCGAAGTTACCCGCGGGTTCCAGCCCGCCGGCGGCAACCAGCCTGCCGCCATCAAAAATACCGCAAAAATTCTCGCCGCAGTCAGCGATATCCTCGACCGGCAGGTTGTTGTTTTTCAACAGGTTTTCAAGTTGGCCCAGGTAATCGACCGGCAGCCAGGCTATCGGGCCGAGCGGCATTAAGCCTGCGCTCTCGATTCAATCGCCATCCAGCGTCTCGACCCGGATACGGTGGACGTCCCCATGCACGACGTCGAGCTCGGTTATCGCCGTGATCGCGGCGTCCATCTGCCGCTCGCGGATTTTTTGCGTCAGCATGATGATCGTCGCACGGGTAACGCCTGACTCGGGTTCCTTCTGCAGGATTGCCTCGATCGAAATATCGTTATCCCCCATGATGCGGGTAATCTCCGCCATCACGCCCGGGCGGTCATCGACCCGCATGCGCAGGTAATAGGCAGTCTGGATTTCGCTAATCGGCAAGATGGGAATATCGACAATCTGATCGGGTTGAAACGCCAGGTGCGGCACCCGGTTCTGCGCATCGGTGGTAATCGTGCGCGCGACGTCGATGATATCGGCAATCACCGCCGAGGCGGTCGGGTCGGCGCCCGCGCCGGCACCGTAGTAGAGTGACGGGCCCAGCTTATCGGCCATCACCAGTACCGCGTTCATGACGCCGTCGACGCTGGCTATCAGGCGTTTTTCCGGAATCAGCGTGGGATGCACTCGCATTTCAATGCCCTGAGCGCTGCGCCGGGCAACGCCGAGATGCTTGATGCGATAACCAAGCTGGCCTGCATAGACGACATCTTCGGTGGAAACGCCGCTGATACCTTCGGTGTATACCGCATCGAACTGCAGCGGTATGCCAAATGCGATCGACGACAGGATACAAAGCTTGTGCGCCGCGTCGATGCCTTCGATGTCGAAGGTAGGATCTGCCTCCGCGTATCCCAGCGCTTGCGCTTCGGCCAGCACGTCATCGAAATCGCGCCCCTTGTCCCGCATCTCGGTAAGAATAAAATTCCCGGTGCCGTTGATAATGCCCGCCACCGATTCGATATGATTCGCGCTCAGGCCTTCGCGAATCGACTTGATGATCGGAATGCCACCGGCAACGGCGGCTTCGAACACGACATTGATACCCTGGCGCTGGGCCGCGGCAAAAATTTCGTTGCCGTGCAGGGCGATCATTGCCTTGTTGGCGGTTACCACGTGCTTGCCGTTTTCGATCGCCTGCATCACCAGCTGCAGCGCCGGTTCATAGCCACCGATCAGTTCGATGACGATATCGATGTCGGGATTGTTAACGACCTCGAACGGATCGGCTACCAGCTCGATATCACCGCTGCCCGCCGGCATGCCGGCGCCAACATCTCGCCGCGACGCCTGCACGATCTCGATCTTGCGGCCCGCGCGGCGGGCAATTTCGGCGGCATTGTTTTGCAGCACCAGCGCGGTGCTGGCACCGACAGTACCAACGCCAAGTAAACCCAGTTTTACCGGTTTCAATACAAGTCTCCAGAAAGCTTCGCAGGGGGATTTTAGACCGCGCAACCTTAAGAAATGTATACCCGGGTGTCAACCACGAGTAGCCCTAGGGCGACGTTGATCGCCCGATCGAATTACATTATTCTGCCGCCCATGCCGCTCTCCGAAGATATCGTCACCAGTCGCCATCGATTCACTTCTTATGGCCCCGCTTCGGTCACCGTCAACGAAGTGGTCTACCGGCAAAGCCTGGTGCTCACCGCCAACGAAATCTACAGCCCCTGGGCAGTCTCCTCGATAGAGGATCTGAACCCCGAAAGCCTGGCGCCGGTGCTCGAATCGCAACCCGCGGTGGTTCTGCTCGGTACCGGCGCACAGCAACGCTTCCCCAATGCCAGGACTTTCGCGCTGTTCGGCGAGCGGGGCATCGGCCTCGAGGTCATGGACAATGGCGCGCTGTGCCGCACCTTCAATATCCTCGTCGCCGAAGACCGCGCCGTCACCGCCGCCGTCATCCTCGGCGGCTAAGCTCCCAACCGCAAAAGTATCCCTGACGGCAACCGCGGCTCCCCCTCTCGACTGACGTCTTCGGTTGCCGTTTGGGAAGATAGTGGCCCTGCGGGATGACAGGAACGGGGTTATTCTTCGATGATGTTTTCGCGGGAGTAGCCGCTGTGCTCGAGGATACGGCGCAGCTTGCGCAGCGCGTCCATCTGGATCTGGCGTACGCGCTCTCGCGTCACGCCGAGCTCGAGTCCGACTTCTTCCAGCGTGCCGCGCGGGTGATTGCGCAAACCGAAACGGCGCACCACGACGTCGCGCTGTTTTTCGTCGAGCTCGTCGAGCCAGCTGTCGAGATGTTTGATGACGCTCTCGTCCTGCAGGATGCTGGACGGATCGGGATTGCTGTCATCCGGAATAACGTCGAGCAGCGGACGCTCGCCCTCGCCACCCATCGGAATATCGAAGGACGACACGCGATCGGCCAGCTTGAACATCTTCTCGACGTCCTTGACCGGCTTCTTCAACAGCTGGGCGACGTCCTCGGGGGTTGCCTCGCGATTCAGTTCCTGGGTCAGCTTGCGCGCCGCCCTGAGGTAAGTGTTCAGTTCCTTGATGACGTGAATCGGCAGGCGAATGGTGCGGGTCTGGTTCATCAACCCGCGCTCGATAGTCTGGCGTATCCACCAGGTCGCGTAGGTCGAGAAGCGGAAACCGCGTTCCGGATCGAATTTCTCGACCGCGCGAATCAGGCCGAGATTGCCCTCTTCGATCAAATCCAGCAGCGCCAGGCCACGGTTCATGTAACGCCGTGCGATCTTGACCACCAGGCGCAGGTTACACTCGATCATCTTGTCGCGCGCGGCGGTGTCGCCTTTCAACGCGAGGCGCGAGTAATAGACTTCTTCTTCCGCCGTTAACAGCGGGGAGACTTCGATTTCCTTGAGATAAAGCCGCGTCGGATCGGCGTCGGAGGAGCGGCGCGTGCCCACCTTGCGACGATCTTCCGGCTTGCGACGCTCGATGAATTTTTCAGCTTCGATTACCTCGTCGTCATCGTCGTCGTCATCGTCGGAATCGTCATCGCTGATAATGGTCGCATGTTCGGTATCTTCTTCTTCGTCATCCGCCAGATTCGTAACCTCATCGTCTTCGACGAGGTCTTCCACCAGGTCTTCGGTTGGTATTTCAGTATCTTCGATAAGCGACTTATCGGTAGATTTGGTCATTCAGAGGTTCCTTTATCGATTGGGTAGATATTTCATTGGATCTACGGGTTTGCCATTTCGTCGAATCTCAAAATGCAGTTGCGCCGTGTTATCCCTGCTGCCCATTTTTGCGACTACTTTGCCGGCTTTCACCGTAACCCCTTCCTGCACCAGACGTTCCTGACAATATGCATAAGCACTTAAATACGTATCACTGTGACGTATAATTATCAGATTACCATAACCCGCCAAACCATTACCACTATATACCACCTTACCATCCGCGACCGCGCGCACCGGCTGCCCGATTTTGCCGGCGATATCAATGCCCCGGCGATCGAGTTTCGAGGCCAGAAAAGTATTCAGCGGTTTGCCCTCGGTGGGCCAGATCCATTTGTTCGGGTCACGACCGCGGGGCTCGCTGCTGCTCGCCCTGGTTTCCGCCTTGTTACCGGAGCCCTGCGCCTTGCGGGTCGAATCCGGCTTGCTGGCGGCAGATTCGGCAACCACCCCGCCCCGGGGACTCAACAGCCGCAGGCGCTGGCCCGGATAGATCGGCTCGTTGACGTCGATCTGGTTCCAGCGCGCCAGTTGTTTGTAGTCGAGGCCGTAGCGCCACGCAATCGAGTAAAGCGTGTCGGATCTTTTTACCGTGTACCAACCCGGCCCTCGGGACACCTGGCTCGGTGGACTGACCGTAACGCAGGACACCAACATAATCACGGCAAACGCGCTGACGATGGCTGATCTCATGACCCGGATTTTACGGTTTATACATAATAAACGGCAATCGCCAGCAGCAGCGCAACGACGATAGCCCAGCCGATAATTTCGATATATTTCAAAAGCCTGGGCTCGATTGCCGGGCCGAACCTGGCCAGACACCAGGCCAGCAGGTAGAAACGAGCGCCGCGCCCGATGATCGAGGCCAGCACAAACGGCAGTATGGCGAGGTTCAGCACTCCGGCCGCGATGGTGAATATCTTGTAGGGCACCGGAGAAAAACCGGCCACCAGCACGGCCCAGAATCCCCAATGGCCAAACCAGTTCATCACCGTCCTGAATCTGTCCTGGTAGCCCCATTCGATAATCAGCGGCTGCGCCAGGTCGAACAGAAAGGCGCCTATCAGATAACCAACCAAGCCGCCGAGCACGGAAAAAATCAAAGTCAGTGCCGCCAGCCGCATAGCGCGATCGGGTTGCGCGAGCGACATCGGCGCCAGCATTACATCCGGTGGCGGAAACGGCAGAATAAACGATTCGACAAAACTCAACAGCGAGAGGTAATACGGCGCATCCTTGCGCCGGGAAAATCGAATGACCTGGTGGTAAATCGGTTCGAACAGTTGCACTAACCGAGCCCCGGCAAAAGCGGCACGAATATGACCTTTTCCAGCTCCTCACAGATCAGGCCCTCCGAACTGCGGGTCACTTTGGTCATAGTCTGATCGGCACCGTTATCGATTGGCAGTACCATGATGCCCCCCTCGCCCAACTGCGCTACCAGCGCCTCCGGCATTTCGCTGCAGGCTGCGGTCATGATGATGCGATCGAAGCGATAGCTGGGATTAGGCCAGCCCTCGATGCCATCGGTGTGGCGCAACTGGACGTTATAGAGTTCCAGCTCGGCAAGACGTTTCTTCGCCTGCTGATGCAGCGCCTCGATGCGCTCGACGCTGTAAACCTGCGGGAATATATTCGCCAGCACCGCGGTCTGGTAGCCACAGCCGGTGCCGATTTCGAGTACCGAGTTGCCGATGCCGTCCTGCAGCAGCAACTGCGTCATATACGCCACGATGAAAGGTTGCGAAATCGTCTGCCCATAGCCTATCGGCAGCGCGGTATCCTCGTAAGCGCGATGCGCCAGCGCTTCGTCCACGAACAGGTGCCTGGGTACGCGGCGCATGACATCAAGCACCTGCTCGTTGTGAATGCCCTGCTCCTGCAGGCGGCTAATCAGCCGATCTCGCGTGCGCTGCGAGGTCATACCGATACCCTGGTGGTCGCGGTCCGTCAGGTTCACAGCTGTACCAGCCAGTCGCGTAGCGGCTCGATACCCAGGTGGCGGGTCAGATCGATCTGCATCGGAGTTACCGAAGCGATGCCGTGCTCGACCGCGTGAAAATCGGTTCCCGGCCCGGCATCCTGGGCTTCTCCCGGCGGACCGACCCAGTAGACTGGCCGGCCATGGGGATCGCTTTGTTTGACCATGGATTCAGACTTGTGACGAAAACCCAGCCGCGTCGCCTGAACTGTCGGCATCTCGTCCGGTGGTAAATCCGGCACGTTGATGTTCAGCAGGGTATCCGCTGGCAGCGGATTGGCGCCTAGTCGTTCGATGATGCGCCTGGTAATCTGCGCCGCGGTCAGATAGTGCGTGGCCGGTTTCCCCGCCAGCGATACCGCGATCGCCGGCAATCCCAGATAACGCCCCTCCATCGCCCCCGCCACCGTGCCCGAGTAGAGCACGTCGTCACCGAGATTGGGGCCGGCGTTGATCCCGGATACCACCATATCGGGGACCGGATCGAGCAACCCGGAAAGCGCCAGGTGCACGCAATCGGTTGGCGTGCCGTCGACATAATAAAACCCGTCGCTCGACCGCTCCACGCGCAGCGGCCGCATCAACGTCAGCGAGTTGCTGGCGCCGCTCTTGTTGCGATCCGGTGCTACCACGGAAATCCGGGCGACCTGGGCGAGTTCTTGAGCGAGTAATTTGATTCCGGGCGCGAGATAGCCGTCGTCGTTGGTAATGAGAATATGCATCGATCTGGAATTCTATCCGATTTGAATGCAGGTCAAAGAGTATTTTCGGATAATATTGGCGAAAACCGGGTTTTGCCGCGCGATAATTTTATGAACGACGACGATGATTCCGAATTTGCCGGCCTGATGGCGGGCGTAAAGCGATTACATAACGATCGCATCAATGTCTATCGGCATCGTGGGCACAAAAAGTTTGTGCCTCGCAGCCAGGATCATAACGCCGCGGCGCCGGCAAATTATCCATCCATGTCGGCGCCGGCACGCGACTCGCACTTCAACAGCGGCATGCAAACCAAACTGCAGCGCCGCATTCGGCAGGGGCAAATCCGGCCCGAGGCCAGTCTCGATCTGCACGGGTACCGGCAACACGAGGCCGAGCAGACGCTAGCCCAATTTCTTGAGCACGCACTGCAACAGGGCATGCGCATGGTGATTGTCATCCATGGGCAGGGATATCGGTCGCACAGCGAGGCCGTACTGAAACCGCTGGTGCAGCGCTGGCTTGCCAGCCAACCGGGGGTTCTGGCCTGGTGCCCGGCGCAACCACGTGATGGCGCCGCCGGTGCCAGCTATGTTTATCTGCGTTCCAGCTAGAAGAATACCGAAGATTACCGGGCCTCGACAGGCCAGTGTATTTCGGCCGCGGTGTAGATGCCGACGACGACCTCATTGAGGCTGCGGGGCATTCGAGCCTCTCGCGGAGACAGCGGTATCCGCCCCCCCATGATTTCCGCCCTGGCTTGCGGATAAAGAGGACGGAGATAGGGTTCGGCATATCCCTGCGGAGGCACGGGCAAACTGCTGGCATCGTACTTGTCCGTCGCTCCCAGCGTATGCATCAGCTCGTGGGCGATCACCACCTGGTTGGAACCACTGTAGGTTTTGTCAGCGAACGCGTTGATCAGCGCGATTAGCCCGCCCTGCAGCCCTACCGAGTGACGCAGGCTTTTCGTGGTGGCGGTATCGTAATAGCTGACAAAGAGTTCGATATCGCCGTTATCGCTATCGCCGCTCCAGGCCCGTCGCATTGCCCAGGCTCGAAACTTGAGACTCCACCAGATGTTTTCGGCAACGTTCTGTCCCGTGGGCGGCTGGGGCGGGTGCGATTGCAGGCGTCCGTCGTACTCGATATCGATCGCCTCGATGAGCACGCCGTGACGTCGTGCCTCGCGATTGATAAATTTTTCGATCGGCTCGAAATCCTGAGATTCGAGACTGTCGATATACTTGTCGGTCGTGCTGCTGCCATCGCCGTTGACCGCGTAAACCCGCACCCAGAGCGGCCTTTCCCAGCTGGTGGTACGCATTTTATTGACCGCTTCGTTGATCACCACGAACAGCAGGATCAGCAGTAGAATCAGGTAGCGCAGATGCCTTCGCATGACGCGCTAGCCGTCCAGCAATTGTTCCGCGCGATAGAGCACCTCGATGCCGGCGTCGCGGCGACAGGCGTTTTCACTCAGGTAACGGCGCCAGCGCCGCGCATTGGGTTGCCCGTTGAACAGGCCCAGCAGATGGCGCGCCACGCGCATCAGCGGAATCCCCGACTCGAGTTGCTGCTCGATATAGGGGTAATACCGCCGCAGCATTTCGCGACGCCCGGATGATGCTGATTGCCGGCAACCAAACACGACCCGGTCGACATCGTGCAGCAGGTAGGGATTGTGGTACGGCTCGCGACCGAGCATGACACCGTCGACCTGCTGCAAGTGCTCGAGACAGGCGTCGAGCGTCCTGATGCCGCCATTGACGATGATTGGCTGGTCCGGAAAATCCTGCTTCAAACGATAGACCCAGTCATACTTCAACGGCGGGATCTCGCGATTCTGCTTCGGACTAAGGCCCTGCAGCCAGGCGTTGCGCGCGTGCACGATCAGGGCCTCGGCACCGGCCTCGATTTGCGCCGCGGCGAAGCCGGCGAAAATGTCGTAGTCTTCCTGCTGATCGACGCCGGTACGGTGCTTGACCGTGACCGGCAGCGGCGATGCCGATTTCAGCGCCGATACGCACTCTGACACCAGTGGCGGCTGCTTCATCAGGCAGGCGCCGAAGCTGCCGGATTGAACCCGATCACTGGGGCAACCGCAGTTCAGGTTGATCTCGTCGTAACCGTAGTCGTGGCAAATCTGAGCCGCGCGATACAGCGTCTCCGGGTCCGAACCACCCAGCTGAACCGCGAGTGGGTGCTCTTGCGCGCTGAATCCCAGCAGCCGGTCGCGATCGCCGTGCACGATGGCCGTCGCGGTAACCATTTCGGTATAGAGCAGAATATTGTCCGAAAACAGGCGCAGGAAGAAGCGGTTATGGCGGTCCGAACAATCCATCATCGGCGCGATACAAAACCGCCGGTTAAGCGTCGAACGCGTTGCCGCGGCCAGCGAAATGTTATCAGCCGCCTGCATTCAGGCAATTCTCCTGACGTCCTGGACGTTGGGCAACTGCGATAGCTTGTCGATGATGGTTACCAGTTCATCGACGCTGCGGATTTCCATGGTCAGGCGGGTATAAACCAGTTGCTCATCCTGATTGGTCCTGGAATCGACATTCAGCAGATTGATCTTGAGGTTGGCCAGAATCGTGCTGATATCCTGCATCAGGCCGGTGCGCTGGTAAGCGGTGACACTGACCTCGACCGGGTAAACCGAGCCATTTTGATGCCCCCATTCGACCTCGATCAGGCGTTGCCGTTTTTCCTCCGGCAAAGACAGGATATTGGGGCAACTGCGCTTGTGCACCGTGATCCCGCTGTTGACCGTGATGAACCCGATAATAGAATCGCCGGGTACCGGCTTGCAGCAGCGCCCGAACTGGGTCATCAGGTTACCGACCCCGTGGATGCTGACTTCGTCCTTCGAAGACGGGGCCGCGGTTTCCTTCTTGAGTTTTTTGAAAGGATCCTGTTGGGGCTCGGCCTGCAGGTAACCCAGGATCTGGGCCGCGGTGATCAGCCCGCGCCCGATATCGGCAAAAAACTGATCCGCATTCTTGCGCTTGAAATGCGCCACAACCTGCTTGAGATCGGCATTATGAATCGAGAACTTACTCAGGCTGCGATCATAAATTGTCTTGCCGTCGAGCAGGTTCTGCTCGAAATCCTGGTGGTTGAACCAGTTACGCACCTTGGATCGAGTCCCCGCGGACTTGATGAACCCGAGGTTCTTGTTCATCCAGTCGCGGCTGGGCCGACCCTCCTTGGTGGTCAGAATTTCGACCTCGTCGCCGGTTTGCAGCACCGTTGTCAGGTTGACGATGCGCCCGTTGACCTTGGCCCCGCGACAGCGATGGCCAACCTCGGAATGAATACTGTAGGCGAAATCCAGCGGCGTACCGCCCTTCGGAATATCGATGATTTGCCCGGTCGGGGTAAAGACGTAGACCCTGTCGTTAGACAGTTCGGTCGAGATTTCGGCCATTGCATCCGAAACTTCTTCCGCCGAACCCTGCAGCAAATCGCGCATTTGCGAGATGCTTGCCTCCATCCGCTGATCGAGCTTGGCACCCTCCTTGTAGCGCCAGTGCGAGGCAACGCCAAGCTCCGCGTTCTCGTGCATTTCGTAAGTTCGTATCTGGACTTCGACGATCTTGCCGTCCTCCGCGACCACCGCGGTATGTAGCGAACGATAACCATTCTCCTTGGGGTTGGCGATGTAGTCGTCGAACTCCTTGGGGATATGCTGCCAGCTGGTATGCACGACCCCAAGCACCGCGTAACAATCAGCCACCGAGTCGACCAGTATCCGCACCGCGCGCACGTCGAAGAGTTCATGAAATTCCAGATTCTTGCGCTGCATCTTGCGCCAGATACTGACGATGTGTTTCACCCGGCCCTGCACGCTGGCTTCGATTTCCTGCTCCTGCAGTAATGACCTCAGCTGCGTCTTGAAACCGTCGATGAAGGCCTCGCGCTCGCTGCGCTTTTCTTCAAGCAGTTTCGCAATGCGTTTGTAAACCAGCGGTTCCAGCGCGCGGAAGGCAAGATCCTCGAGTTCCCACTTGAGCAATCCCATGCCGAGGCGATTGGCCAGCGGTGCATAGATATCGAGGGTTTCGCGCGCGATCTGGCGGCGCAACTCGTAATCGCCGTGTTTCAACAGGCCCAGGCGTTCGACGCGATAACACAACTTGATCAGCATAACCCGCACGTCGCTGATGACAGCCATCAGCAGGCGCCGCAGTTTCTCCGCCTGTTCCGGGCTGTCGATACGCGCCGGGCCGACGTCCTTGAGGGTGTTTAGCTGGTTCACCCCCTGCGTCAATTGCGCGATTTTCTTACCGAATTCTTGCTCGATGGTCTTGCCATCGAGCACATCGCGCAACCCCGGATCGCTGAGCAGGGTCGCGATGACGGCCTCGCGGTCATTGCCGAGCTCCAGTACCCGGCGGGCAACGTCGACGCTACGCGGCCTGCTCTTGTCGGAGTGCACTGCACCCGAAGCATATTCGAGCGCGCTGGCGAACTGTTCATCCCAGCCCAGGCTCTGGGTTACCTCGGTTACGAATAAATCTGGAGCAACGCTATTCACGGCCGTATAAATCAGGAGCGTAGTATCTTCATCGGTGAAACATTATAGACCCTGCGGCTGACCATGATACCGGCAATCGTCAATACAAGGCAGGAAGACAGCAGGCTGTAAGCCCATACGCTGGCCGAAAAATGAAACTCGATATTGAAGAACTGGACGCTGATCAACCATCCGGCAGCGGTCGCGAAACAGGCCGAGAAAAAGCCGATCAAGGCCCCCATCAGTGTAAACTCGAGCACGTGCACGCGGTACAGCTGGTTGGTATGCGCACTCAGCGCACGCAGCAGCGAGGACTCGATCTCGCGCTCGTGCCGGCCGGTCTGGATCGCGGCCAGCAGCACGATCAGCGCCGAAGCCAGCGCGAACAGGAAAAAGAATTGCAGCGCGACGCTGGCCTTGTCGACGATGTTACGCACCCGCGCCATCAGCTCGGTAATATCGAGAAGCGTAATCGAGGGAAACCGCTTCAGCAGCAGCTTCAGATCCGCCTTGTTCTGCTCCTCGATAAGCGCGCTCAACAATCCTGTCTGCGGCAAGCCCGTTAGTAGTCCCGGATTCGCTATCAGGTAAAAATTGGGTTTGAAATTCTCCCAGACCACGGTGCGGATGCTGGTTACCGGAGCGCGCAGCGTCTTGCTGCCGACGGTCAGCGTCAACTCATCGCCAATTTCGAGTTCCAGCCTGTCCGCCATGCCCTGTTCCACCGAGAGCTGCCCGCGCGGATCGTCGGCATCGAGCCACTCCCCGGCGACGATTTCATTCTGATCAGGGATCTCGCGCGCATGGGTGATATTGAACGTATGCCTGGCCATGTGGTCCGCGCGCGGGTGCAGGAAATCGATCTCGTCGATATCGATCGCATTGATTTGCGTGAGGCGCGCCCGCGCCAGCGCATAGGGTGTAGATGCCTCGATCCCGTGCTGCTGCATATAGGCACCGACCGCCGCGATATCGTCGCTGCGGATATTGATCAGGAAATAGTTGGGAATATCGTCGGGCAGCTGCTGCTGCCAGGACCCCAGCAGCTCGTCCTTGACCACCGCGATCAGCAGGATCGCAATCAGCACCAGGCTAAAGCCCGACATGACATAAATCGCACCGCGCGAGCCTGCCTGCAGGCGACTGAGCAGGTACTGGCGCAACCAGAATCGACGTTGCGAGGAAAACAGCAACAACTTGACCATCCAGCCCAGAATCAACGGCAATGCAAAAGCACAGATCAACACCAGTCCGAGCGTGGCTACCGCCAGCATCGAGCTTTGCATCAACATTACCAGCACCGCGAAAATCGCGACGATGGCACTGCCGGTGATCAGCAGTCCGCGCAACCACGAGCGCCGGTTGAGCGCGGTGCGCAGCACCTGCATCGGCGGCGTTGCGGTCGCATTGACCAGGTACGGCAGCGAAAATCCCGCCAGCGCCAGCAATCCGACCAGCCCCGCGAAGAAATACGGTTTCAGGCTATAGACCTGTGGCAGGCTCCTGCCGAACCATCCATCCAGCGCCCACTGCAGCGGGAACTGGGTCACCCAGCCGAGCGCGATCCCGGCGATAGTCGCGGCAATCCATAAACCGCCGAGCTGCTTGAGGTAATAGCGGAACAGGTTTTTCTGAGAAATCCCGAAGGCGCGCAGCATCGCCACCTTGGGCGCCTCGCGGCTGGCGGTATAGCGCGCGGTGATGGCAATAGCGGCCATGGCGATTACCAGTGTCAACACGATTGCGAGTGCGAAAAACTTGCGCGTACGCTCCAGCGCCTGGCGCATCTCGGGACGCGCGTTTTCCAGGTCCTGGACCTCTTCACCGGGCTTCAGGTTCTGCGTCAGCCAGATTTTGAAGCGATCGATATCGCCCTGCTCCCCGGCAAACATCATGCGGTAACGTACCCGGCTTCCCGGGACCACGAGGCCGGTCGCGGGCAGATCTTCCATATTCATCAGCACGCGTGGCGCCAGGTTGAAAATCGCGCCGCCGCGGTCGGGTTCGAAGGTCAACAACCAGCGGGTGTCGAAGCTGCTCTCACCGAGCGACAGGGATTGACCGACCAATTGTGCCAGCTTGGTATCCACCCACAGTTCGCCCCGGGCGGGAATCTCGCTAATGACGTACCGCTCGCCAGCGACTTCCCGCGCTCGTTCCAGGCGCCCTCGCAGCGGGTAGGTGTCATCGACGGCCTTGAGTTCGACCAGCCGCGGATCGTCATCGACAAAAATCGCGGTGCGCAGGCTGACGCTGCTGCTGACCTGCAGGCCCTGCTGCTCGGCCGCCTGCCGGTAGGCAGGATCGAATTCGGCGCTCGAAACGACCACCATATCGGCCGCCAGCAGCTCGCTGGCCTGCCGGTCCAGCAGCAGCCCGATGCGCTCGGTCACCAACTGGCTCGAGGTGACGATGCCCACGGTGATGACCGTGGCGACGAACATCAACCAGTAGGCGTGCAGGGTTGCGCGCCTGAGCTTCATGCCGCGGCACCGCTCAGCAAGCGCCCGGATTCGATCAGGATCTGGCGGTCGCCGCGCTCCAGCAACTCGCCCTCGTGCGTAACCAGCACCAGGGTAGTGCCCGACTGGTCACGCAGGTGGAACATCAGGTCCGCGATCTGGCGCCCGGTCGTGGCATCGAGATTACCGGTAGGTTCGTCGGCGAATAGTACGCGCGGCTTGACCGCAAAGGCGCGGGCTATGGCAACTCGCTGCTGCTCGCCTCCCGACAGGTGCTCGACCAGGGTACCGGTCTTGGATTCGAGTCCTACCTGGTGCAGGCTTTGCAGGGCCTGCTCGTAGGCACCGGCGACACCCGACAGTTCCAACGGCAGCATGACGTTCTGAATCGCGGTGGCACCCTGCACCAGGTGGAACGACTGGAAAACGAAACCGACCCTGCCCGCGCGTATTGCGGAACGCTGCTCCTCGCTTTTGCCGGCGAGGTTTTCACCGAGCAGGAATACTTCGCCCGCGCTGGCCTGGTCCAGCCCCGCCATCAGTCCGAGCAGCGTGGTCTTGCCGGAGCCCGAGGCACCCTTGATGACAACCGCCTCCTGGTACTTAACATCCAGCGATATATTATTTACGATGTCGAGCTTGCCATCCGGCGTATCAACGAACTTACCGACCTGGTTTAAAGCGATGCAAAGATTATCTTCAGCCATGTTCCTGATTTTCTTGCTGGGGTGTCCCACCTGGGGTTACGCGAAGCACGCCGCGATCAATATCCTGATTTTAGGTGACAGTCTGAGCGCCGCCTACAATATTCCGATAGAAAAGGGCTGGACGCGCATATTCACGAACAATATAAGGTCAAGTTTTCCGCAAACAAGCGTCACCAACGCCAGCATTAGCGGCGAAACCACCTTCGGCGGCCTGCAGCGTCTGCCCCAGTTGCTGCAGGAACATCAACCGACTCACCTGATTATCGAGCTGGGTGGCAACGACGGGTTGCGCGGGCTGGGATTCGATCAGAGCAGCGACAACCTGCGGCAAATGGTGCAACTCGCCCAGGCACAGCAGGTTGAGATCCTGCTGATCGGGGTTCGCATGCCGCCGAACTTCGGCGCGGCGTACAACACTCGCTTTCAACAGGTGTTCGAGCACGTTGCCGCCGAGACGGAGGTCCACTACCTCCCCAAATTTCTGGATGGCGTCGCCGCCAGCGACCCCGCCCTAATGCAGCAGGACGGGATCCATCCGACGGCTCTCGCCCAGCCTCTGCTAGCGCAGAAGGTCGAGACCCGCATGCTCGCAATCCTTAACCACTGAGCAGAACTTCCAGCTCGTGCAAATCCGCCACCTGGTGCTGCGGATCGGGCAGCTCCTCGGGCCATGGAGTTTGCTCGCGATTGATCCAGACCGCATGGTAGCCGGCTTCGATCGAACCGACCACATCGTAATGCGGATGATCTCCAACGTAGACGATCTGCTGCGGCGTGGCGCCGAAGCGCTGCGCGAAATGCTGGTAAATCTGCGGATCGGGCTTGGCAGCCTGCACCTCCGATGCGCTCACCGTGTGCTCGAACAGGTGCCCGAGGCCGACATGCTCGACGCTCGCGTTGCCATTGCTGATCGCGCCGAGGCGGAAGCGCTGCTTCAGCCGCCGCAGGCAAGGCAGCACATCGTCATAAAACTCCACCTGCTGTCGGGCCTCGAAAAACACGTCGAACCCCTGTTGCGACACCTGTTTTCCGTCATAATCGTGCAACTCGCCGATATGATGCAGAAAATCGTAGCGCATCGCGGTCATATCCACCGCGTAACGCCGATCGCGCGCGCTGAACTCGCGCCGCAGATCGATCATCTGGACCGGGTCGTAGTTCTCGGTGATGCGCGGGTAGTATTGCTGCAGCCACTGGTAGAGCGTTTTCTCGGCACGGTGGATCGTCGGCATGCAGGGCCAGAGCGTATCATCCAGGTCAAAGGCAACTACGGTAACTTGATCGAGCACGGCTGTCGGTTCCAGGTTTTGCAAGGCAGGATTCTAAAGCTTTTACCCAGGCCGGGAAACACGCTGCATGCATTTAACGGCAACCGGTATCAAGCAGCGCGCATAATTCTTTAACTGATACCGATTGTTCTTTAATATTGCCGCCGAGCACTTGTTAGACAGCATTCGATGAATTCATTCCAGCACAGGCATGCCGTTGACGTTTCCGGGATCGTAATCGGAGGCGACGCCCCGGTCGTGGTGCAGTCGATGACCAATACCGATACCGCGGACATCGCCGCAACCGTGGCGCAGGTCAGGCAACTGCATGAATCCGGTTCCGAGCTGGTGCGCCTGACGGTAAATAACGATGCCGCCGCCAGCGCCGTCCCGCATATCGTCGAGCAGCTCGCCGAGCAGGATTGCCGGGTGCCGTTAATCGGAGATTTTCATTTCAACGGCCACAAGTTACTCAGGCAACACCAGGCCTGCGCGCGCGCGCTCGCCAAGTACCGCATCAATCCGGGTAACGTCGGCCGCGGCAAGAAACGCGATTTGCAGTTCAGCGAAATGATTGAAATCGCCTGTCGTCATGACAAGCCGGTGCGGATCGGTGTTAACTGGGGTAGTCTCGACCAGCAGCTGCTGGCCAATCTGCTGACCCGCAACGCCAATCTCGCAGACCCGTTATCGCTGGAATCCATCAACCGCCAGGCGGTGATCGAATCGGCGCTCGAGAGCGCTCGTTTTGCCGAAGACATTGGCCTGCAGCCGGATCGAATTGTCCTCAGCTGTAAAATGAGCCGCGTACCGGACCTCGTCGACGTCTACCAGACGCTAGCCCGGCGCTGCAGCTACGCCCTGCACCTCGGTCTGACAGAAGCCGGCATGGGTGACCAGGGTATTATTGCCTCCAGCTCGGCGCTGGCAATACTGCTCAACCAGGGCATTGGCGACACGATTCGTGTCTCGCTGACGCCCGAGCCTGGCGCGGCGCGCGAGCGTGAAGTCAAGGTGGCCCAGCAGATCTTACAGGCGCTCGATATACGCTCGTTTACGCCCAGCGTTACCGCCTGTCCCGGATGCGGGCGCACCACCAGCGAGTACTTCCAGGTGCTCGCGCAGCAGATTCAGCAAGAGCTGGATACGTCAATGCCCGAATGGAGGCATCGCTATCCGGGGGTCGAATCGATGAAGGTTGCGGTCATGGGATGCGTGGTCAACGGCCCCGGGGAAAGTAAACACGCCAACATCGGAATTAGCCTGCCCGGAACCGGGGAGCAACCGGTCGCACCGGTTTACGAGGATGGACAGAAGACGGTTACCCTGAAGGGGGATGATATTGCCGCCGAGTTTATCGGGCTGGTCAAAAACTATGTCAAGAATCACTACGGCTCGGATCGCCCGGGTTAGTTCTTGATATCCTCGATTTCGCAGGCTATTTCGAACAGAACATCGTTATTGACCACCCGCATCACCACAACCGTCGCTTCCATCGGCGGCGTCATCGAATTGCTTGGCGTCAGGGTGATGTCCAGCTTGCTGCCGGGCGCAAATTCGGAACTGGAGGTAAACAGGATCCCCTTGCTGCTCAGGTTAATCACGTTACCCGTATACTGTTTCGAGCTACCGGTTTCCGAATAATTTAATTCACAATCGATAGGCATTCGCAGAAAGTCACGTTTCTCGGCGTAATCGACCATTTACCAACCTCGTTACAGTTTGAAGAGTTTCCCGAAATTAGCCACGTCGAGTATTTTACGGACTTCGGGTGAGGCCTGCGTAATTTCGATATTCGACGCCTCGCCGCCCGCATGTTCTCGCAACAGCAACAGCATGCCTAACGCTGAACTATCCAGATAATCGGTATCCGATAAATCAACCACGTAATCGACACCATGCCCCACGGTATCCGCATACGACGCACGAAACTCGTCGTAGAGCTGAAAATCGAACTTGCCGGCTACCGAGATGGTTACCTTGTTGCCATCATCTGAAACCGTCATATTTATACCCATCACTGTTACCTCTCTAACTAATTCAGGCCTGTGCCGATTAAAACACTTCGTTATCGCAGCGGTCCAGCGGGTTGTGCCGGGTTGCGATTTACGTGGCCAGCGAGCGCAGCGGTTTGGCTTGCTCGTTACTGTACACTACTAACTGTGATACTACATCCTCAAACTGCGAGGCGTCGGTTTCGAGCCTTGCGTTTGAGCCGCTTTCAACGCCGGGAGATCGCATCGCAATGCGATGCCGCCAAATTCTGCTGTAAATTGGTAGCCCTTTTAATAGCGCCTGTTATTAACTACTGTATAGACTATTTTCAGGCCTTTTTCAGCGAAGCCGTAACCGCGCTGCGCTCGCAGGTAAGGCCTGCGGCTAGCAGATAATGATCTGGTTCTTGCCGTTCAGCTTGGCCTGGTACATGGCCTTGTCGGCGCGCTTGAAGGTGGTCAGAAAGTTGTCGCCATGGCGCACCAGTGTGATACCGATACTGACCCGAACCCGGCCATTTACGCCGAAGGCAGACAGGTCGAGGTTTTCGATGCTACTGCGAATGCGTTCGCAGACGTCTATAGCGCCGTGGATATCGGTCTGGGCCAGACCACCGACGAACTCGTCGCCGCCGTAGCGAAACACCAGGTCGGTATTCCGCACCACTTGGCGGATGGCCGTGGCTACTTCCCGCAGCACCTGGTCCCCGACGTCGTGACCGAAGTCATCGTTGATTTGTTTGAAACCGTCGAGATCCATCATCAGCAACGCCATCGACTGACCGTAGCGTTTCGCCAGGTCGATTTCGCGCGGCAGGTTCTTTTCCATCGAGGTCCGATTATTGAGACCGGTTAAAGGGTCACGATAGGCCGATTTAAGCGCAATCTGGTACATCAACGAATTATTCAGGGGATATATCAGAGAACACAGCAAATCTTCGAGCTCGCAGAGTTCGTGGCTGTTGAAGCTTGATAGCTTGAACAGGGTCAATTCGCCCAGCGGCCGATTCTGAAGATTGAGTCGATAGCTGGCATTGAAGCCCTCGATCACACCGTTTTCAATCATCTTATCGATCTCGTCACATTTGAAACGATAGCCGCAAAAGCTCATTTCGCCGGATATCTCCGTCATGAAGGTTTCGATAATCTGCTCGATTTCGAGATTGCGCGACAGCAGGTCCGACAGCTGCAGAACACGGATGTGCTTTTTATTACCGCCTGCCAGCTCGCCCGGACGCGGATCGAGCGCAATCACCTGCGCCGGCACCTGCGATACGGATTTATGACTGGCAACCAGTTGTGTTGTTTGGGACATTTCTCAATCACCTGTTTCTTGACTGCATCTTTACCTGAAAATACATGCCAAATACGTGCCAATTCTTAAAATCTATATTTATCAATAACTTATGTTAAAACATTGGCGGCAAATACGAGGATCGGCAGATTTTTGTCGCTTTATCACGCAAACGGCAGGGATTTCAGCCATCGATCAGCCTCAAGAAGAGGTCACGGCGGCCGATAAAAACGGCAGGTGACGGAATCTTAACGCCTGCGCCTGCCAGTCTGTCCCGGAATTAGCAACTCCGGCGCAGAAATCTGCCGTAACAACGGCAGCTCCTTACCCGGGGCGGACAATTATTGCCAACTATGGAAATCAAGAACTCCAGCGATTTGCCAGGCGCACAGCCCGGGACGACCCGGGTCAGCGATCTGCTGACACAACTCAGGGCGGCGGGCTCGATCGAGGCCGAAGTCGTCAAGCTGTTGCAGGATAACAAGCTGCTATTGAATACCCGGCTGGGACAAATCCTGACCAGCAACAAGCTGCATTATCGGCCCGGCGATCGCGTCATCCTGCGACTCGACGACAGCGGGCAACAGCCGGTGCTCAAGGTCGGTGCGCCTGCCGTCAAGTCGGTCAGCCTCGACAGTCGCCAGCATCCCGAGCTCGTGCGGCAGCTACCGCCCGACCAGCCGGTTCTTGCCAGGGTCGTCAACGTCGTCGCCCAGCGCGCCGAGGTGCAACTCGCGGAACAGCTGCTGAAGCTGCCTCGACAGGTCACCGCGGTTCGAAACCAGATACTGAGCCTGCGGCGCAGTGACGCGAACCGCAGCATCGAAGTTACGCCGATCGATCGTAAGGTCATCTACAAGGCCATTTTGCAGCAGCTCGTTCCCCGGCGGGAAGACGGCGGGGCCTCGAGCCTGGTCAGGCTGCTGGGCCTGGTTAGTCGTGCCGCGGCCATAGCCGAGCGCTCGCCCGGGCCGCGGGTTGAATTCAGCCGACCGCCTCGGCCCGCGACAGGGGCGGCGCAAGTCGGCGATCCGCGGAGACCAAAACCGGCGGCCGATGCCCCGCGCGGCAGCGCGGGCGCCAGCCCTGCCGGTGACAGGCTGCAAACCGTTACAGGCGTCAAACCCGGCACCAGCGCCGGGAATGCAGGTCCGACGCCGCTTTCTTTTGCCATCACAGCAGGCAAACCGTTGACAACCATACCAGCGGCTATGATGTCAGGCGCAAACGCCGATCGGCCCGGCGCAGTCCAGCCGCTTGCGCGCAGCGACTACAAACCGAACACTTCCGTGCCGACCGGCAGTCCGGTCAAGCCCGGTCTGGCGCAAGCCGCGCGAGCGGCCGTAATTTCCGGCGCGTCGGACGCCGCCCCGACAACGGCCAGGCGGGCCAGGGCTGAAACGACAGCGGGAGGGGCGCCGCTGCGACCGTCAACCAATCCTCGGGCACCCGCCGCAACCGCTGGCGCGAGAGCCACGATGTCGCCCGTGCGCGACGCGAGCGCGGCAGACGCCGTGGTCGTCAATACCGACAGGTCCGCGATCACAGCCATGTCCGAACAGACTATTTCCGGATTGCGCAGCACACCGCCGGCATTGCAACCATTGTTGCAGCTGGTCGCCCGCCTGCCCGAGATCGATGCCGCGCAGGTAAAACGCGGGTTCGAGCTATCCCGCCTGATAAAACAGTCGAAATCGGAAAATACAGCATCGTCCACGCTCGATGTTTTTAGAGTACTGAAGCAGTTTGCCGAACGCGAAAGCCTGAATCGCGAACTCTCGCAGCTGTTACAGCCAAACGTGAAAAACAGGGCCGACGGCGATACAGCGCCGACCCGAGCGCCGGTACAGGACGCACAACTGCTGCAAATGCGGGAAGTTATGAAGCTGGCAGACCAGAGCCTGTCGCACAATCTGCTGCAGCGCGCGACGCTCGGCCTGCAGCAGGAAACGCAGCAACCCTTATCGGTCAGTCTCGCCCTGCCATTCCTCGACGACCAGGCGGTCAAGCCAATCCAAATCGACCTCGCCGAACGCAGGCAGACGCAATCCGAGGATGACAAAAGCTGGGATATTCGTCTCGGTTTCGAGCTGGCTGGTCTTGGTCCGATCGCCTGCCATCTGGTACTCGAAGGCCGCGCGATCGCCGCGAGCTTTTTTTCCGAACACGAGCTGACCCGCGACCGTATCGAGGCGGAGTTGCCGCTGTTAAGACAGCAATTGTCCAGCGCTGGATTTACGCCCGGCGAATTTCACAGCTTCCCGGGTGCGCCGGCATCGTTACAGGCCTCGAAACCACCCGAGTTTTCCGAAGCGCTGGTCGATATCGAGGCCTGAGCATGAACCGGATTCCGAAACTGGCTATTGCGCTGGAGTACGACGGCAAGCAGGCACCGCAGGTAACCGCACGGGGGCACGACGAAATCGCGACCCAGATACTGCAGCTGGCGCAGGAGAACGACGTGCCGATACACCTGGACAAGGATCTTGCGCTAGTGCTCGACCAGGTCGACCTGGGAGAGCATATTCCCGAAGCCCTATATGTCGTCATCGCCGAAATCCTGACCTTTGCCTACCGTCTTTCAGGCAAGCACAAGGATTTCATGGACGATATCGAAAACCACTCACAACCTCGGCTCGAGCGACAAACACCGGACGATAGTCTCTAGGTCGTTACCCGACGACGAGCCGGGAATAGCTATACAGCAATCCGAATTCAGCTACAATTAACCTCTAAGGCGGTGATCTCGATCGAGCCTCAAACGGAACGCGCTATCGAGGGCTAACTATTGAATCAACAACATACGCTCGTATTAATGCCCGGACTCGATGGCACGGGTAAGCTGTTCGGGCCGCTCATTCCGTTGCTGCAACCGCATTTCAGGCTCGTCATCGTGACCTACCCCGATCTCGATTCGTTCTCTGAATACGTCGATTGCGCACGCAATCAACTGCCGGAGACAGGCAGTTTTTCGCTGGTTGCCGAATCTTTCTCCGGACCGGTAGCGATGGCAATAATGGCGCAACCGCCAGTGCAGATAGGCCCATCGGTACTGTCATCGACCTTCGCACGCTCGCCGTTAGCGGCGCTAACGCGCATGTCGAACTATGTACCGGAGCAAATGTTTTCCATCGGCGCGTTGAGCGACTTCTGCCTCGATGTTTACGAGGTCAACGACGAGGATTTCTCCGAAACCCAGCCGTTACCGCTGAACGTGATGGAACAGCTGGACGGCGTCTTGCTGAAACACCGGATTTCAGTTTTGAGCCGGATCGACGTATCCGCGCTGTTGCCGGGCATCGAGATACCGATCCTCCAATTGCACGGAACCCAGGATCGTATCGTTTCCGAAACCGATGCGTTGATGTTGCAGTCGAACCTGCCCAACGTGAACCGGATCGATATCGATGCACCCCACCTGCTGCTGCAAACCCATCCGCAGCAGTGCGCCGAGCTGATCTTCAACCATGTGCGGGCAACGGCGTGACCGGCACGGCTTTGGGGAGCAACGCGTGAAGAAAATCCTGTTCCTTTGTGTTTTATCGATCCAGCTGGTCGCCTGCTCGGCAGAGGTGGGCAGCACCGAGTGGTGCCAGGCCCTCAAACAGAAGCCGAAGGGTGAATGGACGGTGAACGAAGCCGGCGATTTCGCCAAACACTGCCTGTTCAACTAGGCCGGCGCTGCCCCAGCCTGCTCCGAATGCAGTTCGGGTGGGCCGCTACCCGCCTGGTGGTCGCCAGGCAGCTCGAGGCTGTTGCGCAGGATAACCCGCCTGGCGGATTTCGTTTTGGACTCGATCAGGTCGAGGTAAGGCGCCATATAATGATTCTTGAGGTTCTCTTCGGTTAGCGGTTGCAGGATAAACTGCGCCGCGCGCAGCATGCTATCGGCCGCTTCCAGGACCGCATATCGATCCTCCTCCAGCAGAATCACTTCCTTGCCCGCATGCCAATAGATATCGAGATTGCTCAAATCCAGTGGATCGAAAGGCGGTAACAACGGAACCAGGTCGGTCGGGGTAACCACGCGCAGGATATTGAGGTGTGCAATGCCGTTAGCCCCGGCTAAATTGGTGACCTTGGGCTGACCAAAGGTTATCACCTGCTCGATATCCAGGCGGTCGGCATCGAGGTACATGGCCAGTATCAGGGCCACCGCGCCTCCCAGGCTGTGACCCGTGAGCTGTACTTTGTAATCGCGCTTGAGCAGGGGCTCGATTTGCCTGTAAACCTGTTTCGCCGCGTAAGAAAAGCCCTGGTGCAAGCGCGCGCCCGTTTTCTCGTCGGCCAGCAGTCTCAGCGCAATATCGACCATCGCGTTTTCGACGTTGGAGGTGCCGCGTACCGAGATTAAATGCGTTCGGGTCGAATCGTTGGTCGCGAGGAAAAACGTAATCTGGCTGTCCCGGATGGTTTGATAAAGACCGAGTCGATACTGATAGGATCCGGCCAGCGCGCGGATGTCCTCTTCGGACCGATATACCGCCCTGGCAAACAGGGCCTGCTTTTTGATTTCGGCAAAATTAATCCCGTCCGCCGCAGCTGCCGGCAGCAAGATGCTGAAAAACGACAGTAGCAACAGGACAGGCAAATAACCGGCGGGTTGCGGTGGCCAGGGATTTAACATGGACAGGAGATTCCCGAAATAAGACGGATTGTACGCTTCCGGGGTCGAGCTTAAAGCTTTGATCCGAACCTGCAAGCCCAGTAATTCACAAAATAAAGGCAGGTCGATTCGTCGAGTGGCACTAGGCGTAGGTGTCGATGATTCGCTTCGAATCCTTTTTACGACGGTCCTTCTTTCGATGCTGCGTTTTTTGCTGTTTCTCGCGGTCAGGTTTTTTCAGCGCGTCGCGCACTCGCGGAGAATGGTTAACCGATTTGATGAGCGGGTCGTCAGCCATGCTTATTCTCCCGCGAATTTCCCAGGATTGGCTGCGTTCAGCCGCGGGTCGTGCGCCAGTTGTAATTTCATGCTGATTCCGAGTAGTCTCGTATGCTCGTTATATCGACCGATTCATATAATAATTAACCTTATCTTGCGGCAAGGTCCTGCGGCTCTGACGCCTCCCGAGCTTCAGCTTTCGAGACGCTGAAAGATCTTCTCGATTTTTTGTTGCAGCGTCGCCGCGGTAAAGGGCTTTATGACATAACCATCGACGCCGGCATCGGCGGCGGTCGCGATCAGCTCGCGCTTGGCCTCTGCGCTGACCATCAAAACCGGCAAATCAGACAGTCGCTCGTCGGAACGCAGTGTCTTGAGCAGCGTGAGACCGTCCATGCCCGGCATGTACCAGTCGGTCACGAGGAAATCGAACTCGCCGGATTCGAGCATCGGCAAGGCGGTCTCGCCATCGTCCGCCTCGGCCGTGTTATCAAAGCCCAGTTCGTGCAGCAGGTTCTTGATAATACTCCGCATGGTCGAAAAATCGTCGACCACGAGAATTTTCATATTCTTATCCATGCAACCAATCCAGGGGCCACCCGCATCGTGTTGCTATCGAACAAATCGGTTGCCGCAATTTTGGCCGCGAGGGAAACAGGCTGAACTCGATTTTCATCTGCCGGGCGCAGATTTTCTATCCGGAAGGGCATTGGCACGCTTAACCGGATTTGCTCCACTCAGCCATGCGCGACTTGATGCGCAGCAGGGCCTGCCCGTGCAATTGGC
>JAAUYE010058330.1_pt1 | contig 30156 bp, 35 predicted proteins | sample 7278081 | NCBI WGS metagenome assembly JAAUYE01 (sample SAMN14350131, study PRJNA611818) | marine sediment metagenome | isolation source: surface marine sediment (0.6m) | place: French Polynesia: Moorea | collected 2018-08
AAAAAATCTATTTCAGAGGCTAGAAAGCTTGCAGAGGCCGTAGTTCCCGAAGAGCGTAAACTGGCATTGGCTACCGCTATCATAGACGACGCGGTGGATGATGGCGAACTAGACGTGGGTGATGGTGAGGATATAGCGGATGCCCTAAAAGATGCTATCGATGATGAAATTGGTGATCTAATTGAAGAAGAATCTGATGAGGTACAAGCGGTTCTCCAAGACGAAGACATTTTCGATATTAAGCCCGGGGCGGAACCACCCGTGGTCCGCAGAGAGCTTTCTCCCGAGCGAGATAGGGATATAGAAGATCTCCTAGAAGAGCTTAAACGCCCAACAGCAAGCCTAACCAAAATTAAGAGTGTGCAGAAAAGCGTATTTAAATGCTTGGGTCTCGTGGATTAAACAACCACCTTAAATTTTTTCTCGTACTTAAAAACATGGACGATATTATGGTACTTATGCATCAGGTTGTCGTAGACCTCGAAGGATTTAATGAAAACTATTTCGGCATCTTCCCAGACGAGGATCAGAAATGTCTTCTTTCATTGTGGAACAACGAGGCGTGTAGAACGCCAAGAATTTTTATTTCTATGATATCCCCCGCGCATCAGCGATGTATGGCAGAATGGGCTACAAACAGGACATCCTATCGCGTTCAAGATCTAGTGAGGGGGTTGGATAAATTCGTAAAGTTTCTCAAAGGGGTTAATTATACGACATACCCAAAACCCAAAAAAACGACGCAGGAGAAGACATCGACCATAAAAAAAATTATTTACAAATGATCTGCTGCTATCGTGAATACAGGAAAATACAGGATGAGCCGGCGGTGCTCGAAACAACAATATTATAATATAGCAGGCTATATTATAATCTTACCCCACAATAGCGGCGAGTTTCAGCAAAGTGTTATTGCTCGCAAGCGCGTTATGATAAAAGAAGTTGTCAATGTCCAGAAACTGTTGCACCCCCTCCAGTGTTAAACCCATCAGCGACGCGTCTAGTGTCAAGCTTAAAACCCTTGGCCAATCCTCGACCCAATCTCCTTTAGCGGCCAAGGGTTTTATGTGCTTTGCAACGCGCTTAAGCTCTTCTGGTGGTATTTCACTATCCAGATAAATGGGGTCGGGCCGTGGGTATGTCAATGTGGGACTGACTGTTCTAAGTTTTGGCTGAGTGAGATACAATAATTTCTTCGTCCTAGCCCATTTAGCTTTCACAAGATCGGAGCGTTTAAGCACATCCGCGTCCAACCACTTGGTTCTCCGATGTAGTATTCCAAGGATTAACTCTTGGAAGAAGTTATTATCACTTCTGGGCAGCGTGGATTTATCGATATGAACCACAACATCCATAATTGCTCTATCTTCATCGTTGTACTTCATGAGAGAATATGTCTGAATTGGATTGCCCCGCTCCATTTTATGGTCAAACTCTTTTACCTCAATGGGTGGGGGTATTTTACCCAGCTTGATGATATAGTTTACAAAATCCATCGGTGCAAGACCGGCGCGATTCTGGAATTGGAACAGCTTCCCATATCTTCTATGGCGTTCAACATCTCTAGATAGCCCCGCGAGGTCTATGAACCCAAGAAGGTTGTCCATTTGCTGCTGGGTAAGGCGACTTTTCAGGTTTGAAATGCATGAGAGTAAAAGTGTTAGGGTATCCAAGATGGAGTTGGTCTGGTAAAGATTTACAAATCCATGATCAATACAACCATACTCTTCTTCGTGCACAACCACTCTGGATTTTCCGAAATCAACCATCACTGGGATCAACGATGTTTTACATCTCAGAATGTGGTTTTCACGAATGTGGTAATCAAACTCTACCTCGGCCTTAATTGGTTGCAGCATTACATTCCAGGGATATAGATCGTAATGCATAAATCCAACTTCTTGCTGAGCCACATGTAAAGCCATGTTGATCTGCATCAGAATTGATAACAATCCATCAAATGTGTACGAGGGTGACTTCAACCAATCGAACATTGATGTTCCCTGTATATATTCACCATATACGACGTCACCTTTCAACCCATAGATATAAGAAAAGTTTGGAACTTTTGCTATCACCGAGTTTAGCGCTTTCAGGCCAACATATGCCTCATGTATATGCTCTTTCCGTTTTTCGGGGGTTCCCGCGCGTTTTCCAACCATGAAAATACGATTCGTCTCGTAAAGGTCGATATCTCCACCCTGGTTCTTCATTATTGGTTTTACGAGCTTGAAACCATCAGTGGCATCAAATACTTTCTTGCAGCCACCTAGAACACCTACACATCTTGGACCGGGTTTGATAGGATATGGTAGTTTTTCTTGAAGCACCGCCTCTTGAGGAGTGATTTGTTTTAGTTCGTCCTCGATTTGTAGCTCTAGAAGATCTGGTAAATACTCGTAGGGCGTAGCAATTTCCACAAGCTCCTTCTGAAGAAAATCCAGAATTCCGTCCTCGCCGAGATATTTGTCGTAAAACTCCTTGGCGCGCGCAGCAATTTGTTTACATGCCTCATCATTGTTACGACACCAATCGATGGCCGACTCGAGGTTGTGGAGATCAGCAGAAATTGGTACATAGTGTTTATATGGCCCCAGAAATCTAAAGTACCACACATTCCACTTGTTGTCAGTTGGCATAATAATGGTGGATCCAGATGAGAGCTCATAAGACAGGCGGTAGGCCGCAACATGTCCCTCGAGGTTAATAATGTATTTATATTTTGCCTGTTCCTGAAGGGATAGCCTGTTAGCCAGGGGGTAGGATGACCGCTCAATGGTTTTCAAATACGGGTCATTTTCGTTTTTCCTGACTCGAACGTTCCATTTTGTAATTCCAACGTCCATGTGCGGATTTCCCTCCGCCATCTCGTACGCCTTCAACCTCTGATTTGTTTCGGGGGTTGTTCCAGCACCAGTGGTACTTCCACGGAAAACCGCAACGGGGATTTTATCATTCCATGGAACCTGTACTATTTTAGGATATTCCCTAAACTCGTTTGGGAAGGTTTTACCAGTATCTTGATAGACAGACCTGGCCCAGTCCTCATAAGTTGGGAACGCGATGTCCGCGTACATCCAACCAGAAGATCCTGATAAGATTGGTGCATAGTGCTCATATTCATGTGATACCAGTGGGTGTTTGGATCCCCATATGTGGTTATATGGCTCGGTGCTATCCACCCTCAGAACCGGGTAGTCTCTCCGATTCACGAAAAACTCAACATCGGGCACCTCTCGTTTATCGCACAATTCCTGAAACATATCTCTAAGTGTTACAACATTGTTATCCCCCTCGAACTTTTCATACTCAAATCGGAGCAGTGCGTTATTGGCGTACCAATCCTCTACGGGCTTTGCTTTCCTGGGTTTATATCCACCAAGTTTAGCGGCATAATCTAAAAACTCTTGGATGGTTGTGAATCTTGGGTCAACCTTGATTAGATCGCTAAACTCGTTATGATAGTGCGCGTTCGAGAAAGGTAAGAATGTTGCTAGTTTATTATCAGAAATTCGCACAAAAATACCTTTCTTGAACTTGTAGAACATGTACCTAAAAGTATTTAAGACTGCCCGAGAATCCCGCTTGTCATACTTTTCCCACCTGGGCACCAGTGTATACTGCTTAAATAGGTTGTCAGAAAGATTTACCTTTCGTGGCTGTAATGATGTTCTGATGCGCGCAGATGTGAATTGATCCTCGTCACCAGCCGTAAAAACCTCCTGTACAAAGTTTTTATAGCGGGGGTTTGTGTTCTTGTGGACCATTTTTAATTTTGATTTAAAAGATTGTGGAGGTTTTTTTCAAATCGAATTTATATGTGGTTAAAACACATATAAATTTACTTTTTATACGCGGAGTCAAAGTCTAGGTAACAAACCCTTTTCTGAGAATTGCCCGGAATTCCGATGCTATAAGCTGGTAATGCTGGTTCCTGGGGCTTTTGCGCGGCAGTTTTAGCCGTTTTCGAAGCAGTTTGGTTGATCAGGAAACTCTTCATCTTGTCCAGGTTTGTATGAGGATTTTGTTCATCTGGATAAAACTGGGCAATGGGTCTACCGTTTCCGTAGAGCATAAACAGGGGTACATAGTTAATGGGTGTATCTGACCGTTGGGCTATTTCTCTAATTTTCTGCTGTTTTTGCTCAACGTTCATACTGGCAAAAACACATCCTTGAATCATTTGAGATAGGCGGTTAAAAGCCGGTATGACGTCTTTACAGAACCCACAGTTTGGCGAGCTGAATAGGATGAAGCTATATCCCGGAATTTTTGTACATAGTTTTCCACTTCCATCAACATAGAAATTTTCAGGAGTTAAGAACATTTTACAAAGTATAATTTATCTTTATGCACACCCATTACTTAAGAGCCCAAAGCTGTGCAATCCAAAGTAGAACGATAAAAACTAGAGCCTTGACTAGAACTCCGGTAAGACTCTCGGGCTCAAGGCCAACTTTAACCATGAGAGTATCCACAAACGGGAGGTTCACCAGAATAAACACCAACCCGGGAATAAGGAGCTTAATGATATTGTTACTAGCCTTTGCTTTGAACAGCGCTTGAAGAATATCACTATCTGATTGACTATGCTGCTCAGTTGCATGTGGTAGGTGTGCGATATTGTCCATTTTTAAAGATATACGATAAGAAAAAAAAGAATATGTATGCAAAATCGCAAGATTTATATTCTCAGCCCATTGAAATGAGTGTGTCGCAGGTTACCACTGGAAGCTCATATGCGCCAGATATGTTCGGACCATCATTCTGGTTTACGCTCCATAACGGAGCCACCGCGTATCCGTATAACCCAACTCCAGTTATTAGGAATGGCATGAAACAGTTTTTAATCAGCCTACCTATAATGATACCCTGCGTTGCGTGTAAAGAGCATAGCCACGACTTATTAAAAACTGTAGATCTTGATCATATAGTAGCATCTAGAGCTAACTTGTTTGAGTTTTTTGTTAATTTTCACAACTATGTCAATTCACGCTATAATAAGCGAACCATGAGTTTGGAGGAGGCGAAAGCGCTTTACGGGTATGATAAACCGGGTGTTGGGGGCACGCTTAAAATTACATATACGTAAATTTAAAATATAAGTCCTAAACACCTAACATTTTCGGGCAGAATAGCTGTTCTGGCACCATACCCCTTGGACGATGGCGTGGGCACACGCGGATAGAGACCCGGCGCCGGCGCCCGTGGTGGTTCAAGTCCAGCCATCTCAAGGACTGGCACAGGAGGTTGTACCCTACGAGCCGTTACGGAGTCTGCTCGCGGTGGTTCAAGTCCAGCCATCTCAAGGACTGGCACAGGTGGCACAGGTTCTTCCTGAGCTGGACGAGCGTCGATCGGCTCATCCTCTATCTCCTCGGGCACAATCCCCGCCGGAGTGATGTAACCACCTTCGGGCATCATTAAATGCCGACGTATCGCCTCTGCTAATGCGCCTTTTGTGTCCTTCGTATATGAAGCATATGGTATTTTAAGATCCTTAGCTATTTGTTTCAGTTGGGTAATGTTTTTACCTCCTAGATCCATTTTACTAACTTATAACTTTTTAAGTTATAAGTTTTACTGGCACATGGAGCCCATATATTGCGTGTTACAATTACCCGCTCCATATCCATATGCGCGGCCAATGCTAAAGTAGGGCCCACCACTCGAAGCGTAACCACCAGCACATCCAACCTGTCCATGCGTTAGGGTGTCATAGCCCGGAGCGGAGTATGCTGGAACAACATAGTATCCACTGACAGTTGTCGTTGGCACTGGAGGTCTGATTCCTCTAAACCCAGAGGTGTATGATCCCAACCTAGCATATGAGGACGCGGTATCGACATAATTCTGGCCTCGAAGATTTTTATCACTAAACCGATTCGACATTTTTATAGTCATAGAAAGTTTATTTTTTAAGTCGCGACGTTTAACGCCAGTACAAAAATATCCATTATCATTTAAAATGGTGCGTGAAAATTTCTGCGGGCTATGTGCAGTTGTACCTGTGGCGCTCGCTGGAGCTGGGGTCGCTGGTTTAGCCACAAAAGAACAATATAAACGGAAAAAGTATATCACGCTTGGGATAGGAGCTGTGATTATAGCTTTCACGATTTTTATGCTATATAAGTATAGAGATTGTTCGCAGTGTAAAAATTAAATCCAATTAAAATGCCTACAAGCTTAGACGCATTAAAAAATCCGCCGGCGCCCGCCGTGTCTCACACTGGATGTCAAGAAATTTACAGACATGTAACGTCGTGTCCAGTCTGTTCTAAAATTTGGAGTGACAAAACTGGTGGTGGTGTAATTAACCATAGTTATATAATCTGGGCAATTTTGGGATTATTACTAGTTACATTTTTCTTCACATCTGGTTGATTTCTTGTAACCAAAAGGTTACAAGAAAAAAGATATTTTTTACTCAAAGTTTTCCGGGAATTTATAGTGAAAGTTGTATTGCTTACAGATATCCATATGAGCAGAATCCAACTCCTCTACTTCACCATCTTCTGCCTGATACCCAATTGCACATCTACATGAAACACCCTCAATCTTTTCTTCATTGGCACTGAACACTATTCCAGTGGGCTCATGAATGTAGTTTCCATATGCGTTCACTACAATATCAACCGTGGGCACTGGCGCAGATGTCTGTTTTGGTGGCTTTGCGGGTTTAGATGGTGGTGCTTTCAGCTTTGGTGGCTCTTTACCCATCAACCTACCAATCAACGCCGCCTTGTTCCCCGCAACCTTATGACCTCGTGCTCGGCATAATTCACGTAGTTCAGCAATTTTCATCCCCTCGAGGTTGTCTGGGAGTTCTCCTTCATCAAGCGTCTCCGTCTGCGTGGGTTCTGCACCCCTTGTTGGTTTTGCAGATATGGAGGACTTAGAGGCTGGGGCCTTAATTTCTATGGTATCTTCAGTATCATCATGAATGTGGTCCGCCCAACATTGTAAAACGTCCTCGATGTTAATGTTAAAACGTTCACTTAACCTCTGGAAGAATCCAGCTGTTAAGTAGTTTGTAATCGCTGTAACTAGCTGAGAAGGCATTTTAGTAGTTGCATCCTCCTTCTTTATCGTAACTAATTTCAAAACTTCTCAGCCCAATAGTTAATCCTATTCGATGGCGCGCTATCCAATTTACCCGTTTTAGGGCTGAGTATGGTGGCGATAAACATTTTCTCCGTAACGCCTTTGATAACTCCTGAGCTTGCTTGTTCCAAGATAGATTTTTCCACCTTTTTCACACCGTCGGGATTGGTGTTTGGAACTTGCTTATAATAATTTAAAATATCCCTTACCCCGGTGGGCATAAGTGGGTTGGTCTTAAGCTGAGGATATACATATTCTATAAAGTTGCCCAACAGTTTTGCCATTTCAGCTATATCCATACCAGAGAATACATCCAATATTTCCTTGAGTAACGTACTAGTAACCAACTTTTTCGTTTTGAGCATATATTCGGCAGCCGCCATCGCGCGCTCCTTACGGCGCGAGCCATCTGTGAGGTGTTTGTAGATCTTCTTCAAATGACTTGAGGCGTCCTGCCTCCTCTGCCCAACTAGGGGCTTATTAAGTTCTTGCTGGTACTGTATCATTTTCTTAATCGCTTCACCCTCTGTGAATGCTGTTAACAGCTGATATTGAGACATAACCACCGGAGCTACAAGTTTAATTTGGTAGTCCGTTAGTCCGGCACTCGATAATACCCGCCTATCTGCCGGAGTTAGAACTATATTACTATCAAACACCCCACAGCCGTAAATGGTCGTGATACTATCTAACGTGGGTACACTAAGCATGTTAAATGTATTCTTGTAATCTTGTCCTCTCATTTTCAACCAATCGCGGAAAAACAGGTTGTCAGAAATTCCCTTATAGTCTGTAAGTTGTGCATCGCGGGGTTTAACTTTGCTACGCAAGAACTCCAGCATCTTTCCAGCCCGATTTTGACCACGGTTATCATCCCCAACACCCAGGATTGGATCGGATGGATCATTCCATCTGAGTGGTATAGAATTAGTTGTCAGTAGAAGCTGTGCTAGTGTGGGTATGTTGAACTTTATGGTCATCGCTAGTTCGTTATTTTTGGTCAACTTGTGTATTATCCACTCTCCCTCAATTCTCTTATAATCTGTCTTCAAGGCGGATATATTCGCATATTTGTTAACATCCACATCTATATCCATTTCTTTAAATAGTTTCGAATATGCGTAATGGGTGGCTGTTAGGTACCTCGAGCCCCCTATTTCAAACTCTTCCATAAAATCGGGAAGAAGCCGCGATGAGCTGTCTATTACGAATGTATCTACGGTGGGGGACGACCTAGGTGGTATTAGCAAAGACTTATCCGGCTCAAATGGAATTGCGCGAAGTACTTCTTGTGGAATTTTACCCTCAGAATATAACTCAAACAGCTGGTTTAGGTATGTTGACACACTCTTTTCTTTTATCCTCTGCTGATTTTTAGCCATGCGGTAATCTTCGCGTTTAATGTGTGGATAGTGTTGAGCTAAAATTTTATCTAAATATGTATCTAGTAACGCGCTTTTAAATCTCCCAACTTGTTCCTCGTAAAGGTCTTTTCCCAATTTTTGCCTCAAGTATGGTACCAAGTTGGCCAAATGTAGATATGCTGGATCGTCCTTAGGTCTTGTCGGTGGTTCATCGATGGCATATTTTGAGAGCTCGTGGAAGGATAGAGGCTGAGAAAGTGTTGGGTCTTTCAACAATTTCAGCTCCGCCCCGGCTATCACGCCAGATGCCGTTCGGTATGGGATCTTACCCAGAGTTGGGTCGTTAATAAAATCACCCGAGAACCGCTTACGTTCTAAATAATTTTGGATATTTTTATCACCGTATGAAAGGGATTTTCCTCTTGTCCTATCCAAAACTTCATAGTTGGTAGGATGCTGCTTGAATCTGGCATCTAGACCATCAATAACATATCTATTGTAAATATCCTCATCATGCTTTTCTTTAATTCTAAGCAGCTCTTTGTAGGGGCTACTGGTGATGCTGTCCCGCATCTCAACTTGGTATGCCCCTTTGAAAATCGTGCTATACACAAACTCTGTAACACTTTTCCACTCACGCCCTGCGATTGTAAGTGGTGTTTCAGCGTTGTTACTAAGTAAGCCGTATGGTTGGGCCAGTGCGCTATAAAAGTCCATTTTTAGATGGTTGTTTATTAATTTTGGTCAATTAAAATGTCAATACCAGAGCTGATCAAGTTGAAACAGTCTTCTCAGCCATATATTTTAAGTCAAACAAATGTGATCACACAACCTGGTAGGGCGTATTTCCCATATCCAGACTTTTGGCGCGGTGATTACAGGAGCGACATCCCAATCGTTGTTGAGAGAGAGGCCGGGTTTCATCCACGAGAAGATGCGCCCGGGCTATCCAAGCCGGAAGTTGGACACGCTTACCCCGATCACTGTTTTGAGGCATCACCATCAACGCAGTATCCCTGCTATCCCGAATGTACAGAGCCTTGGAAGAGGTATAACAGATATATGCTAAACTATGCGAAATTATATTTGTTCCGATAAAAAATGTTACTCGCTAGACCCAGTAAAAGCGGATATGAAAGATTAAATAAGTTGAGTACATATGATACAGATTTCACACCTTATCAAGGCGTGTGGGTTAGTACGGACCCAAGACTCGTTAGTTCTGCTCATAGTGGGCAGCGGATTGCGCTAGACGCCCCACCAATAAACGGAAAGTTGCAGCCGCATGATATACCAAGAGATCGTCCAGGATATAAGGATATTTACAACGGATACCCCGAGATAGGCGGTGGCCAGATTAGATACTACATAGATAAAGAGCTGGCAGAACCATTTATCAATCCACTTTTCATTAAACCGGAGGTTGTCAGGAGAGAGAATTATGTAGATCCAATGGGCTCGTGTAAACCACATTATTACCGGGCGTCACTAGACACCAAAAACTGTTTGAACTGGATACGGGATAGCCAGTTCCATCGCGAGGACCTCATGTCTAAGCAATTATGGAGACGCAATCAAACCAGCTATGAGACTAACCGCGCGTTCCCAGAGCCGCCTATGACTAAATTGGGAAATAGTTGAAAACTATGAGCTTTAATAAGAACAAAAATCAGTTACCAAAATGGCAGCACTCAAAAAGCAAACTTTGATCGACGCTGGGGTTCCCCAGACCGACAGTGATGGCGACCTATCGCTTTTTTGTGCGGAGTTCACCACCCCGCACAAAAACTACCGCGGGGTAGTTTTCAAAGGCGAGGACCTTCTTCACCAAGGATTTCCCTACTGCGTTGAAAGGAGCAGCGGCAGTGACAACAGCGATATAGAGTTTGAAAAGTGTAGACTTTTCTATGCTCATGAAGGCACACTCATTCGCGTTTTCCACGCGAATGACAAGTGGTACACAACGACCAACAGGAAGTTGGATGCCATGAAGTCTAAATGGGCTGCGAAGACGGAAACTTTTGGAACATCTTTCGCTAAAGCTATCATGGATATGATCGATGTGGATGAAGAACCTACAAACGAGTTTTTGGAGAAGGTGTATGATGACAACTTGGACCCCAAGAAGCAATACATGTTTCTCCTTAAACACACCCGGGAGGAGATGATTGTTTGTATGCCAGCTGGCTACGCAATCCTACACGTCGGAACATTCACAGAGGATGGATTCACATTGGATGACCAAGTCGTATTTGGAAAACGACCAGTGTGCAAGTCAATTGAGATTGACATCGAGAAAACAGCAGAGATGGTTGCAGACTTTGTAGAATATAACACGTTCTACTTGGAGAACCAGGGCATTCTGGCCATTCATGAAGACGGAACACACTACAAAATCTTCTCCAAGGAATACGAAATGCTGTTTAATGTGCGAGGAAACACACCAAGCCTTCGTTTCAGGTATCTACAAATCAGAAGCGATCCTGATATGTTTTACCTGTTCACAGAACGCCTGTACAGACACTTTGACTGGAGGGCGGTTGAAGAAGAGATCTCGGAGCTTTGCGAGGTTCTCCAGCACAAGTATTACAGCATTTACATTCGTAAACGAGAAGAAATCCCACTCACTAAAACTGAAGGAGCTGTAATGGGTATTCTCCATAAACTATATCTCTCAACCAGAATACAGACAACCGTGGAGCGAGTTGGAGATATCCTGGCAAACGGCACGGCGGTTAAACTTAACAGACTGTTGAAAGAACAAGCCGATAAGAAGAAATCGCTTGAGTAAATCTTTTTATAAAAAATGTTTTAGGCCTTCTACCATCCAAAATTTATTTCCCCTTTGGGAAATAAATTTACCTGCGTTGATACGGACTTTTCCTTTGGCGACGCTTATATGTCCTAGCCTTTGGTTTAACATCATCTTCTAGGAGTTTGTCTTCCAACATCTTAGCCATCATAATTAGATCATCGTCTTCTTCATCATCTGATAGTGCAATTTTCTTCTCTAGTAAACGAACTAACTTTGCCTCCTCTTTTGCTGGAAGACTCTTCCCTCTGGTTAATATAGTTTTACCCATAGCCATAGCTAGATCATCTATGTCTGACGACTTAACCTTTGCGGCGGCTGGTTGTTTTCGGGTAGCAAGCATTTCATTCACAATCAATTGAGCCAAAATATCCTTTTCTGCGCTGGTGAAAAGTGTGTACCCGCGGATACCCAATTCTCGCGCGATTTCTTTCAACTCTGTAATGTTCTTGTTGAAGATGTATCGGTCCATTTTAAAAATTGTTATTTTTTATTTAACTGGCGCCCCATACAATCAAAAAAATGCCGAAGCGGTTCCATTCAAACACCTTTGAAAAGGAGATGAAGAAAAGGAAATATATTGATTTTATAGTTCCCAACAAAAGTGTTTGGCAATATAAGATGAATACACGAATTCTTTTCCTAGGAGATGTCCATATTAAACATAACAATCTCGACCAGATTGAAACTCTCATGGGAAAAATACCGACATTGGTGGACAGGAACTTGGATTTTATTGTGGTATCTGGCGACGTGTTAGACACCCACGAAAAGATCAACAGCCAGCTTATGAACAGGGCATATGATCTTATTCGGGCACTTAGGGATGTGGCGCATACATATGTGATTGTTGGAAATCATGATTATATCAATAACCAACAATTTCTGACAACCAACCACTGGATGAATGGGATGAAAGAGTGGCGCGATGTAACTGTGGTAGATTCACCCACCGTTGTCAATACCGACTTTGTAATGGTTCCCTACGTTCCGCCCGGGCGCTTTGTCGAGGCCCTTGATCACGTTCCGAACTGGAAAACAAAATGTTGTATTTTCGCTCATCAAGAAATACGTGGGTGTAAAATGGGCGCCATCGAGTCTATGGATGGTGACGCGTGGGATCTCGAATGGCCATCGGTCATTTCGGGTCACATACACGAACGCCAATCGCCCCAGAGGAATGTATACTATCCAGGGTCTGTTTTAAACCACGCATTTGGATATGATTCACAAGGACTTTCGATTTTCTCATTTCCGGACTTTGTTGAAGATCACATAGACCTAGAGTTTGAGAAGAAGAAGATTGTGTATGCAAAAATTTATGATGATATACCAGACTCTGAGCTACGCCCCAACCACAAATTTTCTCTCGAGGGATCCGCCGCCGATATTGCTGCTTTTAAGCATTCTAGGATGTTCAGGAAAATGAGAGCTAAAAATGTAAAAGTTGTATTCAGACTTACTGATGGTCCAGAAGCTGCGGCTCCAAAATCGTTGAAACGCACAAGACCCAAATTTCTGTCAATATTGTCACAGCTGGTTTCAAAAGAGCGAGACAATAAACTCGTTGAAGACTTTAAAGCCGTAACACAAAAATGAGGAAAGTGTAATTCATCCTGCGTAATAAATAAATATGTAAGATACATATTTATTTTATTGCACGAGCATATAACTCTTACATGGCACAATCCAGCCCCCATAAAAGGGATTATGACATACAAGGTTGGTAGTAGTGTCGCTAATATCTGCTTCATCTATAGGTGTAAGTGTGTTATCCTCCTCGCTGAACATAAAACACCATCCCTTATCACGTAAAACATAATCAAAACAGGGTATTGCCCAACCACCTGTTTTGGTGTGGCAAAACAGGTCATACCCTGTCATATCATCATGTATATGATCATCTGCTATTGGGCGCGCAATATGGGAATTCTTATTATACAAGAAACATTGCTGTTTCGCGAATCCTAATGATAATAGCATCATAAACACCAGAGCTCTCATTTTTAACTAGCTGTTAATCTATTTAATAAAAAGTGAACCAATAGCCGCCGCACCCAATGTCGCGCCAATAGCAACTGTTAGTGGGTTTAAAGCCGGTGTCGGACCGGGTTTGGGTTTGGGTTTGGGTTTGGGTTTAGGTTTAGGGCCAAAGTCACAATTAATCTCATTCTTTACATCGTCTATGTTCACATCTCGGTCGTTGATTATATTGTAGATTATCTCGCAAACGTTGTTTGGACATTTAGGTTTCCTCAGATGTGTTGGGACGAGATATCTTTCCACCGATGCGCATGGTGCAAACCAACAGGCGTCGTTAATTGGCTGGGTGGGCTTTACCTCATTGTAAATTTTATCGGTTGATCTATTGACACATTTACAATCTTCCGTGTTATATTTCAGACAATAATTTTGCATGGCGGAGTCCTGTACCGCGGCGGGCTGAGCCTGAAACCATTCACGACACATGTCTCCACCATCCGCAACCGACATAACTCGTGAACACTCTTTCACCCCCTTACTACATTCATTAACTTTCTGAAAACAAAATTTACTCATCAGCGCTGGATGTTTACCAAATTTATCGTTAAACGCGTAAACCTGTTTTTTCGTATCGATTTTATCAATGTCATATTGGCATTGTACATTCGGGGATGATTTATACCATGACGCCGACGACACCGGATCTTCACCCTTTGAACTTTTACCGATATTACAAGTACCCCTGTCTAGTGGAGCACATTTGAGCTGCCCGGTACAAAAACTACCACAGCACCGTACCGAGTTTACAGCCCAATCCCTGACGCCGTTGGGGTTTTGTTTACAATATTGAAAATGGGAGAACGCGGTACAATGCCCACAGGCACACGGGCCTGAGATATAGCTGTTTTTCTGGCTTGTTTGTCGAGAATATCCATAAATATGTTCTGACATTTTTTGTTTATTGATGAAAAATGGGAGCAGCTGTTTCAACAAATGTTGAAAACCTGATGATAAAGGCTCTAGCGTCCACGTCATCAAAAATAATAGAGAAAACGGAATTGACCACAGATACTTCTCAAGTAATTAGCGTTAAGAATGTGCATGGCGATGTGCACATCACAGGGAACACCTTCACACAGGTTGCGACAATTAACATGAAAGCTCTACTGAGAGCACTTTCAACTGAGCAGGCCAGGCAAGATCTACTTACTCAAATTGAGCAGTCCGCAAAAAGCCTGGCGTCTGGTATAAACCTGGGACAGTATACAGATGCTAGCAACCTGATGAATCTCCTTGTTCAGACAACCATCAACATGACATCTCTCATCAAACAGGCTTGTTCTATCTTCTCCCAAGAAAGCCAGCAAATCATTATCAACCGTATAAAAGGAAATGTGTTTATTCAGAACAATGTTTTCTCACAAGTCCAGAATATTATAGCCAACTGTGTAGAAAAGGCCACTAGTAGCAGTGCGGCTTTTCAGCAGCTCACGACTAGACTAAAACAGGATGCATCCGCTACATCGGAGGGTATATCCCCGTGGATATTGGTGGCCCTGGCAGCCATATTCCTGGGTCTCCCAATTGCTGGGGGTGTCATAGGCGGTGTTTACGTTCTAAAGTTTATATTCCCACTTATTTTCATTGCGGGGGCGGTTTTGTTAGTGCTTTATTTCACATGGACTTATGAGAATATAGCAGTTATAGGTTACTCTCAGGGCATTGAACATATTTGTGGTGTACACCCATCATCATCTTCTCAGGTTCCAAGCGCTGGTGACGCTGAGCAATTATGCCGCCAGGATAAAACCTGCGCGGGATATGATTGGATATCATACACTACAAAAGGTTCCACTACTCCGACCGCAAAACTATATCAAACCATTTCTTCATCATGTATAGACCAGCTGAGGAAAACTGACCCCGATGGTTCGCCGGTTACCAGGGTTCCCACATTTTTCAAGGGGGTGGGTCAACCACCGGGCAGCCTTTCCTCCAAGGCCACCAGCGGCGATGTTTATCTAGACACACATAGCGGTGACTGGTTCCAACTCAATGTTCAAAATACTTGGACCCAGAGAGGGACGTTCGTTCACGCGCCCATCACCGTTTCAGAATTACCAATTGATTGGGGTGCAAATTACCCCGCATCTGCACATGATAAACAACTGTTTGTGAAATTTAACGCAACAAATCCCGCCCTGTTTCACGTTGCGATGTTTAGAGGAAACCATTGGCATGATATCATGACGGTAGACGGGCCGGGGCTAATCCCCAACGCACGTAGTCCCAACGTTTCTGGTTATAAATATCAACAGAAGAGATCGTGGGCGTTATACGGTGGAATAGCCGGAATTGCGGTTGGTGCCATAGGCAGCATTTTTACTCTATACGCCGCTAAGAAAGATGGTGAGGAGGTTAAATAATTACAGAAACATGTGTAATTATTTAGAAGTTGTTGTCAAAGAACCAGTTTTGGTGATGAATAACTGTGTGGAGCTGCTTTAATATCTCATCGTTATCACCACACCCATCTTCACTCGTGGGCATGGATGCATATCGTGGGACGTTGTTAGTGATATAGATAGAATATTTGTCAAGAATCTGAGTGAATGTTCGAATATCTGTGTCGAAAAGTTCTGGGTTCCGCTCTGCCCAGGTGTTGACGGACCCATGTCGGTAAATCGCATTGTTGTAGAAAGCCTGAGAACATTTCAATACACTGGCCAAATCTGGTTTGAAATAAACAAATAATGGTCGCATTTCGTCTATCATTTGTTCGTTATCTTTTAGAGTTGTAACAGCGCGTATCATGTCTTCGAACCCCGATCTATCATTTTTCAAAATAAGCTTAGCAATATGTTTCACCAGTGGTGCCATTAATTTTTAGGAACTGTGGGAACAGAAACCCCGGTTCATATTTCACCTATTTTAAGGATGGCCGTGGTTAGATAAAAATGCTTGTTTGCATGGTTGGTTTTAACAAAGAAGAGTGTATCACTCTACTGGAAAGGAGCGATGTTAAAAAGGTAGTAATTTTCAATGGGGATGTTCAAGAAGATCGGGACGAGTATGAACATCTATACGATATTTACAAAGATAGGTTAACTATGTATGAAGGCGATATTGAGTTAAATCTAAACGCCTACCTCCAACAGCACCGCGAGGAGCGGTTCGACATGGTGGTTGGAGAGTACTTTCGGTGATAAATTTATTTGGTAAAATTTATCACTGGTGTAAATAATCTGAAACGGTGCTTGAGAGAATTTCCTGCCCATTTTGTCCATTTAACTTATCATATTTATCAAACACACACTTTAATTCGCGCGATGTTTCTACGAGGCCCACGGATAAATTCATGATACCTCCAGACGGCGTGTAATACTTCTTGCTTAACAACATGTGCCATTCTGTCACATCATCCACATCATCCAATGGGAATACGAATCCATTTGTTATGTCCACAACTGATAGTTTATCTGGATTCGTGTAATTGAACACGTGAAGACGCTCAATGTGTTCATATAACGCGCTTGGATCACTACATTTAATTTTCCTAGAATGAGAAGAGATTTTACAACCCATGAGCAGTTTGGAGTATAGCGTTTTCATAATGCGGCTGAAAAGCACCTTCGTGATCAAAATATATTTCTTTACAATTGTCATTTCCGACATCCCAATTTTGGTTGAAAATTGCTTCAGGGTAATTTGCACCCCCTTGAACTTTAACCATGTGAAAACACATCCACAAACCACCGATTTACACTGGGAGTTATTCAAAATATCAGAATCCTTCTTAACTAGATTGAACAGTTTCGTTACCGGCACAATTTCATCCATTAGGTCGAGAGAAGCCAGATTCGATTCAATATCGATTTCATCATTAAGAAATGGTATTGTGAATGGGGATGTTCTAGAAATATTGTGCGCGACGTAGCTAACACCCTTGTTAGCCTCATGGGTTTTCAGATTAAACATCTCCAACATTTCTTCGAAACAGATGGGTTGATGTTTAAGAATCGACGCCCGGTGTAAACACGCCAGTACAATGGCTCTCCGTAAAGTATTCCTGAAAATATCTGTTCCTGTAACACTCTTGTAGATTTCTACCGTTAGATCCTTGATATGTTGAGGAACATATGCGGGTATCTCGTTATAAATGGGGCACTCCGTAACCTTCCGCTTCCTCATCCCAACCGCACTCCACCTCTCCGCCAACACCTTTTCAGATAACATCATACCACATTCGGCACAAATTAACCTGCACGCGTCTAAAAACGTCTCCGCGTGTTCACACGGTTTTGGTGTTTCGACATCGGTGTTCATTTGACTCATCAGTTGTCGAAACATTTCTAGATTAGATGACATTGTCCTTGCCCATGGTCCTAGTCGATGTTGCTATAAATCAAAAGAATAATATATTTTGTAGTCAAAATGGCAGGTAATGTAAGTCTTGAATCATCAATCCGAACCTGTAAAATCGATCCGGCATACGCCGCTAAAGTTTTCAGTGACCGGTTTTTGAACCCCAATAACATGGTGTGCCCAGTGTGGAACGGATTCGACTCCGCTGGGCGCCCAGCATGTCCTGACTCGTTCAATACCAAACGAGCCGGGTGTAACAGCGCCATGGATAGAGTTTATGTGGAGAATTATCAACGTCCACAATATGTGGAATATGTCAACCTAAGCGCGGGTGGAATTGACGGTGGGTTTTACGGACCCCCACCTAGCACTAACATGACACAGTGGGATTCGATGAAGGCGTCGCGCGATCTTCACGCCGTTAACAACATCACTGGTAATTTTGGGAAACAGTTTGGTGCAACCGTGTATCCAAGCTGTGGTGTTAACCAATATACGCGCGCCATGGCTCAAAACGCCGAAGCTCTGAGGAAATATACCGCGCTAAATCAGGGCTTCAAATCAAATCATATGAAGGGTGGGTGCGGCATGTAAAAATTAAAAAAACACGTGTATTAAAATGTCCTCGGATGCAGAAGAAATAAAAGGCCCCGCTCTAGCAACTATAAAGCGGTTAATGAAGGATGGCGCGTCTAAAAAGGTCTATAAATTCGATGGAATCAGATTTGGTAAGGGTGTGGACTCTTATGTGGGAACCGACCTCGAGTATGTGTTTCACAGAATTATCGGAGACTCGTTCAAGGTTTTACAGGCACAACAGAGCCATACGCTAACATCGAAATTATTAACAGACATCGTACAACGATTTAACTATGACTTGCGAGATACAGATGATGATTCCATGTTACTACCCAAAAGCACTATCGTGCGCATGGCCCGCACAATATTGGACAATGAAAGAAAAGAAGTTGGTTATGGACCGATTAAACTCTCTGCAGACGCCGCGGATTTCCTGCATGTCTTCGCAAATGACTATGTGTGGAGTTTTGGGGTGGCTCTTGCATATCAAGCCTATAATAAACACCGTAAAACGGTTTTACTGCGGGATATTGATCAAGCGGCCGCAAATATGTGGAAGATGCGGCCTGGTGCGCTGGATGCCTGCTCAAGGGAATGTGTGGTGCGGGCGGTAAAATCGTACCAGCAGAAGAAAAAATAAATATCCTATAGAAAATGCCTCAGAAAAAGAGAAACCCGCATCTAAAAAGTGATGAGCCACATATACCCACTAGCTCACTCACCAAAATTTTTAAACATGGTGCGTATAACAGTGATCCAAAGATCCGAGTAGAGCGCGGGGCGGTATCATATGGAGTCTTGATAATTTTGATAAATCTAGTTCGGGTGATATTGTCTGAATCACACACGCTTCTCGAAACGCTGGGTCGTAAAACGCTCAAGTATGAACATCTAGCCGCGATAGTTAAGGAGCTGCGCATTATCCCACAGGCGATCCCGGAGGGCTCTCGTAAACTCGCCAAGGCCACCGTCATCGATTTTGTCAAAGCTGTGAATGAATCGTTTTTTGGGACTGATAGTAAGCTCTTGATATCCGCAGATGCGGCAACATTCCTTCAGGAGTATGTCACAGATGTTGTTTACACATTAGGGACTATTGCAGTTAGAATTGCTTTAGAGGATAAATACAGAACTATCACGCCGGTTCACGTTGGAGCGGCTGGGCAAAATTTTATTGGGACACAGCGCATTGATACTGCGATAGGAAAGTGTGTAACAAAGTGCCTCGCTGAAAAACTACAATAAATTTTTTTCCCTACACAAAATAGAAGAATGGCAGGACAAACCGAAACTATGATGTACATCATCTACGCAGCTATCATTGTTGGTCTAGCAGTTGTTGGATACATGATGCACGAAACATTGGGTGTTAGTGAAATGGTTGGAGGAGCCATCGGAGGAGCAGTCGGACTCGGGGGTGTTCTGATCTACCACACATACTCTGGACAGGGGCCTAAAATGGCTTATAGTTATTAAATACCACATTTTTTTGGGACGTCCCAAAAAAATGTCGATTGTTTATACTGATGCAGATTTGTTTGAGAAAATAACCAAGACCGGCATCCCACATGTTCAGGGCGACGTGCTTGGATTGGTGCTGAGGCCAAACATTGTTTCACTTATGAAGGGATTAAGTCCTGGATTTGAAGCTGTAAAATTCACGCTTGAAAACTTGCCGATGTTAACGAAATCTTTTATTGTGTGTTCACAACAGGCCCCAAAATATGGTAATGTGTGTGTAGGTACCAGTATAAAATTGGACTTGGATATCCAACGTAAGCTACAATCCTTTGTTCATAATCATTTAGAAGAGGTTTCCGGCGTTATTTCTAATGATGGTATAACGGTAACCTTTGGAGATGGTGATGAGGCCCCAAAACAGCCACAACAATTAAATGGTATTAGCTTTCATACCCATCCAAAACATTTATATTTAAAACATAGAACTAATGTTGGTTGGCCATCCAAACGAGATACGTTACTAGAGCGGCACCGACATTTAATTTGTTCCGTGGAGGGGATATATCTGATTTCACAACAATCCTCATGTTCACCCCCGACTAAACGGGGGCGAGAATTTACTTTTGATCAACTAGATGGTGTGGTAAGGAGATGTTCCTGGATTTTATTGCCGTGGGGTAAAAACTGGTGGATTTATCTTTAAACGTTCAATGGCTGGTAAAAACCATGAAAACTGTCCTGATCATGATAAACCTATTCCAGTTAATGTTGGGATTTTATTTCGCTAGAATGAGCTTCATACAGGCACTATTCTTTTTCATACTCGGCACTCCACTGGGCGTTTCGGTGATCGCTGAGGACTCTGGTAAACGTCTGATTAGCGCATATGTTGCCGTTGCCTTGATGGATTATATTAAATTATTTTACGCGCGATATTGGTTTGTGTTTACAATTCAGGGCCTGACACAGACAATTATTTTCCACAATGAAATACAAAATCTTGCCTAGGAAAAAATAGTATGTTGACCGATAACCAATTCACGTTGATATGTATTATAATTATCGCAATACTCGTATGGCTTTGGTGGTGTTGTAAAACACGATGTGTATCGCCATGGTGTCCAAAATTCGCCTGTTGAATTTAAAACTTTCTAGGGTTTTAAATTATACCGTATGGAGATATTTGTCACAACCACACTTGGCGATAAACTTGGGGTAGTACACTCTTGCTTGATACGCGGTTGGGTATCTATATAATGAAAAATGTTTAGTACCACATCCTCCGTATGGGTAGCAGGCGGTTTTGGGTGGATGGTCGAATAGTCTCGGTTGTATATATCCAATATTATAATAGGGCGTTTTGCGACAGGACATTTTTTGAGGGGCGGGAAAAATGAATTGGGGTGATTCATGAATGGATAATTTACAACAACCGATATGTTGAAGTACGGAAACACGCGGATTAATATTCCAACGCGCCCAATTGCTTTGGGGCGGAAAGTTATTACGACGTTAACACAGAAAAATGTGGAAAAACGTCACTTTAAGGCGTGGAAAAAGGGAAATGTTATCCACATTTTAGGTCTTACTGATAAACCGTTCGCTGTTAACTCTCACATTGTTAGAGGATACCGGGAGACTGTGATGTTCGATGGCGATGTTTTAGCGATTACACCGAGCTGTAAGTTCCATGCAGTGGTGCACCAGTGGAAAGTCGAGGAGAATGTAATCAGCTTCAAGTCTTCAGGATCAGTTGAGAACAAAAAGGTCGCCGCGTTTGATCTTGACTCTACGCTCATCAGACCCAAAGGAGGTAGGGTTTTCAAGAAAAACTACACTGATTGGGAGATTGCCTGCGACGTGGATAAAATCAGAGCCCTGCACACAGACGGCTACACCATTGTCATTTTCACAAACCAGGGTGGAAAAATGGTGACGGATGAGTTCATGGTCATGGTTGAAGACATTTGGGAGGCGCTGGGGGTTCCCATCCGCCTATACGCGGCATTGAAACGAGATAACTACCGAAAACCCGCAACGGGTATGTGGGACCTCTTCTCAGAAGGTAGATCTTTCGACGAGGTATTTTATGTGGGGGACGCCGCGGGTAGAAAAGGAGACTTCTCGGCATGTGATCGCTGTTTCGCGATGAACCTGGACATTCCATTCAAAACACCTGAGGAGTTTTTCACGGGGCGAGATGAAACTGGTGCCTACACCATACCCTTCAACCCCAGAGACTACTCACCAGAATATGAAACCAGGATACCCACCTCTCAATCTGAACAGGAGGTGGTTATCATGACTGGATGTCCTGGAGCTGGGAAATCGTCCATCGCGGCCCGTCAGCTATCGTCATATGTACACATTTCCAGGGATGTACTTGGAACGTGGAACAAATGTGTTGATAAAATGGTGGAGGCGCTTAGTAGTGGTAAAAGCGTCGTTATAGATAACACCAACCCAACCATCGAGGACAGGAAAAGGTATATTTCCAAGGTGCCCAAAGGTGTTCCCATCCGCGGAGTGTGGGTTACCACCCCCATTGATCAATGTAAACATAATGAGAGATTTAGGTGTTTAACGATGCCGGAGCATAAACCATTGAGTGAGATACCTTTCAGAATCTACAACAAAAAATTCCAGGAGCCATCATGTGATGAGGGAATGACATCAGTTATAAAAATCTCCCCAGATGTGGATGGGGTTGATAGTAGATATTTCCAATTTTTGGTTTAAATTTAACAGCTGTTAAATTTAAACACGATGTACCTGATTATGATGCTACTTTTCATTCCCACGCTAGTGAGCTCTGAGTGTTATGGGTTTGGCGACTGTATAGACTCCAAACTTAATGATCTAGAGTTTGGAGTAAACAGGATCTACTGGACAACTTGGACAAACAGGGGGTTCATGGCGAGGGCGATAGCCAAGATTGAGAAAAACCTTAACATAACGGCCGCTCACCCACCACCGCCCGTTAAGCCGCCCAAGCCCATTACATGCTCCAATGAAATCATGGATTATGGATTCATCCGTAAGCTGGATAAAGTGAAACATTTAGAGCTCGGCGCGATCGAATCAAACAACTTCATGGTGAACACCCGGCGCAGATTGGTGGCTCGCCTGAAAGCTATCATTGCTGCTACGACTAAACCATAAAATATATTTCATGAACGAAATATATTTACGGAAACGATGTCATTTGAACATCGCCCTGTGCTGCACCCAGGGCACCAGTAACCTGGCTAGACATGTTTACGGGTGCCATATCAACACCACCAATAGTTGTGTCACCAGAGCCAGATGCGTTATAGATTAAGTCAGCCAATTTCTGGTTGGTCTCATTTTTCACACCGGCCAAAACATTAATAGCGCCAGCGTGAAGATCGATATTAGGATGCACTGATGGTGTAAACCAGTTGCCGGTGGCAGGCACAACTGGGAGGTCGCCGCGGATGGGGTCCCCCTGTCCTCGTAACCTGGATCGCCTGTTGGCGTATACATATCGATCATAAACGATCGGCTGTTTCATCTCACCATTTTCAGTTAGGAATGATGTGGTTCCCTCTGCAACCATATCAGTTGCCGGTGGACCACCACCCATGGCCATAACATCTGCGTGTACCGCCTTGTAATTTCCGTCCGCGTAGGACGCGTAAACCGACTCGGGATTGTGTGGATCTAATGGTACCCCCATGGGTGCTTTCATAGACACACCGTCTCCGGCCGTTAGAGGGTCTTGCGGGACACCCATATGATTATAGGCTGGAAATTGTGTTCTCAAGTTTGGTCCATAATTCACGTTTGAGAACCTAGGACTTAATTGAGATTGAAAGTTGGGGGTCTGGAAGAAATCCGCCGCCGGCAAACCTCCAAGATCATCCCCATGGCTAAGAACCTTCTCAACCTTCCATGTTCGTGATGGGATGTTCCAGAAATTTTCTTTGTCCCCTCCAATATTCATTAGCACCACCACGCCAATGATACCGACCACAACAAGTGCTAGAATTACTTTACTGTCCAACATTTTATACAAAAAAGAAAATCTAATCTACACATTTCTCTTGTGAGCATAATCCAGAAATGCTTTAATTACCTTGAATTTCTGATCGTTCTCGTTCTGGAATTTCAGAATATGTATCAAACCATAATACAGCACATCTGCAAATTCTGCTAATGTTTTATCAGAAACCCGTCCCAAGTTATTAACCACCGTGAACCCAGACCTGCAAGCGCGATCTATTATATCCCACTGGTCTAACGAGTTAATGAGATATGAGTATGGTAGTAGTTTCTCTAACGGGCTAAGGGAGGTAATATCGATGAGATCTTCTTCCTCAACATCAATCTTCACCACACGAGTAGGGGCCGCACGTTGTCGTACAACTGGAGGAGGTGTTGGCGTTTCATCATCGGTATCACCTACAGCCGCCACACCGGCAGCAGCGTGGTACACGCTTCTACCACCTTCACTTTCAGTATCAGTATCAGATTCAGGTTCAGTATCAGATTCGCTTTCAGGTTCAGGTTCGCTTTCAGGTTCAGGTTCTGATTCAGGTTCAGGTTCTGATTCAGTTGATGACCCCTCTGATTCGGACGACGAGATTTCTTCGTCATCAAACATGATGTCAATAGTACGCCACTCATTATCTAGCTCGTCACGCCATTTTGCAGACCAGTTGGTACCGGGGGAGTATTTTGATTTTGTACCAGGTGTTGGTGGACGGTCACCCGAATCCAAATTTAGAATGACATCGGAAGGTAGAATTCCATGTTTAATGGTGCCCCGCTTGGGATTGTTAGGACCCCCATAGAATAGCGTGGTTGGTGGTACTGAGTAATTCGTAAGGAATTTCTTGACGCCGTCTATATAAACATGTCCATATTTAGCCAATCTCTCTTGGTAAACCCCTCGGGATGGTTTGGGGGCTCGACGTACTTTCTGGATCAAGTCTGACCAGTCAATTTCAGAAAACGATTTAAAGGGATTTTCGGGTAGGAATTCTTGTAGACTTAACCAGAAGTTATCTTGAAATGTTCTATCAATCGGCAGGTTCTTAATCACGCGCTCTGCATAAAGCCTAGCCACGCGCTCCGCTTCGGCCGTCAATTGTAATTTTACACCCGTGCTCTTACTTCTGATAAAGGAACCCAGGGGTTTTGGTGCTGGTTCTAGATCTGGATAAAACGGCCCCACCTGTTTTATAGACCTCCAGTAAGGCACCTTAATTGGGGGACTCATCAGCAATCCGGTGGTGGCTGGAAGACCTCCAATTTTATTAAGACTCGAGCTTACACATGCCACTGGGTCATCATATGTAACAATCGAGTCTGAAAAATAATTATCCAAAACAGTCGGAGTTGAAGCCGAGCCGTCTTCTATTTTGAAGCAATAACGTGGCATTTTTTGAACTAAGTAAAAAAATGGTCATGAACATATTCGTATTTTTCTTATTGGTAATGATTTTGTGGTGGGTATTTAAAAAAATACATGAGGAAAAAATCGCTAGGGATCCCGTAATTCTTCATTTAAAAGATGTCGTAATCCCGGTGTTTCCGGAGCTGGAAACTGTTAAGCTCATGCGGGGCGACTCTTCATACACAATGAATAAGAAGAAAATTTATATTTGCACAAGTGATCCAAACACCGGAGACATTTACGATACAAACATGCTTACATATGTACTCCTTCATGAATTAGCACATGTTTTATCTCCTGACATCGGTCATACAGATACTTTCATGAAAATTTTCATGAAATTGTTGGAGCGAGCAGAGGCGGCTGGGATTTACGATAAATCAAAACCGCGCATTCAGAATTACTGTAAAAAACTAAAGTAAATTTGGTTCCCCGAAGGGAAAGAAATTTAGAAATGAAATTACTCTGGTGTTACAGGAGACATTGGACCTCTAAAATATGGATCTTCCAATGCCTCCTCTGGAGACTTATCATAAATGCGAAACATTAGCTTGTAGATTTCATCGTCCTCGTACGGGGTGTCGGTAAACACATCTACCACCTCGTTCGCCATAAGATCCAGGGGGAGCACATTTTCCTCGATGTCCAGCTCTGAAGCCTTAACTGCTGGGCGTATTGTAACAAGCTTTACCTCTCCAAACTTGTTTACACGGAAAAACCGAGTCCGGATACTATCCATAACATAACCAGACGCCGCCAGATGGCCCAGGGCTTTTATCATACTGACTATTATGGTACGCCTCTCCGCCCGTGACACCTTTCTGCCCTCGATAATTTCATCCAGACGCCTCCCTCCGAAGTCATACGTTGCTCTGAGGCTGGTGGGGGTCTCTTCAAAGGCGTGAAAATGAACGATGTTCGGGTGGTTTCCAATATCCTTTCGTATATCAATCTCTTTTTGAAAGAGAGAAATAGCCATTGGAGATGTTTTACTAGCAACTTTTATGGCCAGATCTCCCGATCTGTAAATGCTGCCCGCAGACGTCTGTAAGTAAGCCATTGTGAATTATTTTTTGCACAAATGTGAAACTTAAAAATCAACTAGTTTGTAAATTTGGTTCCCCGAAGGGAAAAAAATTTAGAACAAAAAAAAACACCTAAACGAAAAAATTTAGAACAAAAAACTTAAGCGAAAAATGGGTCTTTCAGCGCCTCTTCTGCTGTTAGTCGCGCCTTTGGATCTTTTTTATCGATACGAGATAGGAACTTGTTGGCTTTTTCCTCATATTCATCAAGTTCCTCATCTGTTGCGTACCAAGGTGCGCTGCTAAGAAGGTCGTCCAGCATCTTGGCCACCGCCCACATATCGGAGGCTGGGGTGTTTGGGTGACCATCTTCAAACTCTGGCGCGCAATAGCCTTGGGTGGCGATACCCGGCGAGTTTTCAGCTTCACTAAACGTCTTACCACAATCAAAATCAATGATCTTGGCGTCAAGCGTTTTCGTTACCATGATATTCGAAAGCTTCAGGTCGCAGTGAACTATACCCTTTCCGTGGATATATGCCAGGCCTTCAAGGATTCCACGCATAATTTTCCGGATATTTTTATAGGAGACATAGGTGTTATTCACCAACTGATATAGTGATTGGTCATACATCTCCAAAATAAGAGAGATTGTGTCTTCCGCGTCGTGGCGGCCAAAGAATTTAACCACGTTTGGGTGGTTAAACGTCTTTATAAACCCAATCTCCTTATTCGCGAGGTCCGCATCCAACTTGAGCACGGTTTTGGCCGCGTAAACACGGCCCTCGTGCTCTACGCGATGTAGTGTCACATCGCCGTACTTCTTCAACAAAGCAGTCCAAGTTGCACCTGTAAGATTCATCTTGTATTAGATAATATTTCCCCCATATATTTGGTCCAAAATCAAACTTTTCGTGGTGCCCAATAAACTTGACGATATTCGGGTGGTCAAATGTTCAAGAAATCGAATATCGCTATCTATATATTCTAACTGTTTCGGCTCGTGTTTGTGGCCAAGGCTGCAAGCACATCCTCATCAAAAAGGAATATATCAGCACCTTCATTATTCCATCATAGTCGGTTTTAGACATATACTTACTTCAACTAAATTTGGGATTTTTGTAAAAAAAAATCTTCCATGATTAAAAAAGAATGACGAGTACAACATATTGTAATGGCTCAAACATGACATCTGGTTTCATCGATCTGGCCACGTTCGATGAAATCGAGAAATACATGTACGGCAGCTCCCAGTCATACGCATATTTTGTGCGAGAGACCAGGAAATCTACATGGTTTACACAGGTTCCAGTGGTACTTTCAAGATCGTCTGGCAGTCCCGGATTTAATCAGGATTGGTCTGTTTCAGTTTCGAGAGCCGCTGATTACCTCCAAGCTACTTGGTTGAGATTGGTACTACCAGAGGTAAACCTTCTGGTCGGAAACCAGTTTGGAGCTGATGGTAGAATCAGATGGACCAGAAATTTCATGCACAACCTGATTAAGGAGTGTTGTATTTCGTTCAACGATTTGGTCGCGGCCCGTTTTGACAATTACCTGCTCGACTTTTGGGCAGCATTCACCGTCCCCGCCAGCAAGCGCGTCGGCTACGATAATATGGTGGGTAACATTGATAGCCTAATACAGCCGCGCGCGCCCGGAGACCCCCTTCCATCACAGGCGCTGAATCTCCCACTTCCCTTCTTCTTCTCAAGGGATAGCGGGGTTGCACTTCCAGTTGCGGCCCTTCCGTATAACGACATGCGAATTTCTTTCAGCTTTAGAAACTGGAACGATCTGTTGATCCTGGATAACTCCGCGAACCCCGCAGCCACGGACAACACCGTGGTCCCCGTAACTCCAACTGACATTGCAACTGCCCCAGAACTTACAAACGTTAATGTATGGGCAAATTACGCCATCGTAAGTAACGAGGAACGTAAACGAATGGCCTGTGCCCCAAGAGATATACTAATCGAGCAGGTCCAGACGGCGCCTCGTCAAACATATGCCCCAATCACCAATAGCACACCATGTTTCGACATTAGATTTTCACACGCCGTGAAAGCAATCATGTTTGGTGTGAGAAACACTACACATACAAATGTCTGGAGTAACTACACAACCGCCTCACCAGTCCCAGGCCCACAGGCAGTTGTATTTGAACCATCGGGTGCGTTTGATCCAATCGCCACCGCCACGCTCATCTATGAAAACACCACACGTCTGAATGCCATGGGGGCCGACTACTTCTCCCTCGTTAACCCCTGGTATCACGCACCAGCCATCCCAGAGGCAACTGGATATCATATGTATTCATACTCGCTAGACATGGCCGCCGTAGATCCTCTAGGATCCACCAACTACGGCAAGCTTACAAATGTCAGCGTTGCTCCAGCAGCATCCCAGGCAGCTATTACTGCAGCCAATGGAAGTGGTGCCACCGATTCAGGTGCTGACTACCCACAGAGTTTCGAGTTTATCACAATTGCCATTAACAATAACATTGTGAGAATTTCAGGTGGAGCCCTTGGTTTCCCCGTGTTGTAAACAATCATAAAATGGTATACATATCCATTTTATGATTCTGGATCTCTCATCTTCCTACTCGCCGAATGGGATAAATCGTTAATTGTGCCGAGTAAATTTGTACCGGTTCTTTTCATGATAAGTTTGCTGACGATGAAAAGAACCACATTCATAGTCAACATCATTAACAGCCGTATTTCAACAGGCCATTTTTGACCAGTTGGGACGTATGATTTTTCCGCCATCTCTACTAACAGCTGGTCATATGTATTCATCGACATAATTTGTTGTTGAGCAAATCCTTCCACGTCAAAGTTTAACTTGCCCAACACCACCTCACATCCCATAACGAAAATAATCATGTATCGTTTCCAACTATCTACTGAAGAATCGAGAGATAGTTTTTTAGCCAACATATCGTATTTCTGAGCCATCAATTTAGGATCCGAATATTGGGTAAATTCTGGTATAGATGCGCCTGGATGCATACGCTTTAGTACTTCATATTGAAAGTATACATCGTTTCGCTCTTTAATTGTATCTTCATCGTCTTCGTGGAGATATTTATACTCTTTGCGAATGATTGTTTTCCTAGGATTCCTGTTTTGTAATTCTCTTAGAGTTGGAGGGGTGTGTATTTGTTGTGGTTCATCCTCTTCGTCGCCAAGCATAGCTGATAAGGTATCGTTGTTTGGTTCTGGTACATCTTCTGGCTCATCTGATCTTTCTTCAACAGATTCTGGTTGGGGATCCTCCTCCTCATCCTTCTCCTCATTCTCAACATCTTCCACAACACGGGGCTCGTACGGTTTATTCACAAGATCTCTATGAACCTTCCGTTTATTCTCTAAAAGTTCGAGATATAGTATGGGCATGCGGCCAAATGTGGGTTCTGGCACTATCCTATCGATATCATCTAATGGTATTCTCACCAAATCCAGATCAGACATATTTTTCTCCACATATGTGGACTTTATTTGAATTCGTGAAGTATATATGTTTACCACTAACTCTTTGAATTTTATCCAAGTCAATATATAGAAATTATTTCCGAAATGGATCAAGCTGATATGGATCTTGTTGTAGATCAGTTAGCTGATATTGATATTGATTTGGATGATATGGATGTGGATGACGTGGTTTTTATATCTGAGTTTGATGAGTGGATACCCTATGATGATTATGATGATTATGATGATGAGGGTGTCGACCTGGAGGACAATGATGGTGAAATTTCACCATATGCCACAGACTCGCGCGCGATTATCGCCAAGGGTACACCAATTAGCTTAGACACACTAGTTCAAGTGGCCAACGATGTGCATATTTATAAAACAGCCGAGTGTGGCCAAGCATATTGGGACGCGGCTCAAGAGCATTGGTCACAAGTGGATGAAGAGCCACAAAAACCAAACCCAAAACCTTGTTCAATACTATCCCCCGATCGCATAGAGTGGTTTGATAAGTGGTACAATGATGTTTGGTGGTGGAGAGAGAAGCACGATGAATACC
>JAAUYE010108195.1_pt1 | contig 30093 bp, 32 predicted proteins | sample 7278081 | NCBI WGS metagenome assembly JAAUYE01 (sample SAMN14350131, study PRJNA611818) | marine sediment metagenome | isolation source: surface marine sediment (0.6m) | place: French Polynesia: Moorea | collected 2018-08
GGATCAGATTCCAGCGCCTGGCCAGAATCTGCAAGTCCTCGAGGATATTCGCCTTCGAGGTCAGGTCGCCTGGTCCCTCCCCGTCGCGATAGGCGCCATAGGAAATGCCGTTGCCAATCCATTTACCGTCGAGTTGCGGTTCGAAGGGGCGTGCCTCAAAACCGGTGCCGCGTACGGTTACGCCGTCGTCGGCGCCGACCGCGCCATAGCCGGTGACCGGGCCGCTGCTGCAGCCGGCCAGTCCCAGCAGCGCCGCCGTCAATAGTGGGGCGATTGTTTTTTTCATGACTCCTTCCCGATAACTCTTACGCAGCAGCCGGCAGTCTTCGCATAACACCCGGCGCTTGCCGCGCCGCTGCCGATCGCGGCGATTGATTGGCTGATAAACTATGGTTTGCGCTATCTAACCGGTCAAATCTCAGAAAGCTGGTTTCCTACCACGACGGTGTCGAAACCACCGGCTGACTCCTGCTTTTCACCCATGATTTCCAGGGTTACGACGTAAACTTTTCCATCTTTGTAGAAATAAGCGGAACAACTTGAAACAAAGCCATTGGGAAAGGCGATGCAAACTTCTCCATTCTCGTCGACAGTCCAGTTTCTCAAGGGGTAGATCCTGCCATCGAACTTGACGTATACCGTGCCGTCCGGAAGAAAGTAGGCACCGCCACTGGCCCATACCTGGGTATTCCCGCTGAGATGATCGGTAACCTGTGCGGGATTCAGACGAACAGCTCCTTCGGCCTCAAGTTCTTTTTCGAGTTTACTGCCGGCTAATGTACATGCCAGTAACGCAAGTGACATGGTCATAACGATTAATAACTTCGAGATTCTCTGGTACATGAGCTCAGCCCTGCCTGTTTGATGAACAACACATGATACTGTTCGGATGAATTCTATATTTACGACAAAAATTATATTTATATCGATCCGGTTCTGCGTCGACTCACTGTTCTTTGTTGTCGCAGGATCTGACGCTTGCCTTGATCTTAAAAGCTTTTTGTTTGATGCTATATAGCACTAAAACTCAATCAGTTGCAAGGAAAAAATGTTCTCGAGGCTAATGATCGGACGCTGGCAAGTTGTCGTCCTGACCACCCTTTCGCTTGTTTTCATCGCATGTGGCAGTGGCGGAAACGGCGGCCGGGGCGGGTCCGCCGTTTCGGTTTCAACACCGTCTGATCTGGTTACAACAGCGCCTGTTACAGTTAACCAGACACCCAGCGTGGTCAACCTTCCGTCCGGCCTGACGGTTGCGTTCAATACCAGAGTGTTAACCGGCGGACCCAGGAATCTGGTGTGGAACGATGAATTCGATGGCACGCAACTGGAACCGGATGACTGGTTTGCCGAAACCGGAGACGGCAGCCAGTACGGCCTGGTCGGCTGGGGCAATAATGAATTGCAGTGGTACTTACCTGCCAATGCTCAGGTCGCGAACGGGTTGCTCACGATCACCGCACAGCGGGAATCTCAAGGCGGTTATAACTATACTTCGGCAAGAGTCAACACCCGCGACCGGTTTGCGTTTCGCTTCGGCCGTATCGAAGCCCGAATCCGCCTGCCCGGTGGCCAGGGATTATGGCCAGCTTTCTGGCTATTGCCCCAGGACAATAATTACGGAACCTGGGCCGCATCGGGTGAAATCGATGTTATGGAAGCAGTTAACCTGGGTGGCACCGGCGGTAACGAGGTCCACGGTACGATTCATTTTGGCGGTCCCTGGCCGGCCACCCAGTTTTCAGGCCAGTCTTATAGCGTTGCCAGCAGTGCGACCGGCAATTTTCACGTGTACGCGGTTGAGTGGGACGCAACCGAGATTCGCTGGTACGTCGACGGCGTTCTATACGGCACCAAAAACGCGTGGTCCTCCACTGGAGGACCTTATCCCGCCCCTTTTAATCAGCCTTTTTACATCCTGCTAAACGTGGCCATAGGCGGTAACTGGCCGGGCGCGCCGGATATGACGACTAACTTCCCGGTCAGCATGGAAGTCGATTACGTGCGCGTCTATTCGGGTGACTGACAATTTCGACGCAGCTCGCATTGACAGGGACTGCCAGTCTCGTGTTTTGCTATTTAGCAAATAGCAAATCACTCGAACCTTCCAAATAAATGGATCCGCTATACCTGCAGGAAAGCCCGCGGGATCAGGCATCATAAGTCGATGAGCGGGTGTCGCCGCCGCGCCCGGTCCAGTTGGTATGAAAAAATTCGCCGCGCGGCCGGTCGACGCGTTCATAGGTGTGGGCGCCAAAGTAATCCCGTTGCGCCTGCAGCAGGTTTGCCGGCAGGCGCTCGGAGCGGTAGCCATCGAAATAGCATAACGCCGACGATAACGCGGGCGTGGGGATGCCGTTGATGGCGGCCGCCGCGACCACGCGCCGCCAGCCGGCCTGCGCGCGCGCTATCTTTCCCCGGAAGTACGGGGATAACAGTAAATTGGGCAGCGCCGGATTCTCGTCGAACGCGTCCTTGATTCGCCCCAGGAAAACCGAACGGATAATGCAGCCGCCGCGCCACAGCAGCGCGATGCCGCCATAGTCGAGGTGCCAGCCGTAAACCTGCGCGGCTTCGCGCAGCATCACGTAGCCTTGCGCGTAAGACACGATCTTGGCGGCCAGCAAAGCCTGGCGAACATCTTCGACAAAGGCTTGCCGGTCGCCGTCGAAACCGCGCTCCGGACCGCCGAGCAGGCGCGAGGCCTCGGTGCGTTCGTCCTTTTGCGCGGAGAGAAAACGGGCAAACACTGCCTCGCCGATCAGGGTCAACGGGATTCCGAGTTGCAGCGCCGAAACGCCGGTCCATTTGCCGGTCCCCTTTTGCCCCGCGGTATCCAGAATTTTCTCGACCAGGGGTTCGCCGTTTTCCTCGTAACCCAGGATATCGCGCGTAATTTCGATCAGGTAGCTATCCAGTTCACCCTCGTTCCAGTCTGCAAAGACATCGTGCATCTCGGCGGGTGTCATGCCCAGCAGCTCCTTCATGATTTGATAAGTTTCGCAAATCAGCTGCATGTCGCCGTACTCGATACCGTTGTGGACCATCTTGACGAAGTGGCCGGCGCCGTTTTCGCCGACCCAGTCACAGCACGGCGTGCCGTCTTCGACCCGGGCCGCGATGCTCTGAAAAATCGGCTTGACCGATTCCCAGGCCGCCTTCGATCCTCCCGGCATGATCGACGGACCGGTCAGCGCGCCTTCCTCGCCGCCGGAGACACCGGTTCCGATAAACAGCAAATTCTGGTTCTCCAGGTAGGCCGTGCGGCGAATGGTATCGTCAAAATGCGCATGACCGCCGTCGATAATGATATCGCCCGGGTCGAGATGCGGAATCAGCTGCTCGATAAAATCGTCCACCGGTTGCCCGGCCTTCACCATCAGCATGATCTTGCGCGGCGACTCGAGCGATCGAACCAGCTCTTCCACGGTCTGCGCGCCGCGGATACTCCTGCCGCTGGCGCGGCCGGCGAGAAACGCATCAACCTTGTCCTGCGTGCGGTTGTAAGCGGTCACCGTGTAGCCCTTGCTTTCCATATTCAGAATCAGGTTTTCACCCATTACCGCGAGGCCCACCAGGCCAATATCAGAAAGTGATTTCATAATCGTAAAAGCGTCGCCAGATAAACGCCGCATAGTAACACCGACAAGACATAACCAGTATAAGCCTCGTCGGTTTGAGGCCTCACTTGACTTATCGCCCGCCTGCACAACATTTGGTAAACGCCGGGTAACAGTTACGGGCGCAGATACTGTATTATCGAGGACGTTTCAGGCCGGCGAAAATAACGATTCATGACGAGTAACAGTATCCCGGCAAAGCCAGCGAAAACTCGAGAAACGCTTCGTGCAGACTCCCTGTCGAAGGCAATCGACGTCATCGGCCAGGCTGAATTCCTGCCCCACTTGCTGGATTACCTGCGCATCGACGTGCCGTTTGTCGGCATCCTGCTGTTATTACTGGACGAGCATAACCGGCCATTCCACATCTACGACACCATTCGCACGCCCTATCGCATCAACCTCGACATGTATCTCGACGGCGTGTACCAGCTCGACCCGTTCTACACGCATTTTTGCAAACACAGAAAAACCGGCGCGCTGCTCATTCGCGACGTCGCACCTGACCGTTTCAGCCAGACCGAGTATTACCGGCGCTACTACAAGAACATCGAACTGCAGGATGAAATGGCGATTTTCACCGACCTGCACGACGGGCGCTTCCTGTTTTTCTCGATCGGCCGACGTGCCAGCGAGTTACGTTTCCGGCGCAATGACCTGAAAGCGATAAACCGGGATCTGCCGGTGCTGGCAGCGCTCTGCCGTCAGCATTTCGGGGAGTATTCCTACAACCAGGAAAGCCTGTCGGGTAACGTCGGCGAGGAACGCCTGCAGTATGCGCTGGAACGCTTCGGCGAAGCCTCACTGACCCCGCGCGAACACGAGGTCGCGGTCTGTATCTTGAAGGGTCATTCGTCCAAGTCGCTGGCGCGCGAAATCGATATCAGCCCGGAGACCGTCAAGATTCACCGCCGCAACCTGTATCGCAAGCTCGGCATCTCATCGCAAAGCGAACTGTTCCTCAAGTTCCTGAATACGCTGGGTTAAAAGAGAGTTAACCCTTTTAGGTTATATACAACTTTTGAACCCGGGAATTAAGCTTGGCCGAATAATACATAGCAATTCCGGGGAGTAGACGTGTCGGATCAGACGGCTAAAGCCGCAATCGACGTTCGTAATACCAGCAAAATTTATGGCCGCGACCGCGAGCACGGCGTCGTGGCGCTCGACCAGGTTTCGCTGACAATCGAGGATAACGAGTTTTTCACCCTGCTGGGCCCTTCCGGCTGTGGCAAGACCACCCTGTTGCGCCTGATTGCCGGCTTCGAGCAACCCACCCATGGCGAAATCCTGCTATTCGGCGAACACCTCGAGGGCTTGCCACCCTACAAGAGACCGGTAAACACGGTATTCCAGCATTACGCGCTGTTCCCGCACATGACCGTCGCCGAGAACATCAGCTTCGGACTGGAAATGCTGGAGAAACCTGCGGACGAGATAAAACCGATCGTCGATGAAGTGCTCGGCCTGGTGCAAATGGAAAAACTTGCAGACCGCAAGACCGACCAGCTATCGGGTGGCCAACAGCAGCGCGTGGCGCTGGCGCGGGCGCTGGCACCACGGCCCAAGGTACTGCTGCTCGACGAACCGCTGTCAGCGCTCGACTTCAAGCTGCGCAAGGAGATGCAGGTCGAACTCAAGCGACTGCAGAGCGAAACCGGCATCACCTTTATTTTTGTAACCCACGATCAGGAAGAGGCGTTGGCGATGTCCGACCGCGTCGCGGTCATGCGCGACGGCCTGATCCTGCAGGTCGGCGATCCGAGCGAAATCTACGATCGGCCGGCAAAACGTTTCGTCGCCGATTTTATCGGTGACATCAATATTCTGCGTGGCAGCGTGGTATCGAGCCAGGGCGATAAAGCAAGGGTCAGGCTCGAAACCGGCTACGAGGGCGATGCCGGACTGCCGCCCGGTGCCGACGATCTCGGTGACGCGGTCAGCGTCGCGATTCGCCCGGAGCAACTGAGTTTCGTCGACGACGCGGTCGCGGCCGATCTGAGCGGTTCGATTCAACACATCTCGTATTTCGGCTCGGGTTTCGACTATGAAATCCGGATACCCAGTGGCGAAACCGTCACCCTGCAACAGCAAAACCGCGGCGCCGGCCAGCACGATTACGCGATCGGCGACGAGGTGCATATCGCTGTCGGTGTCAACAGCATGCAGATCCTGTCGGATTGATCGATGACTGAACCCACCGCCAGCAGTAGCCAGCTTTCCAGCGCGGTTATCGCCGAGGAAAAACGCCTGCGCAATACGCGCTACGGGCTGCTTGCGCCGGGCATCCTGACCATTTTCATCATCGGCATCATGCCGCTGTCGATCGTGCTGGTTTACTCTTTCCTGAAACCGGGCGATTTCGGCGGCGTCAGCTGGGAGTTGTCATTCAAGGCTTACGTGCAGCTGCTGTTCGAGGAAGACATCTTCGACGAGACCCTGTCGTTTACCACCGACTACCTGGAGATTTTCTGGCGCTCGGTCGGCCTCGGGCTGGTAACCACGATTGCCTGCCTGCTGGTCGGCTTTCCGACGGCATATTTCATCGCCACCCAGCCGCCGGCGCGGCGCAACGCGTGGCTGTTCCTGATCACGATCCCGTTCTGGACCAACCTGCTGATCCGCACCTACGCGATGCTATTGATTCTGCGCGACCAGGGCATGATCAATCTCGGCCTGATCAAGACCGGGGTAATCGATCGCGCGCTGCCCCTGCTGTATACCGATTTTGCGGTCAGTCTCGGGCTGGTTTACGCCTACCTGCCGTTCATGGTGCTGCCGATTTTCGCCAGCCTCGAAAAACTCGACTTCCGCCTGGTCGAGGCGGGCTACGACCTGTACGCGACTCGCTTCAGGGTGTTGAAACGCATCATCATCCCGCTCGCCAAACCGGGCATCGCGGCCGGCTGCATCCTGGTATTGATTCCGAGCCTCGGGGCTTACATCACCCCGGCCCTGCTGGGCGGCGGCAAGAAGCTCATGATCGGCAACCTGATCGAGTTGCAGTTCGGCCAGGCGCGCAACTGGCCGTTCGGATCGGCGATTGCGCTGGTGCTGATGGTGCTGGTTATGCTGTCTTTGCTGATGTACCTGCGTTCCGGCGCGCGCAAGGGAGCTACCGCACATGGCTGAGATAGCGACTGGCAAGATGCGCAAGAGCATCGATCTCAAGTACCAGCCCGGTTTTTCCCAGATCGCGTGGTTTTGTATCGTGGTTTTGTACGCGCCGATCGCGGTGCTGGTGCTGTTCTCGTTCAACCAGAACCGGTCGGTTACGGTGTGGACCGAGTTCAGCTTCGACTGGTACGTCAAGGCTGCGCAAAACGAGGGCATTCAACACGCCGCCTGGGTCTCGCTCGAAGTCGCGTTCATCGCGATGGTGGTATCCACCATTCTTGCAACCATGGCGGCACTGGTAACGACGCGCACGCCGCCCTACCGCGGGCTCAATGCCGCGATTACGGTCATCAACCAGCCATTGATGGTACCCGAGGTGGTGACCGCGGTGGCGACATTGATCTTTTTCGCGATCATCAAGCAGGCCACCGGCGTTACCGGTATCGGTTACCTGATTGCGGCGCATACCGCGTTTTGCATTCCGTTCGCCTACATGCCGATCCGCGCGCGCCTCGAAGACATGGATTTGAGCCTGGAGCAGGCGGCCGCCGACCTGTACGCGCCGCCGTTCAAGGTATTCCGCCGCGTCACCTTGCCGCTGATGATGCCAGGCATCATGGCCGGCGCGATGCTGGCGTTTATCGTTTCGCTGGACGACGTCATCATCACGTTGTTCGTCGCCGGTCCGGGCGAAACCACCCTGCCACTGTATATCCTGGGTCAGATCAGGCGCGGAGTAACGCCCGAGATCAACGCGGTATCGACCCTGTTCCTCGGGATCTCGGTGATACTGGTGACACTTATATTCTTATTTGGAACCGATAAAAACAAAGGGAAGCAATAGCTCACGTCCGTGAGTAATACGAGTACTACAACAAAGCAACAACTAACTGAGGTTAACGCAATGAAACAGAAACTACTGACAACGATAATGGCCATGTGCCTGACTTTTGCCATGGGCAGCGTCCAGGCCGCCGGCGAATTGCATATCTACAACTGGGGTAATTACACCAACCCGGAAATGATCGAAAAGTTCGAAAAGATGCACGACGTCAAGGTGACGCTCGACGGTTACGATTCGAACGAAACCATGCTGGCGAAAGTCGAACAGGGCGGTTCGGGTTACGACATCGTCGTGCCGGGCGACTACATGATCGCGATCATGATCAAGAAAGGCCTGCTGGAAAAGGTCGAGCCGAACAAGATGTCGAACTTCAAGAACATCGATCCCAAGTGGGTGGACGTTTACTGGGACAAGGGCCGTAACTACAGCATTCCATACCAGTGGGGCACCACCAACTTCACCGTCGACAAGACAGTCTACACGGGCGATATCAATACCCTGGCGCTGATGTTCGATCCGCCGGAAGAGCTCAAGGGCCGCATCAACATGCTGAAAGACATGAACGACGTCATCAACGCCGGCCTGCGCTACCTCGGTTACCCGCGCTGCAACTCCGACAAGGCGCAGCTGAAAGAGCTCAACAGCATGTTGGTCAAGGCCAAGGCTAACTGGCGCACCATGGACTACTCGGTGATCGAAAAACTGACCTCGAAGGACGTCGACCTGTCGCAGAGCTGGAATGGCGCGGCCAAGCGCGCGCGCAAGGACCGTCCCGAGCTGGCTTACGCCTACCCGAAAGAAGGTTTCACCGGCTGGATGGATAACGTCGCCGTGCTCAAGGGCGCGCCCAACCTCGAAAACGCGAAGCTCTTCATGAACTTCATGATGACCCCGGAAGCCGCGGCGCTGACTTCCAATTTCGCCAACTACGCCAACGGCATCATGGGCAGTGAAGCGATGATGAACGCGGACCTGACCGCGGCGCCTGAAATCGTCATGCCGGCCAGCGCACCTGCGCCAGAGTTCGTGCCGCCATGCGCGCAAGAGGTAACCGATCTGTATTCCAAGATCTGGACCAACCTCAACAAGTAGGACTGCTCCTCGGTACTGGGTGGGGGCGTTATGCTCCCGCCCCGTTTTCCGCGGGCTATCGAACCTTTCTCATGAACAAACCGGTAATCAAACCGCGCACCGCGCTCGAGCTCGGCATTATGCGGGGCTTTCCGCCGCCGCCCGAGAAACGGCCGGACCTGACCAACTGGGACCTGGCGCCGTTCAATCGATGGTCGTTTCTGAACATTCGCCAGCTATTTCCAACGGTGGACGTAGAAACGGATTACAACAACATCCAGCCGCTGCCGAGTGAACTGCAGGACCTGTCATCGATTACTTTTCGTGATCATGCCGGAGAAAAAAAATCCATAGCCGAGTTTCTCGACGATAGTTACACCGATGGATTCCTGGTGTTGCATCGCGGCCGCATCGTCAGCGAAAAATATTTCAACAACATGCAACCCGATACGCCGCACCTGTCGCAATCGGTGGCCAAGTCTCTTGTCGGCAGCCTGGCTGGCATCCTGCAGCAGCAGGGTCTGGTCGACCCGGAAGCGCCACTGGTGAGCTACGTGCCGGAACTAAAGCGCTGCGGCTACAAGAACGCGAAGCTCAAGCACGCGTTGAACATGACCAGCGGCGTCAGGTTTGTCGAGGATTACAACACGCCCGGCTCCGACATGACGCGTATCGACATCGCTTCCGGCTGGCGCCCGGTGCCCGAGAACGAGGCCCAGCCCACTATTCGCGACATCATTCTGACCCTGCCCAGGATCAGGAAACACGGCAAGCGCTTCGAGTATAAATCGGTCGAGACCGACGTCGTTGCCTGGGCGCTGGAGCGTGCCGCCAACAAGTCGCTGGCCGAACTCATGAGCGAGTTGATCTGGAAAAAAATCGGCGCCGAGCAGCACGCCTTTTTCACCGTCGACCGCGCCACGACCGCACTCGCCGATGGCGGATTCAACGCGACCTTACGCGACTATGCACGCTTCGGATTGATGATGCAGAACGGTGGCAAGGTCGGCAGCAAGCAGGTAGTTCCGGCGAGCTGGGTCGAGTCCTGCGCCAGCGGCGACCGCAGCGTTTACGGTCGGCCCTACACCGACACCTGTCCGGACGGGGCTTACAGCAATTTCTGGTGGGACAATAACATCGAGACAGGCGACTTCATGGCGCGCGGCGTCTTCGGGCAGATGATTTACGTCAACCGCAGCGCCGAGCTAACCATCGTAAAACTCTCTACCTGGCCCGATTATCGAATAATCAATTTTACCCGCGACAGTCTCGCGGCGTTCGACGCCGTCAAACAACAACTGGCCTGATGCAACTACCGGTATAGCCCGGCCATCTGCCAGATCGGTTGATTACCTCCATCGCAGACCCGAATGACCACCGGTATTGCAAACACAACCGGCACAGCTGCCCGGGATTCAGCACAGCATGATTCCGCGCAAAGCTTTATAAACAAGCCTGGTTTGGGTACTCTGAAGAACCGTCACAAACTTTCACGGTCCCGATATGCCTACGACAAAAAAAGCAGCCGTTAAAAAGAAAGCGGCCGTAAAAAAGCCTGCGGTCAAAAAAGCCGCTCCAAAAAAGAAAGCAGCGCCCAGCAAGAAAAAATCCACCACCAAAGCGAAAACCCCACCGGTTAATAAAGCCGCCACGCGGAAAACTGCGGTCAAAAAGAAAAAGGCGCCAGCCAAGCGCAAGATCGCCGCCAGTTCCCGCCAGGCCTTGATCAAGCAGCTGCGCGCAGATTTAAAGGCTACCCGGGCTACGCTGCGCAGCGCGCGCAAGGCCGCCAGGGAAGAATTAAAACTCGCCAGAGCCGCCGCCAGGGCCGAAATCGATTTATTGAACGAGAACCTCAAGGCGGCGCTGAAACGCGAACAGGCACTGTTAAAACTGGGTGAAAAGAAGGCGAAAATGATGCTGGCGGCTGGCCAGCGCTGGGAAAAACAACAGGTCGCAAAAATCAGGAAACTGGTCGGCAAGAAATCGAAATAATCGCGGCCAGGCCCGCGTTTTGGACAGCCCGCAGCCGCGAGATGATCGATGCCGCGATATCGCGCAGCGTGGTGGTAAAGAGCAACCCGCAACAGGCGAGGGCGCGCGACCGATCTAACTTCACTGATCCGAAACCCGGCCGCGCAGCAGCTTGGTCTTGCCGTGCCGGGTCTTACGGTCGAGGCGTTTGGCCTGGGAACTCTTGCTTGGTTTGGTCGGCTTCCTGGCCTTACGCACCACTGCCACCGATTTAATCAATTCCTGCAACCGAGCCAGCGCGGCCTGGCGGTTTTTCTCCTGGGTACGATACTGCTGAGCCTTGATAATGACTACACCATCCTTGCTGATACGCCGATCGCGCAGCGCCAACAGGCGCTGCTGGTAAAACTCCGGTAACGAAGAAGCCCTGATATCGAAGCGTAAATGAATCGCCGAAGACACCTTGTTGACGTTCTGTCCGCCAGCACCCTGCGCGCGAATGGCCGACAGTTCGATCTCGTCGTCCGGGATGGCGACATTGCGGGAAACCTGCAGCACAGCGGCTTCTTGCCGGACCGCTCGCGTTAGCTGCCGAGCGGGGTTAGATAACCGCCATCGACCTGGGTAATGAAACCCCCGTCGTACAGCCGCTGCGCGGCGGCGGCGATGTCGGGATCTGCGGATTTATGAATCTTGATACCGTCGAGATGAGTCGCCGATTTGTACAGCATCAGCACTGTGAGCTCGGCTCGGTTTTCCGGGGTGAATGACATTCGATCTCCTTTGATCAGGCGGCGCGAAAGCGCCAATCCGCCAATTTTCCTCGCTAACCGCGGCCGCTTGCATCCGGGTATCAACCCGATCGCCCGCTTCGGGCCGGCAGTGGCGAAGGATCTACCAGCGACTAGCTGGACTGCTTGACCAGCTCCCGGAGCCTTGCCGGGGTACAGTTCTTATCGACGTGCTTCACCGCTCGATTGAAATCTTTCAGGTCGAAATTATAGTGCCACTGGTACACCGGTTTTTCGAGCTGGAACACCGGGAACCTGACGGCAATATCGATACTCTCGGCGGACTGGATGAAATCGGACTCTTTTACCAGGTTGATATTAAACTGTTTCAGGTCGACTTGCGTGCCCTCTCCCAGGATTTCCCACATGCCCCTGAGCGTCTCCTCGCCACCCAGCGACGCGGTGAACAGGCTGGCATCATCCACCGGTTTTAGCGCTTGCGCCTGGATACCCAGTCGCTCATCGACGCCCAACAGTAAATCCACGCCGGTAAACAAGCTGTAGTTCCTGGAGATCAGAACGGGAGCCTTTGCATCCGGCGTAGCCTCGCCTTTCGCGGGCCGATACAACATCAATTTGCACTGGTAAACCAGCTGTCCGAGTTTGGCCAAACGGCGTCGATCGGTATTCTTGAGGCCCCGCAGCGAATTATTGGTTTCGGAAACCAGCGCGATCAGCGTGAGTATCGATACCCCGGTTTCCGTTGACTGGTAATCGTGAGCAACTTCCGCGTTACCGAAACCGGCGGTTTTAACGTCGTCCGCGGCAAATGCCGATGCCATTGCCAGCACAAAAAATGCGGACATCAAAGTGTTGATCAACTTCATAATTCCGTGCCTGATCTGACCGATCAACTGTCAATCATCCCGGGATACTACCACAGACGCCTGTCATTTGAGGAATCCCGGCCCGTCAACCGGGCCTGGTTCAATGCCAGCCGATTCACGGGTCAACTCGACCAGCGCCGATCCGCCCGGGTTCTGGGAAAACCGATATTGAGCCCTATATAGGTTGTATCCCTTTTTACCGAGATCATGAAATGAGCGAGACATTGCATATCGTGTGTCCAGCCTGCGAAGCAACCAACCGCATCCCGGTCGCGCGTCAATCCGAAGCACCCAGGTGCGGTAAATGCCACGAGCCGTTGTTCAACGGCCATCCGCTGGAAGTTTCGGCGCCGGGCTTCAAGAAACACATCGAGCGCGATGAAATCCCGTTGCTGGTGGATTTCTGGGCGCCCTGGTGCGGACCCTGTAAAATGATGGCGCCGGCGTATGAGCAGGCGGCAGCACAACTGGAACCAAGAATCAGGCTACTCAAGGTCAATACCGAGGCCGAACAGCAGCTGGGAGCAGCATTCAACATTCGCAGCATTCCGACGCTGGCGCTGTTCCACCGGGGTCGCGAAGTGGCGCGCCAGGCCGGCGCCATGGGGGCTGCGGATATCGTGCGCTGGGTGCAGAGCAATTGTTCTCTGGATTAGTTAAATCGTCCGCTTGCCCGTATTATTCACCTCTTCAGAAACCCGCTAAAACACAAGGAGCGCCGTAATGGCAAATCGAACCATACTGATCACCGGTGCCAATCGCGGCATCGGTCTCGAGCTAACCGAGCAGTTTGCGCAGGATGGATGGCAGGTACTCGCCTGCTGCCGCAACCCTGCCGATGCCGCGCAACTGCAGTCGTTAGGCGAGGCCGATCTGGATATCGAAGTATTCGCGCTCGATGTCACCGATTACCAGCAACTATCGGCCCTGGCGCAGCAGCTTGCCGACCGGCCAATCGATATATTGCTGTGTAATGCGGGCATCTACGGTCCAAGAGGCGCGGGTTTCGGCGCGGTCGATGCGCAGGAATGGCTGCGGGTGCTCGAGGTCAATACGGTTGCACCGCTGATGCTGGCACAGGCGTTCGTGGCGCAGGTTGCGGCCAGCCAGCAAAAACTGGTGGCGGTCATGAGCAGCAAGATGGGCAGCATTGCCGATAACAGCGGCGGCGGCGAGTACATCTACCGCAGTTCGAAAACCGCGGTAAACCAGGTCGTTAAAAGCCTGTCTATCGACCTCGCGGATCGCGGTATCAGCGCCATAAGCCTCCACCCTGGCTGGGTCAGAACCGATATGGGGGGTGCCAATGCGGAGATCGGCACGAATGAGAGCGTATCCGGGTTGAAGGCCATTCTGCAATCTGCGGGGCCGGCACAGAACGGGCAATTCCTCGAGTTCAACGGCAGCAGTATTCCCTGGTAAGAACGGCTCGTGAAAGCCGCTGGTCGTGCCCGCAGTTAGCTCGCTTATCGCCGCGACAAAATAACCAGGCGTCGACCATGCGGCTGCGGACAGGCCTAGACCGCGGTGAGATTTGCTTCGATCGCTTCGATCTCGGCACGGGATTGATTCAGAAACTCGACGATCTGCTCCATGCCGAGTTCATCCATGCCCAGCTTGGCAAACGCCGGCAGCGACTGCACCGGCGGCAGCTGCTTTACTTCAGGGGTGCCGATCAGGGCGTGATACTGCGCGATCAGGACCAGGTCGCACAAATCGGGTTGGTTGCCCGGATTACGAAACCAGTCTTCGCACTCTTCGCCAACGGTGACAAAATCCGGGCTAAACTTCCACTGGGTCAGGAGCATGCCGGTGATTTGCGGACGCAGCTTCTTGACCGCCTGCATCAATAGCTCCGGGTTACTGATAAGATCCTCGTTGTCCTGGGCATACTGCAGAATCGCGACCTCGCCGAGGTCGTGCACCAGGCCTGCCAGCTGCGCCTGCTCGATGTCGAAGCCTTGCAGCTTGCCTGCCATCAGGCGCGACAAACTGGCGACGTGCTGACTATGCTTCCACATTTTCTGCATTTGCGTCTTCATGTCCGAATTCCTGCTCTGGAACAACTCCTTCACGGCATAGGTCATGACCCACTTACGCGTGGTTTCCAGGCCGAGGCGAACGACCGCCTGCTGCAGCGACTCGATCTGCGCCTGACCGCGGTAAAAAGCGCTGTTCGAGATCATGATCAGCTTCGCGGTTATCGCCGGGTCCGAATGGATAATGTCGCAGATCGACTCCGCGTTGACCGATTCATCGGCAAAGGCCTGCTGGATGCGATGCGCAACGTCGGGCAGGCTCGGCAATTTGAGACTGCCCGACATCAGGTCCTGGAAGAGCTGAATGGTCAACTCGCTTTCTTCGCCGCTCTGCTCGATTTCCACCACTTCCATCGCCCCCGAGTCACCCTCGAGCTGGTGCGCGAACTCGGTCAGCTGATCGGGATGGATCTTGATGTACTGCGACGGCCTCTCCGCGACCACCCGGTAGATACTGGGGCGGATCTGCGCGATTGGCAATAATTCCGCCCCGGCGCTGCTTTCGTGCCGGTTTTGCCGTTCGTCACGAGCCGTTGCGATCAGAGTTCCCTCGATCAGGTAGAGGCTGAAACTCTCGGCACAACCAAACTCAATCAGGCACTCGTTTTTCGCCGCCTGTTCCAGCTGCAGCTTCTTGGCGAGACTGCCCAGCTGCTCGTCATTGAACTGGCTCAGGCTTCTGATCCTTTTCAGATCTTTGACGGCTGGATAAGCACTAGCTTCCATCGGCATTTCCTTTCGATACGGATTGATAACTAAGTCTAGTTGATCCGGGCTGCTTTGGTAGGCGTAACGAGGCAGATTCCCAGAGAGCGCTGCCGCGCCCGGCATTTGCGGTCGCGTAAAGCGAGTCCCGTCCTGGCAGGCTACTGGGTTTGGTAAGGATGCGAGGCGTCCAGCAGCTCGTACTGACCCTGCAAGCGCGCGGCTTCGGTTTCGGTTTCCCGAATACTGATCTCCAGGGCGGCGACATTGGTCTGCATTACCTTGACCTGATCCAGCAGCGATTTCCGGGTATTGGCAGAAATCGTTCCCGAAACCACCAGGTTTTCGACATTTTGCTGCCGTTCCAGCGTCTCCTCGAGCGCGATACGCATATCGCGGACATCGTTCTGCATGCGATCGATGTCGGTACTCAAGGCGTGCAGCTGGCGCCCGGTCTCGTAACCCGCCAGAAACTGGCCATTCAGTTCGGCCGGACAGGCGTTGTTGTAGCTCCGCCCCGCACGGCCCCGGCGAAAACCGTTATCGGCGGTACAGAACTGCTTCAAACCCTCAGTGTGCCCGCGTTGGTAGAGCGCCAGGTCGGGCTTGACCCCATGCTCGGCGCAGGCTTCGCGATGTCTCCCGATATAAGAGAGAGGGCGGCCCCTGGCGCCATCCTCGAGACCGATGATGGTCCAGTCAGCCTCGCGGCATTCGGATTTATCGAGGGTGGCACATCCGGTTGCCGTTAGCGACAGCAGGAGAGCCAGGGTGATTCGAGTCAATGTCATAATCCTGGTATCCAAGAAAACTGAAAAAGCGGACAGCGCGAAACCGCGGATCGGGAAAGTCGTGTTTTCGAGCCGGCATGATAAAAGTATAGACCTGATTAATGGTTCCGGTTGTCCCGGAGCGTAATTGTCGTTAACAGGATGCATCCATGCTTTTATCTTCAAAACGGATTTGGTTAACATACCGGGATTAATGGCCACCCTGGTTGAGCCGTTCCCCATGCCAAGCAAACGAAAACCGACTCGAGTCGTCATCATGGGCGCGGCTGGCCGCGACTTTCACAATTTCAACATGGTCTACCGCGACGATCCCGGCAGCGAAGTGATTGCCTTCACCGCCGACCAGATTCCGGATATCTCGGGGCGTCGCTACCCGGCTTCGCTGGCGGGCAAGCACTATCCCGAAGGCATCCCAATCGTCGACGAATCCGCACTGGAGAACCTTTGCCGGGAACAGGGTATCGACCAGGTGGTGTTCGCCTACAGCGACGTCAGCCATACCGAGGTCATGCACAAGGCCTCGCTCGCGCTGGCCGCGGGTGCCGATTTCATGTTGCTCGGGCCGCGGCACAGCATGCTGCAATCGAGCGTGCCGGTTATCGCGGTTTGCGCGGTCAGGACCGGCTGCGGCAAATCGCAGACCACCCGCTGGCTGGCCAGGCGCCTGAAGCAAAAGGGATTGCGGGTCGCGGTGATTCGCCATCCCATGCCTTACGGCGACCTGGAAAAACAGGCGGTGCAGCGTTTTGCGACCCGGGCAGAACTCGATGCCGCCGACTGTACGATCGAGGAACGCGAGGAGTACGAACCTCACCTCGCGGCCGGCACCATCGTATATGCGGGAGTCGACTACGCCAGGATCGTAGCCCGGGCACAGCAGGAAACGGACATCATCCTGTGGGACGGAGGCAATAACGATTTTTCCTTCATTCAGCCCGACCTGCACATCGTGCTGGTCGATCCACTGCGCCCCGGCAACGAGACCAGCCACTTCCCCGGCGAGGCAGTGCTGCGCATGGCCGACGTCGTGGTGCTGGCGAAAGTAAATTCAGCGGCAGACGCGGACGTACAGCAGGTCAGCGATAACGTGCGCGCGATCAATCCGACCGCCAGCATCGTGCGTGGCGCCTCACCGGTCAGGCTTAGCGACCCGGCCGCGGTGCGCGGCAAACGCGTGCTGGTGGTCGAGGACGGACCGACCATCACGCACGGCGGCATGCCCTACGGCGCCGGATACGTCGCCGCCACCGGGGCGCAGGCGGCAGAGATAGTCGACCCGCGCGGCGCCGCGGCGGAGGAAATCGCAAAGGTCTACAGACGCTTTCCCCACATCGGTAACGTATTACCCGCGATGGGTTATCACCCCGAACAACTCCAGGCGTTGCGTAAAACCATCAATGCGGCCGACGCGGAGGTGGTGATCGCGGCAACACCCTGCGACATCGGCGCTCTTATCGAGATCGACAAGCCCGTCGTGCGCGCCGACTACGAGTTTGCCGATGTCGGCGAACCCGGGTTGGGCACACTGCTCGAAGCGTTCCTCGAGCAAAAACAGTTATGCTGATTAGCGTGACGCCTATCTTTACCGGGTCATTCCGATAGGTCGGACCGCCGCGCTAGTCCAGGGGTAAGTGGTCACCGAAGGTCATCCCACCACAGCGTGTCGCTCGCATCCCGCGTTATCAGGGTACCGGCCTCGCCGCTTAGCAGCGCGCTCGCGTCTTTCAGCTGCCCGATCCCGGCAAGCCCACCGGCTTGTTCGACAAACTCGCAGGCCGCGGCAACCTTCGGTCCCATCGAACCCGGCGCGAATCCAAGCCGGCGTAACTTCCCGGCCGATACTCGGCGCAACGCCAGCGCGTCCGCTTCGCCCCAGCCCTGGTAGACGGCCTCGACGTCGGTCAGCATTAAGAGCGCATCCGCGCCCAGCTCGCGGGCAAGCAACGCACTTGCGAAGTCCTTGTCGATCACTGCCTCGACGCCAATTATTTGCCCATCCTTGCGGCGCACCACGGGAATGCCGCCCCCGCCCGCACAAATCACCGTCACCTGCCGCTCGACCAGCAATTCGATAACAGCCAGCTCGAGTATTTTTCGCGGGCGCGGTGACGGCACCACGCGCCGAAAAAATTCGCCGTCGGGCGCAATGCTCCAGCCGCGCTGGACGCCCAGCCGCTGTGCCTCGGCACGATCGTACACCGGGCCAATGGGTTTGGTCGGATTCTGAAACGCCGGGTCATTGGGATCGACCTCGGTCTGGGTCAACAGGGTCGCGCAACGATGACCGGCCGGCAGCAGGTTACTCAACTCCTGTTCGATCAGGTAGCCGATCATGCCCTCGCTTTCGGCATCGAGGATATCCAGCGGGTAATGCACGCCTTCCTTGTGGGCTGAATTCTGTAACGCGAGCAAGCCGACCTGCGGGCCGTTGCCATGCGTGATTACCAGTTGATGCTCGAGCGCGAGCGGCGCCAGCGCCGCCGCCGCGATTGTTACGTTCGCACGCTGGTTCTCGGCACTCAGCGCCTCACCGCGATGCAGCAACGCATTACCGCCCAGAGCGATGACAATACGCATCAATTCCCCAATGTCGCTATCATGACTCGATCATCTTATAAGCGGGATGGATCGTTAGCTTGACCATCATCAACTTCGCCTGATTCGTCTTGTTTCAAATAAACGGATTAATGGCATTACCGCGGACGGTAGTGAGCAGATTATCCGCCTTACCGAACGGTCGGCGCTACCGCCGGCCGTTTAAGCAGGGAACTCGACGATGGATTCCGGCTTTCGCCGGAATGACGTGGCGCAGCTTTTTGCGGGCGTTTACTCGTAAGGTTCGACGGATACCGCTTCTAGCGCATAGGCGCTGGGGATGTCCGACGCGCCGTCGACAAAACTCAGGCTGGACTGAACCTGCTCGGCCTTCATCAAACCGTTGACCCAGACCGGCGTATAAAGGCCGCCGTCGGTGGCGTATGCCTCTTTGGTCTTGACGTGCACGATCTGGTTAGGCGGCGGCGGCGGGGTGTGGATACAGGCACCTACATAGGGCACCAATAGAAATTCGCTGACCTTGTCGCCGTCGAATTCAAGCGGTAGCAGGTAGCCCGGGATCCTCACGGGTTTGCCGTTCAGCTCTTCGTTGGCAAGGTAGGTCTTGGCGACGCGTTCCCTGGCGACCTCGTCACGCATTGCAATCAGGCCGTCGACATCGACGCCGTCGTCTTCGAGGGTCTCGACACGCTCACGGTAGCTGGCAAGCGTATCTTCGTCGACTTCCTGACCAGCCTCGATCCGGTCCCGAACGTTCGCTACCATACTCAGTTCGAACAGCGTATCTTCGTCCAGCCTGGTAAAAGCGTCATCGAATTGCGCCTCGGCCGGCACCAGGTCGTCCCAGGTAACCTCGCGCGGCTCGGCAGCGAAGGCGCCGCCATTGAACGAAAGGGTCGCAATCAGGGTTATGGTGGCCAGGTAAGCGGGTTTAATCATTTCCAATTTTTTCGTTTAAATTAAGACACGAATCGGCAGACCTTCGACCAGCGTGTACCGGTGAACTGGCAGTCCGGGCATCACGCCGCTTAGACGACCGATCAGAATTATAAATAGTACGCCATAGACCGGGTTAAGGGTCAACAAGTTCAACTCAAGGCTTCAACACGGCCGCTCGAGGCTCACTGCAGCTTCTCGCTTGCTTCCAGCTTGATTCCCAGTGCCTGCAACTGACTGGCGATAGCCGGATCGCGCGAGGTCAACCAGCGCTGGTACAGCGCCAGCACCCCCTCGGTGGTCATGCGCTGAGTACGCGAGCAGGCGTTCGCCACCATTTCCAGCATGCGGGTAAAGGTCCGGGCCATTTCGGCGAAGATGTGGCGGTTGGAACTGGCGTTGTCGGCAAGATAGTCATAGGCACTGCCGCCCATGCCGATAAAATAGTCCGGCTGCAGCCCGTGGCGGGCAAATCTTTCCGGGAACAGGGCCCCGAGAAAAAGCGCCATGTCTCCCAGCTGCTGCAGCATCAGGCAACGCTCCCGATCGTTACTCGCCTCGATAGCGTCACTGTATAGCAAGGCCAGCGGCCTGATGGTCATGCGCTCGTCCTGGTAAGTGAACAACTGCTCGCTGCGGCCCAGGCGTTCCAGCAGGCTGCCCAGGTACCAGCAGGTATCTTCATGGGGGGGTGGTCGAAAACGCCTGGCGTAGCGTTTCAGGCGCTTGCTGAAGTAGCAGGAAAGAGATGTTTCCGTAATGGGCAGTTGGTCCGATTCAAAACGCATGGGCACCTCCGAACTTCGTACCATTGGTCTTCTTTCGCTTGATAAACAAGAAGTTCTTTAACTATAGACCAGATTTTTCCGGTTTATCAACGGTAATTACTCCGCAACATTCCCCGCCTTATGGCAACTGCAATAGCAGCCGAGCGTCAAAATAGCGGCCCGATTCGAAATTTCCGGTGATTCAGCGAAATCGACAAAAAGTAATCAAAAGAGGGACGAGGCAAAGCGCACAAAGGCGGCCATACGGAGAAACGCGAGAATGCGAGCGCAATGCTCTCGGGCACTACCCCTGGAACAGGTTAATCCCGTAGCACCTGGTCAGCCTGCAGATCCCTGACCTGGCGGCGCAGAGGGCCAGGAGTAAAAGCGATCGCGGCAGGATTATTCTGTACCGCCTGGACGCAGACCGCGAGACTGCGCAGCGACTCCGGCACGTAACGCAGTGCCAGGCCCGACTTCGAAACCGCGGCAAAACAGATTTTCTCGGTCAACAGCGCTTCAGGTATGTTCGCAATGATGCGGCTGTCGACCTTGTTAATCATACGATCGAGAAAGCCGTCATCCCAGAATACCGCCCATGCCCGAAAAAAAACATCGGCGTAATGCCGCTTTGTCCTGGTCGGATCGAGCTCGAGCACCTTCAACGCTGCTCTCGATATGCGGCCCTCCAGGTATTCGGGTTTATGCCGGTTCCGGATTAACTGCCACTGACGCCTCGATTCGCCGATCGAGTAGAGGTTTTCCGCAAGCGCGAAGATATCCCGGGTAACCGCGTAACCTGGAAGCTTATCGATCTCGTCAAGCCCGCTCGCGACAATTATTTGCGACACCTGTAGCAGCGAAACGTCACCCTTTTTGCACAACGTCGACAAGTCGTAAGCGACCCCGGTCTTGACGTACTCGGCCAGCAGGCTCGCGTCCAGCATCGAGGGCGGCAGCTTTCTGACATCCGCGGCCAGGTTTCTGGCATTGGTATCGATCATTTCCCGTTTCTTCAAGCTGGCAGCAGAACGAACGCAAGTTCCGGTCTTAGCAGATCAGCATCGCCGAAACGATAAAAGCGGACGATCGGGATCCGGGAGCCAGGGTCGGCAACAACCCGCAGTGGACTCTTGAGCTTATCACTGTTGCGCCTATTCGAAGTGGTAGGTGTAGCCAATGCTGGCTGCATTGACTTCGTAATTTGAACCCTCCAGAACATGGGTATACTCAAAATTGATACTGCCAAGATCGAGTCCGATACCATAGCTGATATCGTCCTCCTGCTCGATGACTGAGCCGCCGCTTGCCTCTGCTTTCAGATCGGCTTCGCTGTAGCCAACGAGCCCATAAATTGAAAAGGCTGAACTCAACTCGAGATGATACAGCGCATACAAACCGGCCAGGCGATCGATCGAATAATCAACGCCCATGATCGTGTCGTCATCGATCCCGTCGCCATAACGCAATTCAAGCGTAATGGCGGGAGTGAGGTAGACACCCAGGCGCAGCAGGCCATAGGTATTTTCGATATCGTCAATTCCATCGATCTCGAGCTCTGATTCTCCGTATTGCACGCCAACATAGGTATCGCCCGTCTCGTAAGCGAAGCTGTTCGTCGTAAGCAGTAATAAAAGCACGAGGGTAAGTTTCTTCATGCGAGCCCCTTATTAGTTTTTTTGCGTCCAGGATCCTGGTCGCTACACCGAACTATAGTTCGTCTGGAGGAATTATTCGGGAAAAACTCCGCTCAGATGTGGTGACTGAACTCGCCGCGCTCGGCCGGCGCCATCAGCTCGTGAAACTGCACGCCACTCATCCGCAGCAGCGTCTCGTGATCACCCGCCTCGAAGAATACTTCATCCAGTTTGCCAAGACTGGAGGTCGGATCCCAAATCGTCGTTACCCCGTAGGCCATACCGATGGGCGGCACCGCTCCCGGTTCACAGTCACTAAAGACTTCCTCCAGGGCAGCTTCATCCGCCATCAATACTTCCTTACGCAACAGCTTGTGCAGGGATTCGAGCTCGACGTGGTAGTCGGCGGGCAAAACCACCAGCAGGTAACCGTCGTAATCTTTTACCAGCACTCCCTTGGCCAGGGCATCACCATGGACATGAGCCATTTCCGCAGTCTCCATGCTGTATTCACTGTGTGGATGAGTCACCTCATCGTACCTGATTTCCCGCTGCTAGAGATAACTCTTGAATTTCGATGCTATTGCCATGATGTCCCCCTGATTGCCTCAACCCTTACGCACCGAGTTTAATTGGCTGGATGCAGGTGGGCAAGCCCATTAACCCGCTTCCTCTTCCTGCCTGGCTTCCTCGATCAACCATGCTCGAAACGCGGCGGTATGCGGGTGGTCGGTCACTTCTTCGAGCGTGATCAGGTAATAGGCGTATTCGAGCGGCAGCCCGATATCGAACGGGATAACCAGTCGCCCGGCCGCGATATCCTCCGAAGCCAGCGCCTTGATGCTCAACACGACACCCTGCCCTTCGACCGCCGCGGTCAGGGCCAGGTTCACGTGGTTGAAGTGCACGCCATGCGTGGAATCGACGTTATCGACCGCCGCGGCCTTGAGCCAGGTCGCCCAGTCGGGCCGGCCCTCGTAGCGGGTGTCGTCGTGCAGCAGGGTATGAAAGCGCAGATCTTCGGGAGATCTCAAGGGATGCTTGCCTTTGAGCAGGCGGGGGCTGCATAACGGGATTGCATTGACCGAAAACAATTTGTCCACGCGACAACCCGGGTAATCTCCCTTGCCGAAACGTATGGCTATATCGACATTGTCCCTTTTAAAATTCTCGGCGGGAATAGTCTTCTTCGATGTATTCGAATCGATCAGGTTGCGGCTGGCCGTAATATTCAAATCGATGCCCGGGCAGGCCTCGTAAAAACGATGCAGGCGCGGGATCAGCCACTTGGCGGCGAACGAAGGCGCCATCCAGACGGTAAGCGTTGCATCTTCGTTGGCACCCCGAATTCGATGCACCGAATCGACCAGCTTTTCGAAGCCCTCGGTCAGCATCGGCAGCCCGGCCTTCGCCTCCTCGGTTAGCGACAGGCCGCGGCCATGGCGGTTGAACAACTTGACGCCAAGCTGGTGCTCGAGGGTTTTGATCTGCTGGCTGACGGCGGCCGGCGTGATAAAAAGCTCTTCCGCTGCGCGCTTGAAACTCAGGTGCCGGGCGGCACTCTCGAACACGCGCAAGGCGCTAAATGGAAGGTTTTCAATCATCCGGATTTCAAGTTAGCTTTGCTTACCTGGTGGTTAACAATTACTCGTTTGTGAAGAGTCGAAGTCCTTTCTAGTATCAGAATCAACCGGCGCATCGGGAAACAGTTCGGGCGAGCTGCGATAACGACGCCAACCAGCTTAAAGGATAAATTTCATGATTACTATCAGCAAGACAGCAAAGGCGCTACAGCGGTTCTTCGAATCGATCGCAAAGGCGCGGGTTAACTCAGTCCTGCTCGGCATGGGACGCGAAAAAGTAGAAGAACTGGGCTATTCCTACGAGGCTTTGCGTGCCGGCCCGAGTGCCTGGCCATGGCGTAAAACGACCCAGGATAGTGCAGCGACAGGCGAAATCGGGATGCACCTGCGCGAACCCGGCGAGTTTAGTGAAATACCGCACAGGAACCAGCCAGGCGCCAGCCAGGAAATCGAGCGGGATGCCGCGTAAACCGGTCGGAATTTCATCATAAGTTAATGCTACGAGGCTAACGTGGCGCATGCTTGCAACCACTGCCTGACTTACGGTTATTCAAATTTTATCCAGGGAAAACAGCAGCCATGAACACCCAGCTTGATCCAGATACGAATGCCAATGCGAAGTACGAAACCAGTCGCGGGGGTTGCACAGATCCGGTGCGACCGCCATCCCTGTCAGCGCGTCTCGGTCGGCTGGGAGCGTGGATGGCCGCGCGCATCAAAGCTCACGAAGACAGGATTATATCACTTCGGATCTACAGGCAGGACCGCCTCGATGGAGGGGTTAACGATGGACGCAAGGACGCGTGAGCGTGCCTCACGATGGTGCCGAAATGACTTCGATTTGGCTTTCATGGGTAATGATCGAATAATCTCATCGCAAATGATCGGCTGGTTTCCGTGATGCCTCTTACATGCGCTTCATTCTCGGCCCGGGATCTTCTGCCGGACGGCAGGATGGTCTACCTGCGCGCAATCCATCCCGACGATCGAGAATCTCTGCGCGAGGAACTGTTCCTCAAACTGAGTCCGGAATCGTTGCGCAACCGGTTCTTCGGCCTGAAGCTGGACCTCACCCCGAAAGAGCTAAACTACTTTACCGATGTCGATTTCTCACATCATGTGGCTTTTGTGGCCGAGGTGGAATGCGGCACCCATCGGCGCCTCGTCGGAGTTGGCCGATTCGTACGCGGCAACGGCAATTCCGACCATGCGGAAATAGCGATTACCGTGATCGACGAGTTCCAGGGTATGGGCATCGGCAGCCTGTTGCTGTGCCATCTGATTAACTGCGCCCGAGAGCTCGGCGTGGTGCAACTCGAGGGCTCGATGTTTGCAAAGAACACGCGCATGGCAAAATTGTTGCGTAAAACGCGATTACCTTATCGTTCCAGTCACGACAGCGGCATGGTGTCCATGTCGCTGGACCTGTGAGGGCATAGCACTCGACAAAACGGGCAAGCAATTCGCGTCTCAAGAATGATTTTCCGGCTAGCAAAAAAGGATTAAACATGGACAAGACAATCCCCAAGTACGTTGTCGTCGAAAACAGAATCAGGCAAGCGATCAGGCAGCGGCTAATCGTCGATAAACTGCCTGGCGAAAGAGTGTTGGCGAAAGAATTCGGGGTTTCATACATGACCCTGCGCAAGGCGGTGGAAAACCTCGTCGCGGCCGGTGTGCTTTACAAGGTTCCGCAGCTCGGAACTTTCGTCGATCACCAGGGCAACGGTGGCATTTCGGCAAAAGACGGCACGGAGGCAAAACTGGCAGACGCAATTCAGCTGATAACCGACGTGACCGGCAGTTCCCCGGAAAAACCAGATCATCCGGTAATACAGCCGGAATCTGATCACTCTCAGGCCTATGGCCAGTCCGACACGGATCCCGAATTACTCGGAAAACTGATACGGGAGAATCGCGAGTTAAAACGAGCGAACGATATACTGCAAAGAGTGGCCACCTATTTTGCCCAGGTCGAGCAAGACCGGAGATTACGGCAATAACGTAGCGCAGCGGTTCAGGACTCGTCTAGCGCAAACCGTTCGCGCAGGAAACGGGCGATGCCTTCCTCGTCATGATGCCCGATGACCGCCGTCGCGGCCGATTTGATTACCTCGTTGGCATTGGCCGGCGCATAAGCCTCGTCGGCAGCCTCGAACATACTGAGATCGTTATCGCTGTCGCCGAAGCAGATGACGCGCTCGAGGCCGAGTAAATCCTTCAGCGTCTCGATGGCACCGCCCTTGCTGGCGTCGCTATGGTGAATATCCAGCCAGTACCAGTCTGCGCCCTCCCAGGAGAGACCGGAATAGGCGACCAGGTGCGCTTCATCCTCGACATGCCGCACGACCGACTGGATGGCGGCGCTCGCCCCGATCGAGTTGACGTGCGTAACGGCGGCATTGGCCGGCATTTCGTCCAGCCCGCGCATACTGACTTTATCTTCGATGCCGAGGACCCGAACGAGCTCGCGATCGGCGTCCGTTTGCAACGCGGGGTGATACACCGTGCTGTTATGGTCCTCGTCCAGGGTGAAGACGAATGGCGTCACGCCCTGCTGGATACAGGCCCGAACGACGTGCTCGAGCTCGGGCGCCGTGAGTGTCGTGCTGCTCGAATAGCGCCGCTGGTCGGGGTGCCAGATCAGGACGCCGTTCTTGTAAGCCTGCGGCAGTTCGAAGCTGTGGCCTTCCAGGACAGCCCGCGCCCCGTGCAGCGTACGGCCCGTCGCGATGGTGTAAGCAATTTCGCGTTTCGACAGCAGCTTCAGCGTCTCGCTCGTGTAATCCGATATCGTCGAATTACGGTTGAGCAGCGTTCCATCGAGGTCGAAAACAATGAGTTCCATCGGTAGCGGGCCGTGCGTGATTACCGAGCGCTAGTGTCGCTGCTGCGCCGGGCAGATGCAAACCTGATTGATGACCCTCCAATCAGCCTAACGGTCGCCGTGATTTTGCGCGACGAAGTCCCAGTTCACCAGGTTCCAGAACGCCTCGAGGTACCGGGGCCGGGCATTGCGATAGTCGATGTAGTAGGCGTGTTCCCAGACATCGCAGGTCAACAACGGCTGGTGGCCGTCGGTCATAGGGGTTTGTGCATCGTCGGTGTTGACGATCTGCAGCGCACCGTCGGGCGTTTTGACCAGCCAGGTCCAGCCCGAGCCGAAGTTACCAATCGCCGAGGCGGTGAATTTCTCCCTGAAACTGGCGAAATCACAGAAATACTCCTTGATTGAACTACCCAATCCGCCTGATGGTTGGCCACCCCCGTCGGGGCTCAGGCAGTTCCAGTAAAAGCTATGGTTCCAGACCTGAGCGGCGTTATTGAAAATGGCACCGCTGGATTTTTTTACGATATCTTCGAGCGCTTCATCTTCGAATTCGGTTCCCGCGACGAGACCGTTGAGTTTTTCCACGTAGGCCGCGTGATGCTTGCCGTAGTGATACTCGAGCGTCTCTTGCGAGATGTGTGGCTCGAGCGCATTCATCGCGTAGGGGAGTTCGGGCAGCGTGTGTTGAGTCATGATTTTCTTCCTTATGCTGTTAACGAATTTAATCCTGCAATAGTTGGTAGCGTTTATTCTCTTTTCAACGATAAATCGGTCCAGTCATGCCTCTAGGCTAAATAATCCCGCCGCTCTGCAAATTAGCGGATTAGCTTTTCGGCAGATTTTTCCTCGGATCGTAGAAAGGCTTCGGTACGACCTTCGCAGCACGATTTTCAGCGGGCATGACGACCTCGACGCGGGTATCGATCGAACTGTGCCCGATTTGCACCATGGCCAGGGCTATATTGGATCGAAGACGCGGCGAGTAAACGGCCGAGGTAACCTGCCCCGCTCGCTCACCGTCGACAGTAATCGGCCAGTACTCGGTGTTAGGTCCCGGCAACGGATCACCGTCGATTTCCAGCCCCACCTGCAGACGGCTAACGCCTTTTCGCGCGATAGCGCTCAGCGCTGCCTTGCCGATAAAATCGGCCTCCATTTCCAGGTCGACCAGGCGGCCCAGGCCGAGTTCGAAGGGGTTAGTATGAATGTCCATGTCGCTGTGGTAGGACAGCATGCCGGCCTCGATCCTGCGAATCGAAGAAGTGTGTCCGGGGGCCAGCTCGAACGGCTTGCCGGCAGCCATGATCCGTTCCCACAGTTCATCACCGCGGCTTCCATCGCGCAGGTATATCTCGTAACCCAGCTCACTCGACCAGCCCGTCCGGGAAACGATTAACGGGATGCCGTCGAGTTCGTACTCGTCCAGCCAGTAGTAGCGCAGCTCATCGATCTTCGGCCCGAACAGGGCCTGCATGATTTTGCCCGAATTCGGCCCCTGCAACTGCAATGGCGAAACATCGGGCTCGCAAATCTCGACCTCCATGCCGCTAGTCACGGCGACGCCCTGGGCCCAAAGCAGGATGTCGCTATCGGCCAGCGACAGCCAGAAATGGTTCTCACCCAGTCGCAGCAGAACCGGGTCATTCAAGATACCGCCGGCGGCGTTGGTGATCAGTACGTATTTGCACTGACCCACGGCGCATTGCGACAAGTCGCGCGGCGTCAGCAACTGGGTAAAGCGCGCGGCATCCGGGCCCGTGATTTCAACCTGCCGCTCGACGGCGACATCGCTCAGGGTGGCGGCATTGACGAGGTTCCAGAAGTTCGCCACCGGGTCACCGAAATCCCTCGGTATGTACATGTGGTTATACACCGAAAAGCCGGCGGCACCCCAGCGCACCGTGGCATCGAAGAAGGGAGATTTTCGAATCTGCGTGCCGAAGCCGAATCGGCTGGCGGCTGCCCTGGTGTCCGGATCGTGATTGGTCATTGTTACTCGCCTAAACTATGATAGCGCCTGTTCGCGACAGGCAATAAATTTCATCGGCATGAGGTTTCCTCGGCAAACCCATACCAACAGCGGTCGCTATTGTGTATCTGCTCTGTTTCACTTACAGGCGACATGACGACAGGAAAATATACCTGGACGACCGATTGTCGGCGACGCGACCCGACGCCGAAATTAATGTATCGATCATAGCGTGCTAACCTGCTCGCCCGGCCGACGCACACCGACGGGAACAGTACCTGACCCGCTCCCAATTGTTGCGCCAGCGTTTGCGCCAGACAAACGGGCGCCGACACACCGGACAGGTTTTCTGCGGTAAGTCAGACTTTTTGAGCGCCATGTCTCGAACGACCTCTGTCGGGACGGACCTGCGACGACAGGATCCGCGCCGCACCCTGCTTTGCCTGTGGTCGCTGAAACCAGACGAAAGTAACGACGGGTAAACTGGAGTTCATCGTCAGTCACCGGCAGCCACAACGGCCTCGCAAGTGCCGTTCGCTCGATGCGAATCGAGCCACCTTGCAACGAACCTGCCATCGGCATCGAACTGCCGAGCCTGCTTTTCGATACTGAAATGCCGACCGCCGCGGGGATCCGCGCCGACGCCGGCGAGATACTGCCAGTTACCCCAGTTGGAGGCGACGTCGTAGTCGATCAACCGCTGCTCGAAGTAACCCGCACCGCAACGCCAGTCGAGACCAAGCTCGTTAACCAGCGCGCTGGCGACGATCTGTCTCGCTCGATTGGACAGGTAGCCGGTCCGGTTCAGCTGCCGCATGCAGGCATTCACCAGTGGCCAGTCTGTCTCGCCCTTGCTCCAGCGCTCGAAACGTTCGGCGTCGAAATCGTAGACCCGCTCCTCTCCGGTTATTCCCCCAGGGATAAACAGCTTTTGGGCATGCTGCCGCGCATACCACTGGAAATACTCGCGCCACAGTAATTCGAAATACAGCCAGTAGGTTGAATCATTGGCGCCGTGGCTTGCCTCGTACTGCTTGAGGCGCTGATACAGCCGCCTGACGGATAGGCAACCGCTGGCCAGCCAGGGCGACATCTTGCTCGAATTGGGCCAGCCATCGAGCTCGTTGCGGGTTTTCTTGTAACTCGATGGTGCCTGACCATCGAAGTAACGGTCCAGGTGCGCCGCCGCCGCATCCTCACCCCCGGCGAACTGGACGTCCGAAGAAGTGGGAAACTCTGCTTCAGGCGATGTCGAATTAAGCGCTACAGGGGGAGGTGGCAGCACGCCTCGATCGCCGGGAGCCGTCACGGAAAGGTGCTCGACCTGCCTTCTGAATTTGCTGAATGTCGCTGGCAAATCTCCGATATGCATGATCTGCTCGCGAGTGAAGAGCGTGTACCCATCGATCTCGACAAAATCGATCGCCGGATGGTCTAGCCGCAACCGTTCCCATTGCCGGTTTTCGAACACCCCGAACTGCCGACTTCGAACGACACGCTGGATCCGGTGCTCACCAATAAGCCGCCGCAGAACCGTCGCTGGCGACCCTGAAATCTGCAATATTGCCTGACCCAGTGGTTTCAGGCTGGATGACAGCCGTGCCAGGCTCTGCGCGATGAATCGCTTGCGAATCTGGCCCTGCCGGCGGGAGCCGAACGAATCGACTCCTTCCCTCGAGGCATCATGACAGTAGACGCACAGCAACGTGCTGGCACCTGCCGCCGCGAAATCGAGCGCGGGATTATCGTCGAGCCGCAAATCCTGGTCGAGCCAGTAGAGCGTACGCGGTTTTTCGTTCTCTTGTTCCATCTAGCGGAATTTTCGGTCCAGAATTTCGGGGCAAATACCGGATGCAATAAAGGAGACACCTGATACCGATCGTATCTGCGTCCCAGGCGAGAGGCGAGTCGGTCTCCACGCCGGCATCTCGCGCTAAAGCATCTTGTCCTCCCTGTATACGAATCGAATTCCCTATTGGTTTTGGTGTTAGCTGCTCAAATGATTATTAAGGTCACGAATTCGAGGTGACGGTAAC
>JAAUYE010149841.1_pt1 | contig 29932 bp, 20 predicted proteins | sample 7278081 | NCBI WGS metagenome assembly JAAUYE01 (sample SAMN14350131, study PRJNA611818) | marine sediment metagenome | isolation source: surface marine sediment (0.6m) | place: French Polynesia: Moorea | collected 2018-08
CTCACCCACGAGCGCCTGGTATTTCTCGAAATGTTGCAGTGCAACATCCAGGCGCTGGAGGTACAGCTCATTGAGAACACCCAGGTTGTAGTGTGCCAAGGCGTAATCGGGCGAAGCTGTGACGGCCTTCAAATATGCGGCCTCTGCCTCAATAAATTTGCCATTTCTGCGAAGTAGCATGCCCTGCTGGTTCAATGCCGCGGGATGACTGGGATCCAGCGCCAGCGCAGCGTCGATCGCGGCCTGCGCGGCAGCGTCATTCTCGTTCTGCGAGTGAATAATGGCGAGATTCACGTGTGCGCCCGGATAGGCCGGATATTGCAGCAGGAATTCCTTCAGCCGCAGCTCCGCGTCGACGAAATCACCGGCCGCCATCACGGCCACGGCCTGCTCGTAGAGCGTCTGCGCCTGGGGCGTGATTTCCGGCAGCACCCGCGCCGGTGCGTCGGCCATGCCTGCCCGCTCGCGGTCGTCCGGGGCGTCGGGTTTCGGTCCGGAACCCGCGCAGCCGGCGATGACGAGCACGCCGAGCGGCAGCAACAGCCGCCAGCTAGTAGAGCGATGTAACGACATCTTCACTGCGCTCCCTCTTCGCGTACCTGGCCGGCATCAGCCCGGCAAGGCGGTCAAAACTCATTTTCACCCATTCGTCGTACACGCCGTCGGGCGCGCGATCAGCATTCGCCTTGTACAGGTCGATCGCTTTCTCTTCAAATGGGAACATCTGTTCTTCCAGCAGCAACTCGTACTGCTCGAGCGCGGCGGCGTCGAGTTCCGCCGGACGCTCCGAATCCATGAGGTCCTGGCTGAACTGCTCGTAGACCTGGCCGAGCTGGAAGGTTGCGGCCGTCGTGACCTCGGCCACGCCGTAGTCGGCGGCGTCGGTGTAGACCTCGATAACGTCTTCCATCAGTTCGCGCTTGAGCTTCATGCTCTCAGCCAGGGGCTGGTTGAGCTTGACGACCGTGAAGCGCCGCAACACGGGCTCGGCCAGTTCCAGCGAAGCCCTGGCTGCGAGGAAGCGCGTCCGGTCCGACCGCTGTGCGCCGGCCGTTGCGTCGACCCGGATCAGCTCCTGCAGGCGCGCATTGACGGCTGCGACATCACCCTGCTCGCGTTCGAGCTCGAGCAGCCGGTAGCGCGCCTCGATCGACTCTGAAATCGGGTTGGGGTACTGCGCGACGATGTTCGACAGCACCCGATGCTCGCTCGTCATGACGTTGCTGCCTTTATAGAGGTCAGCTGCTTTCCACAGCGCCTCGCGGCGAACGTCGTCGGTGCTCGTCGGCGCCACGGCAATGCGTTCGAATTCCTGCGCCGCCTGCACGCCGTTGCCGGACTCGAGGTAGGACACGGCGAGATTCTGCGTGATCTCATCCGCGAACTCGCTGTCCGGATAATCCGCACGGAACTTCTCGAGCGCAGCCGAGGCGCGGCCCCAGGCCTTCATGTTGATCAGGGCAGCCGCCGCATCGTACTCAGCCGTCATGCGGAACCCGGAGTCGGGCACAACCTGGCCGAGCCGCGTGAAATGGGTGACCGCCTCTTCAAGCATGCCCATGTCGCGGGCCATCTCGCCCTGCTTGTAGATCGACGACGCGATGCGGTCCTTGATCTCTTCGTTGGCGACGGGGTCGTCGGCCGGCGTCACCGAGCGCAGCTTGTAGTAGGACTGCTCGGCAGCCGCGAAGTTGGCGACGTCGAAATACGAATGCGCGATGACCGTCCAGGCCGTCCGCGCCAGCTCGGGCTTGACCGGCGGCTGCTTGTCGACGACCAGCTGGCCGACCGCAATCGCCAGATCGAACTGGTTCTGTGCAAACAGGTCTTCGGCGACCGTCGTCAGCACGGCGCCCGATTCGGGGTGCTCGGGGAACGTGTCCGCAAATCGCAGTCCGCTGTCGAGGTACTGCTGGTGCCATTCGGCACGCGCCTGGGCCTGCCGCTCGCCGGTCAGCGTGTTCTCGTGTTCGCGGTACGCCAGGATGGCCGCGTAGCCGGCCTCGGCCGCCTTTTCGTGGCTCGCGTACTCGTAAGCCGTGCGCTCGTACTCGGCAGTCGCCCCGGCGTAGTCATTACTTTCGAACAGGATCTCGGCGAGCAGGAAGTTCGTGTTGGCCGTGTCGGGCTCGCCCGGGAAGTAGGCGAGGTACTTGCGGTAGTAGCGCGCCGCCTCCTGGTAGTCGGCCTGCTTGCCGTCCTTCTGCGCCTCGGCGTGATAGTACTTGGCCAGGTCATTGAGATTGCCCTTGAGGTGCGCTTCGACCCCGGCGTTCTCGGCGCGCGCGTTGCGTACCCAGAAATTACCGTCCATGCCGTAGCGGTCGACAAAGCCCTTCTTACCTTCGAGCACGAGGCTCGGGAAGCCGCCACGCTTGTACGACTCGATAACTTCGACCTGCAGCAACGGCGATTTCGGGTGGTACGGGTCCTGCTCGACGAATGCCTCGTAAGTCTGCGCCGCGTCCTGGAAGCGCTCCTTTTCGAGATAGAGGTCGCCGAGATTCATGTAGACGATCCACGCGTACTCCGGATGCCCGCGCGCGTCGAGGAATTCCGTGATGCTATCGGCGCCCTCCATGTAGGAAAAGCTGATGCTGAGCACGCGGAACGTGTCCTCGACCAGCTCCTGGTTGGCCCGACTGAGCTGCTCGAACTTGTTGTCGCCATCCTGGATCTCGATGCCACCAACCTTGCGATCGAGCAGCTCGAAAAAGCTGCCGAGGCTGTCTTCGTGCCAAGCCAGCTTGAACTGCGACCAGCCCAGCTTGTACAGGGACTGCTCGTAGAACTTGCCCGACGGGCCATACTCGATGACGTCCTGGTAGGCCATCTCGGCGTCGTTGTACTTCTTGCGCAGGAACAGCATCTCGCCGCGACGGAACTGCACCTCGTCAATGAGCGGCGTGTCCGGGTAGTGCGCCACGAGTTCGTTGAGAATCTCGAGCGCTTCGTCGGTACGGCCGCCGATCTCGTAGGCCCGCGCGAGCTGGTAGAGCACAGTGTCGTTGCGTCGGTAGTCGGGATAGGCTTCGAGCAGCTGCTGGTAGAGCTGCACGGCGTTGTTGAAACTGGCGTGATTCAGCGTATCGAGATTCGCGGCGAGCTGTTCTGCTTCGGTCGCGTCGAGCTCGAGGTCGCCGAGGCGACGCATCGCTTCGGCGCGCAATTCGGGGTCGTCAGACGAGAGCTCGAGGAACGACCGGTACTGATCGCGAGCGCGATCGGTGCTGCCGACGATGACATTACCCTTGCGGATGTCGACTTCCTTGTCCTCGAGGCTTGCGATCGTGTCGCGCTTCTTAACCTCGTCAGCCTGCCCGTAGGCAGCTATCGAGCAGAGCAGCAGCAATGTGAGGAGTCGCGCCATCATTCGCCCGCTTCCTCCGCCGACGCCGCCACGTCGTAAATGGCTGCAAGCGCGAAACGCGCCTGCACCGTGTAAACGTCGAGCCGCTGTTTCTGCGCCTGCAATTCACCAATCGCGATCTCCTGCAGGAACGCGCGCTGGTTACCCATCGCCTCGGCAACCTGCAACTGCATGTCGTCGATCTTCGGACCGAGCCCGTAGACCCGGTTGCTAAAGTCCTCAAATCGCAGCGCTTCGTTGCGCATCGTGTCGTCGATCTGGCGCCGCGCACGCTGCGCCTCGACCAGGGACTCGCCGGTCTTGCGAACATCGCGATGCGCGCGCCACAGTCGATCCTGGAAAGACTTCTCCAGTTCCCACTGCATCACGCCCTTCAGCAACTCGACCTTGTCGCGCACTTCGTCGGCTTCGGGAATGTCGGCAGCGAGCGCCGGATTGGCGGCGTATTCCGCGATCTCGCTCCAGTTCTCGAATTCGCGCTCGTTGGCGAAGGCGAGCCAGTCGAACTCGCGCTCGATCTCGTCGAGCTGGGAGTCGAACTCGAACTTGCGTTGCACCAGGTCGTCGATGTCGGCGCGCGCCAGCGCGTCCTCCACGCGCGGCAGGCGTTCGTCATAAGCCTCCTTGCGCGTCTCGAGCATGTTGGCGAAGACGTCGATACTGCCCTGCCAGCTCTCGAGATTGCGGTTCAGGTAATGCAGGTCTCGATAGTTCTTGAGACCTTCCTGGAATTCGTGCGAGGCCAGCAGCAGGTATAGGTAGCGCGCCTCGGGTCCTTCGGGCAACTCCTCGAGCCGCCAGTACCAGCCCGTCGTGCCAAGCGGATCCTGCTCGATAAAATGATCGAAGATCACGCCGGAATCGACGAGGCCGATCATGCGATCGATACGATTGGTCTCTTCGTAAAATGCCTCGATCGCATTGAGGTAGTGGTCGGCCGCCTGGCTGACCGCGTCCAGCTTCGCCAGTGCATACGGGATCGCCAGCATGGATTCCTGCACGGCCGGGTCCAGAAGGTCGCGGTCGCGGAGCTCCATCCAGGGCACTAGCGCGCGGCTGTAGTCTTCCACCTCGGCATCCGCCCAGCCCATGCCGAGCAGCGCCTTGTTCGAGAACGGACCTTCAAGCCGCACCCGCTGCAGCGGTTCCTTGGCGGCCAGCGGCTGGCCTTCCTGCAGCATCGCGTAACCGAGCGCCAGGTTGGCCCTGTCACGCAATGAGGTCAGCTCCTCGTTGTACGGGTCGATGTCGCCGAGCTCGTTGAGGATCTCTCTTGCACCCTCGACGTTGCCGCTGCGCACCAGCGCGACGCCGAGATTGAACTTGGCGTAGCGCGACCATTCGGTCCTGCCTTTCCAGTTGGCGAGCAGCTCGATGGCCCGGTCGTACTGGCCGCTGTTGATGAAGATTTGCGACTGCAGCATCTGCGCTTCACGCCACAGGTTTTCCGGAAGGTCTTCGCTCAGGTTAGCCAATGCCCCCTGGGCCTTGTCGAGATAGCCGCGCTGCAACCAGATCTTGGCGAGGAAGAACCAGGTCCGATCGCGAATCTCCGGGTCGACGCTCTCGGCGAGCAGGCGTTCGAAGATCTCCGCAGCTTCCAGGTGGTGGCCGTAGGACAGGTACAGGCCGCCGAGCAGGAGCTCGGCCTCCTGTTCGTGCTCGGTCAGCTGGTTTTGTTCCTGCGCGGCCAGCAGCCGCACGATCGCCGGAAAGTAGTCGTCCTGGTAAAAGTAGAAAAGGACCTCGCCGTACTGCGGGTCCTTGACGACGATCGGCTCAGGATCGTCCTTAGCCGCTTGCGCCGGGTGCACCGCACCCAGGAACAACAGGCACAGCGCGGCAAGGTTGGTACTGCGTCCGAGCAACGATCACTCCCATTCCTTGATGACGAACTCCGGCTGCTGCTTCTTCACGCGATCCGTGATCTCGAGTTCGATGTACTTCGCGCCAATGCCCTTGTCGAACGTCAGCGTCGCACCGCGACGGTAGTCGCGAATATTGGGGCCCTTGCCCACGAATGTCGCGATCAGCTCGTGCTCGCCGGTCTTGAGATTGGCCATGTGCACGCGGTGCACGCCGCCGCGCACGAGCGCGTCGGCCTCCCGCTCCGTGTACAGGTAGTTGGCCACTTCCTTGCCGTCGATCTTGAGATTGACCGAATCGAGATCGAAATACTCGCCGACATCCATCGAGATGAAGAACGCGACCTGGGAGTTGGCCGGGAACAGCAACTCTTCCTCGAGCAGGAACAGGTCCCGGTTCAGGTCCAGTACTTCCTTCTTGAGCGACTGCACGTCTTCATCGAGGCTGCGGAATTTTTCTCGCTGCGCCTCTTCGAAACCAGCCTCCCCGGAGTCCTGCGCGATTGCGGTCGCGGCGCCTGTCGCCAGGAGGCCTACCAGCAGAGTGATCAAAAATCGGTTCGTCACCTTCATTCTCCTCTCGATCGCAGTGACCCGTTTACTCCCTCAGCAACGAGCGAATCTGGTCGAGGTATTTCTCTTCATAGCCGGGCTTGTAGCCATGGTGCACGTAGCGGACCGTGCCCTCCCGGTCGATCAGCACCGTTACCGGCATCGCGTCGACTTCGTAGAGCTTGCTGACTTCCTTGCGGGAATCGAACAGTACCGGGAACGTGACGCCGAGTTCCGACACCATGTCCATGGCTTTCGAGGAATTGTCGTCAATGTTCACACCGAGCAGGCTGAAACCGACCCGGCCGTAGCGCGAATAGAGCTCGTCGAGCAGCGGCATTTCCTGGCGGCAGGGGCCACACCAGGTTGCCCAGAAATTCACCATGACGACATCGCCACGGAACTCCGACAGGCGCAGATTTTCGCCGGTCGAGCTCTTGAGCGCGAAGTCAGGGGCAGACTGGCCCGTGAGGTTTCCGGACGAGGCCAGGCTGGTTGCGGCAAAAGCGCAGAATACGAGACCCAGTAAAGTGCTTTTCATCTTCATCATCTCATTCCTTGTCAGTTCACCCAGGCACAGTCCGTGTCCTGGTGCGGCAAAACCAGAGGATGAATGGTGACAGGAGGGGCTGGGGCCGGGAGTGACTGATGTCACAAATGGCTCGACTGGTCTGAACATAATCGCCAGGCCGATTTTGCCTACCTACCCTGAATACCGCGCAGTTCCTGCACCTCAATCCGACAAGCATGCCGTGCAAACGTTACAGATTACGTTAAATTGACTTTTTTTCCAGACGTTCCGGGGCATCGCAGATGCCCCGGCCTGGCCGTCGTCGGGACGCCAACAACAAACCGGCGACGGACAGTCTATGATAGAGCTATCTAGCTGAATTTAAAGTGAAAATCCGTCTCTATTCGGCGACAGATGACGATTTTTTTTGAGAGGTCATCGCGAGCAGCCACGCCGCGCTCGCTGCGGGCTGCGCGAAGCGATCTGGTCCATTTCGCTGCGGCATCAGTAGATTGCTTCGCCCTTCGGGCTCGCAATGACCCTGGCTAGTTCGGGGGCTGCAGGCCGTCCGAATAGAAGATGCTCCCCTCGGCGTCGATCACGATGCTCTCGTAGTCAGGCAGGGTGGCAATCAGGCGCAACCCCTGGTCGACGCCCATGACGAACACCGAGGTTGACAGCGCATCGGTGATGACCGCATCCGGCCCGAACACCGTGGCGCTGTGCACGCCCCCGGCCGGCTCGCCGGTGCTCGGCTGGATAATGTGGTGGTAGCGCGTATCGCCCTCGACGAAATAGCGCTCATAGTCGCCCGACGTGGAAATGGCTTCGTCCTCGAGCGGCACCGAGATCGCCACCTCACCCTCTTTGCGCGGGTCGCGGATGCCGACCATCCACGGCTGGCCGCGCCGGTCCCCGAGCAGGCGTGAGTCGCCGCCGGCCGTTACGATGCCGTTCTGCACGCCGTTCTGTCTCAGGATGTTGACGCCACGCTCGACGACGTAGCCCTTGGCGATGCCGCCGAGGTTGATACGCACGCCTTCCTCGCGAAACGCGACCGTGCCTGACGCCTGGTCGAGTTCGACAAAGCGGAAATTGATCAGCTCGCGTTCGGCGGCAATGGTCGCCTGGTCCGGACGCTGCCGGTTGCGGAAGTCGTAGTGCTGGCCGACGCTGTCATAGGTGATGTCGAACGCGCCCCGAGTGAGCACCGAGATGTCCTGCGAGCGCTGCAACAGCCGGAACAGCTCATCGCCTGCGACCACGGGTTCGGTTGCGGCCAGCCGATTGATCTCGGACATCTTGCTGTCGTCCTTGTAGGTGCTCATCAGGCGATCGATGCGCCCGGCCTCGGCGAACACCTGGTCGACGATATCCATGCCGACGGTTTCGTCCTCGTGCCAGAGTAAAACGCTGACCTGGGTACCCATCAGCGGGCGCGCGTCACCGACCCATTCGGCCCGGGCCGGGATTGAAATCACAAAAATCGCCACCATTGCTAGAGAAAGCGTAGTGCGAACGCTATGCTTTCCGGACTGACCTTTCGAGAAGGAGCGGGACCGTGATTTCATTCCTGGTATTCCTGGCAATACTCGCTGCGATTGTGTTCTGGGGCATCGGTATTTACAACCGTCTCATTAACGAACGCAACCGCGTCAAGAACGCTTTCGCCCAGATCGACGTGCAGCTGACCCGGCGATATGACCTGATTCCCAACCTGGTCGAGGCCGTAAAAGGCTACATGAAGCACGAACGGGAGACCCTGGAGTCGGTCATCAAGGCCCGCAACGCTGCGGCGTCCAGCCTCGAAACCGCCAAGGCCGACCCCGCCAATGCGCAGGCCATCAAGGAGCTGGGGCAATCGGAAGGCGCCCTCGCCAGCGCACTTGGTCGGCTGTTCGCTCTCTCCGAGGCGTATCCTGATCTCAAGGCCAACGAGAACATGATGCAGTTCCAGGAGGAGCTGACCAGCACCGAGAACAAGGTCGCGTTTGCGCGCCAGGCCTTCAACGACTCGGTCCTGCAGTACAACAACTCGGCGCAGAACTTCCCCAACAACGTCATCGCAGGGTTCTTCAGCTTCGATCCGGCGAGCTTCCTCGAAATCGAATCGGAGGAAGTCCGCGAGGCTCCCGACGTATCGTTCACCTGATACTCGGCGTTCGCTGAACGCCCGGAGCGCAGTTGAACTTCTTTGACGCACAGGACAAGGCGCGCCGCAGCTCGCGGCGCCTGGTCCTGATTTACCTGTTATCGGTTGCCGCGATCGTCGTTGGCATTTCGATCGTCATCGGCTTCGCGCTCTGGATGACGGGTAGCCTCTCGTCGACCGGTTCGGCCTACGGCCTGCCGTTCGGCGCCTTTATGGCGAACAACCTGGCGATACTGGGCGTGGTCGCAGTCATCGTGGCGCTCATCGTGATCGGCGCCACCGCTTACAAGACCTCGGCCCTGTCGTCTGGCGGATCCGTGGTGGCCGAGTCGATGGGCGGTACGCTCGTGCCACCCAACGTCCAGGATCCGTCGCTGCGCCGGCTGCGCAATGTCGTCGAGGAGATGGCCATTGCCTCGGGCGTGCCTGTTCCCGACATCTATGTGCTGGAAGAGGAAGCCGGGATCAACGCGTTTGCGGCGGGCTATGAGACCGGCGACGCCGCGGTCGCCGTCACGCGCGGGACGCTGAACCTCCTCAACCGCGAGGAACTCCAGGGCGTCATCGGTCACGAGTTCAGCCACATACTCAACGGCGACATGCGGCTCAATATCCGCCTGATGGGCGTGCTGTTCGGCATCATGGTCCTGTCGCTGATTGGCCGCATGATCCTGCGCGGCAGCCGCATTGGCGGGCGACGGGACAAAGGTCATGTCGTCGTATTCGTTACGGGGATTGGCCTGGTCGTTCTCGGCTGGATCGGCATCTTCTCCGCCCGAGTGATCAAGGCGAGCGTCTCGCGGCAGCGCGAATATCTCGCCGACGCGTCGGCCGTGCAGTTCACGCGGCAGACCGATGGCATCGCCAATGCGCTGAAGAAGATCGGCGGCTACCAGGCAGGGTCGCATTTCCAGGCCACCGACCCCGAGGAAGTCAGCCACATGCTGTTCGGCACCGGGGCCAAACTCAGCGGCCTGTTTGCAACGCATCCGCCGTTGACCGAACGCATCCAGGCGCTCGACGCAAACTTCAAGGCCAGTGACTATCCCGTCGTCGATCTCAGCACACGCGACGCCGTCGCCGAAGAGACCCGGTCAGCCGGGTTGCACGGAGGCGGCGAACGCCCTGTGGCGACGGCGCCACCGGAGGACCTGACCGGCACGATTACCGACATGGTCGGCCAGTTTGGCAATGAGCACCTGGAGATTGCCGCGGTATTGCGCGATTCGGTTCCCGCATCGCTTTACGACGCCGCTCATTCGCACGAACTTGCCTACCTGCTCGCCATCGCGCTGGTGCTCGATACCCGGGGCAAGACCATCGACCGGCAACTGAGCATCGTGACCGAGCGTCTCGGTGCGGAGCGGACCCGCCTCGTGCGGCAGTTCTACGATGAGATCAATCGCGCCGGCGCCCAGTACCGGCTGCCGCTCATGGAGATCGCATACCCGGCGCTCAAACGCAGGCCGGCCCCGGAACTGAATTACCTGATCGACCTGGCCGGCCGGCTGATCGAGGTCGATGGCGAGATCGATCTCTACGAGTTCTGCTACTACCGCATACTCGTGAGTAATCTCACGCAGTCAATGGACCCCTCGCGAAAGCAACGTATTCGCAAGGCAACGCGCGAGCCCGTGCGCAAAGCAGCTATCGATCTCCTGCGAATCGTCGCCAGGCACGGTCACGAAGACGCAGCGCAACGGGAGCGTGCCTTCAATGCCGGCGCCGCCGTATTCGGTAAGTGGGGCAGCAAATTTACCTTCGAGGGCGACCACGATGTTTCGGTCCCTGCTCTCGATAAGAACCTCGAACTCCTGCTGGCGCTGAACGGCGAAGGCAAGAAGATGTTGCTTGAAGCCATCACGGCGACGGTGATGTCGGACAAGACGCTGCGCATCTCCGAAGCCGAGCTGATACGCGCGATCTGTGCAAGCCTGGCCTGCCCGCTGCCGCCGATCATTCTGCAGACTCCAGCCCAGTGATTTCACGCTGAGCGCGTCGCTGAATTCGCGTATCATGGAACTCTCGCTGGCGCAGTCATTCTATTAATCCATGAACGAATTCATGAGCGATATTGCACGCAAGTTCACGGTGCTCCTGTTGGCGCTGTTGCTGTCTGTTCCTGCCGCGGCAGCCACTCGCGAGGAGCGCCGCGTAGCCGACGCCGCGGACGTCCTCGACCAGCTGCTGCGCATACCCGAGCGCTCGATTCCGCCCGCACTGCTGTCCCGCGCCTACGCGGTCGCCGTCATCCCCAACGTCGTCAAGATCGGTTTTGGTGTGGGTGCGCGCCGCGGCCGCGGCATCCTCGTCGTGCGCCAGGACGATAGTTCATGGAGTAACCCGGCATTCATCACGATGACGGGCGGCAGCATCGGCTGGCAGGTCGGTGCGCAGTCGACCGACGTCATCCTGGTCTTTCGAACGCGCAAGGGTGTCGAGCGAATCACCAACGGCCAGTTCACACTCGGAGCAGACGCCTCCGTCGCCGCCGGTCCCGTGGGCCGGCACACCAGTGTCGCGACCGACATACGCTTCCAGGCCGAGGTCGTTTCCTATTCGCGCAGCCGCGGGCTGTTTGCCGGCGTGGCCTTCGAGGGCGCCGGTCTCACGATGGATCGCAGAGCCAATGCGGCCTTTTACGGCTCGACGGACATGACGCCGGAGAAGATTTTCGCGAGTTCGCCGAATATCGCCCCAAATATCGCCAACGACTTCGTCCAGATCCTGACCGCGCAGACGGCACGGCTGCCGACAACGCCCGGCATGAGCGCCGGCACCACCGAGCCACCTGGCGATCAGGATTCCGCCAGCGTCCGTACGTTCGGTGTGCCCGAGCCGGACGAGGAACCTTACGACCCCGACTACTAAGCGACGCTGACGTTGGAACGAGCACTTGCGGAAATGCAGCGCCTGGTCGAGCTGATCGGCCCGAACGTTTACCTGCAGGCGCTGGTCGTCGCCATTGCTTTTATTCTGGTCGGCAAGATCGCCGACTGGATCCTGTCACGCGCCATCGGCAAGCTCGCAAGCCGCTCGAAGACCGACGTCGACGACCGGTTGGTGGCGCTGTTGCACCAGCCTGTATTCATGTCGTTCGTGCTGCTGGGACTCGGGCTCGCGGCACAGCGCATCAGCCTGCCCGACGGTCCGGCGTTTATCACGCTCAGCGCGCTGAAAACGATCGCGATCGTCATCTGGTACAACATGCTGCGCCAGCTGACGGACGTACTGGCGCAATCGGCGCGGCGCAACCGCAGCAACAAGCTCGTGCAGACCGGCATGATGGCGCTGGTCCAGAACGTCGCCAAGGTCGTGCTGGCGGCGCTCGCCGTCTACTTCGTGTTCCTCGCCTGGGACATCAATGTCACGGCGTGGGTCGCCTCGGCCGGTATCGTCGGCCTGGCGCTCAGTTTCGCGGCGCGCGACACGCTGTCGAACCTTTTTGCCGGTGTCTCGATCATCATGGACGCGCCCTACAAGACCGGCGACTTCATCATCCTGGAGACCGGCGAGCGCGGCGTCGTCACGCATATCGGGCTGCGCAGTACGCGGCTGCTGACCCGTGACGACATCGAGATCACGATTCCCAACGGCGTCATCGGCAACAGCACGATTGTCAATGAGGCCGGCGGCCCGTCGCAGAAGCATCGCATTCGCATTCCGGTGGGCGTCGCCTACGGGTCGGACATGGATCACGTGATCGCGACGCTGGAGAAAGTCGCCACGGATCATGACGAAGTCTGTAGCAATCCCGCGCCGCGGGTCCGCTTCCGGGCGTTCGGCGAATCAAGCCTCGATTTCGAACTGTTGTGCTGGATCGACCGGCCGGTCGACCGCGGCCGGCTTCGCCACGAACTCGGCGTCGGCGTCTACAAGGCCTTCATGACATCGGGCATCGAGATTCCGTTTCCGCAGCGCGACCTGCATGTCCGGACAATGCCGGACGGAGCGCCGGGCACGGCCGATTAATTACCGGATTCTTCGCTGCGGCGGCGCAGCTCTTCACGAATCGAATCGAGGTCAGCGGGCGGTTCCGTATCGACGACCGGGGCGTTGCCGCCGTCGCTGGCAGGCGCTTCTTCGGGCAGGCTCCCGGCCGGCGTCTCCGGCGCGGGTGGCAATACGGCGCCCGGCGCATTGACTGCAGTCTCGTCTTCCGCGGCCTCGTCGTCCTCGGCCGGCGGCAGCTCGCCAAACTGGGCCAGGTAGGCCGCCTCACGGCGCCGTTGTTCGGCCTCTTCGGCCCGGCGCCGGGCCTCCGCGGCGGCTTGCTGTGTACGGCGCAACGCGGCGCGCTTGGCGGCGGATTCGGCCTCGAACGCATCTCTGCGCTCGCGATCCTTGCGCGCTTCGATAATGGTTACAGCCTGGCGGGCGTTAACGCATTCGGCCTCGTAACGCGTCTCGGAACGGTTGGCGGCGCAACGCACCACGGCCGCTTCGAGTGCGTTAGGATCAGCCAGGTAGTCCTGGACGGATGGCGGCGGCACCTCTTCGGCGCAGCCCCAGAGCGCTGCCACTCCGCATAACAACAATGTAAAACGTAACTTCATTCGGCTATTGCCAGCCCTGTTTTGGCTAAATGGTATATATTTCAGCATCCTGCAACAGCGGAATATAGCATCGCTGTCAATATGTGAAATTGCTGGAGTTCGCACTTTTGGGCACTAGGAATCGGCACCCTTGAACGAACCGGGCCAGTTTTCATTACTCTCGCAGCGCCGTTTTGCGCCGTTTTTCGGCACCCAGTTTCTTGGCGCCCTCAACGACAACGTCTTTCGCAATGGCCTGGTCATTCTGATCACGTTCCAGGGCGTCGTGGTACTGAACATGAACCACAGCCAGCTGGCCAACGTCGCCGGCGCGCTGTTCATCCTGCCCTACTTCCTGCTGTCGGCAACTGCCGGCCAGATCGCGGACAAGTACGAAAAGTCCATGCTGATGCGCCGCATCAAGCTGCTCGAAATCGTTCTCATGACGATCGCCGCTGTCGCGCTGTTGACCCATGCCTACGCGACGCTGCTCGGCGTATTGTTCCTGATGGGCTGCCAGTCCACGTTGTTCGGACCTGTGAAGTACGCCTACCTGCCGCAACAACTCGCGACCGAGGAGTTGATCGGCGGTAATGCGCTGGTCGAGGCCGGCACCTACGTCGCGATCATCCTCGGGCTGATCATCGGTGGCATGGCCGTCGACGTCGACCCGACGAAGCACACGCTGCTCGGCGCACTGATTATCGGCTTCGCAGTCCTGGGCTATGTGGCGAGCCGGCAGGTGCCCGTGACGCGTGCCGTCGATCCCGGGCTCAAGATCAGCCTCAACGCCTGGCGCGAAACCTGGCGCATCGTCGGCTTTGCGCGCGAAGACCGCACGGTGTTCCTCTCGATCCTCGGCATCTCCTGGTTCTGGTTCTTCGGCACGGCGATGACGTTGCAGATACCGGCGTACACGCTCGATATCCTCAACGGCAACGAGGCGATCAGCGTCGTCCTGCTCGTGGCCTTTGCGGTCGGTGTCGGCATCGGTTCGCTGCTTTGCGAACGCATGTCGGGCCGCCGGATCGAGCTGGGACTCGTGCCGTTCGGATCCATCGGGCTCAGCCTGTTCGCCATCGACCTGTACTTCGCGCAGCCCCTGCCTGCCGGCAGCGCAGCTGTCGACGTAGCCAGTTTCCTGCAGCGCCCGGGAAGCTGGAACATCCTCATCGACCTGGCACTGCTTGGCGCCTTCGGCGCGTTCTACAGCGTACCGCTGTACGCGCTTATTCAAAGGCGCTCGAAACGCGAGCACCTGTCACGAATCATCGCAGCGAACAACATCATCAACGCCATCTTCATGGTTGTCGCATCGATCATGGCCATCGCGTTGCTGCAGCTGGGCCTGTCGATTCCCGAGCTGTTCCTCGTCGTCGCCGCCCTCAACGCCGCGGTCGCGATCTACATCTACTCGCTGCTGCCGGAATTCATGATGCGATTCCTGGCGTGGATCCTGATCAATATCCTTTACCGATTGCGACCGACCGGAATCGAGAACGTGCCTCGCCAGGGTCCTGCAATCGTCGTCTGCAATCACGTCAGCTACATGGACCCCATACTGCTCACGGGCTGCATCCGCCGACGAATGCGTTTCGTCATGTATTACCGGATCTTCCAGATGCCCCTGATGCGGTTCTTCTTCGAGCACATGCGCGCCATACCGATTGCGGGAAAGATGGAAGACGAGCAGCTCATGGAAGAAGCGTTCGAGCGCGTGGACGAAGAACTGGCCGCCGGCAACGTCGTCTGCATATTCCCGGAGGGTGGCATTACGCGCGATGGTGAGATCCAGCGGTTCCGTCCGGGCATCGAACGGATCATTGCGACGCGTCCCGTGCCGGTCGTTCCGGTGTCGCTCGGCAACCTCTGGGGCAGCTGGTTCAGCCGCCGCAAGGGCGGCGGCCTGCGCAAGATTCCGGGACGGCTGTTACAGCGCGTCACCGTGCGTGTCGGCAAACCGGTGCCGGCGAAAGATGTGTCGGCCGCGGGCCTGGAACTACTCGTCCGAACTCTGCGCGGGGACGAACGCTAGCCTGCGACGCCATTCATCGAGCAACTGGTCCTTGTTGCCGAACAGGCCCTGCGCATGGGACGCCGAGAAGCTGAGCTCCGCCAGTCGAGGATAACCATCCGCCGTCACCGGCAAGTAGAAACGATTCCCGAGCGCCGCCGCCTCGTCGATTCCCGGATCGCCGAACACCATGCGAGCGTTAGCGAGCGCCTTTGGCGCCAGGATAGAGTCGAGCCAGATGAGTCCGCTACCCGACGAGCCGGCGCGGTGCACCCAGTTGGCCGTACGAAACAGTACCCGCAGTCCGCCCGGCGTAAATGCGACCTCGTCGACATCGCTGGGCAGGCGGAGCGTTGCTTCGCCGATCTGCCCGTCCTCGAGATCGAACTGTTGCGCCAGGTTGGAGTCGTCGACAAGCACGAGGTGACGCGATCTCGGCGCCGCCTCGAGCCAGCGAATACCACTCTCGCCCTGCCACAAGATCTGCATCGTCCAGTTGCCGGTCGCATCACGGCCAATGCCTCGCAGGGCACCAGACTCGCTGCCGAGATACAGCCGGCCGTTGTCGGCGAAACTCATCGACGTATGACGCTCGCCCAGGTCGAACCGCGTCACTTGCTCGCCGCTCTCGGTCGCCAGGATCTGTACGCTGCCGGCGCCGAGCACGGCGATGCGTTCGCCGCCCGGCTCGAACGCGATCCGCTCGGCCGCCACACCGTCGATTTCGGCAATAAATGGCCTCGGCAATCCGTCGTCGACATTCCAGACGCGCAGCGTGTTGTCGTCGGCGACGCTGGCCGCCAGCCGCCCATCCGGACTGACCGCAATGCGCCGGACTTCCGCGCCGTGCCCGAAGAAGCTGAGTTCCTGAGCCTTGCGCAGCAGGCCGTCCCGACCGGCGTCGGCCGCCACGACGTGGACGTTGCCGTTCTGGTCGCCGATGATGATGCGCGACGCGTCAGCCGTGGCTACCGCCACCGAGTCACCGGACGGCGTCCAGATCGAGCGCGCAAACTCGGAATGCTCGGTTTCGTCGAGATCCGGCAGATTCGGTACCTGCCAGAACCTTACGCCCGCCGAAGCACTGCCCGTGACCACGAGCTGCTCGTCCGCGCTGAATCCGATCAGGCCTGAAACGGCGTCCGGTGTGCTCGCCCCGAACGGCGGGCCGAGCAGCCGGCCCTGCGCCGTGTCGTAAACCTGGAAGCCACGTTCAGCGCGGCCGACGAGCGCCCTTGCCCCGGACGTGGAGAACTGCAGCTGCCAGTTGCCAGGCGCAAACTCCTCCAGCAACGGCCTGCCGGGCGCATCGATGCGCCACAAAGCGACCCCTGCGGAACCGAACACGGCCCCCAGTACCTCACCGCCGGAGGCCAGGCTGATGGCGCTCGGCTGCGCCTCGAGGTCGATCTGCACGATCAGTTCACCGGTGCGCAGATCCCATATGCGCACGGCCCGATCGTAGTCAGCAATCGCGACTCGCTGGCCGCTGGCGTCCAGCGACACCAGCGCGGGCGTTCCCGCGACGTCGAGGCGGGCCACGACCTCACCGCTGTCCAGCGACCACAATTCAAGCGTCGTATCGGTATCACTGCGACGCTGCACAAACAGATAGGCACGATCGGAGGTCAGCATCGACGTCGAACTGGCTGGCCCGACGTCCAGCATGGAAGCGCGGCGTCCCGTTGCCGTGTCCCACAGGTAGACCACGTCCTGGGTCGCGGTCACGAGATATCTCGCTCCGGCGCTGAGCCCGATAAGTTGCTCGAGTTCGTTGACGGCAACGGCACGCACCGGCGTGGCAAATGCCAGGTCCCAGATGCGGGCGCTGTCGCTCTGCATCGCGCGTGCGACGGCATGGCGACCGTCTCCGCTAATCCAGAGATTGTCGGTCTCGCGCTCTACCGGGTCTGCAATGTTGAGGCCGCGCTGGAAGTCCTCGACCAGGCCCTGGGAATTGAGATTCAGGTTCCAGCCGACGAGACGGCCGGCTACACCGAGTTCCTCGTCGCGCACACTGAGGCTCCAGGTACCAGTGAGCGGTTCGCCAACCAGATCACGCAACTGTGAAGCGGGAATGCGCAATTCCTCGTTAGCCGACGCGCGATCGACACCCTGGTCGATTTCCACGGCGCGGCCTGAGGGCGCAATGACCTTGATACGCAGATCCGTAGCGCGTGCGTGGCTGATGTTGATCGTCAGGCCGATACGCGACACGGTGCCTTCGCGGTCGACGATCACGCGGCGAACCAGCGGCGTGACCTCGAGAGCGGTCAGCGACCAGCTCTCGCGGGGTTGCAGGCCATCGGCATCGAGCGACCATTGTGACACCTGGGCCGCGTCGATCGAGGACAGCAGCCGGTTCTCCGGATCAAAGACGAGGTTGCCGCTCGCGGCGCCGGCCAGGCTGGCGCGCAGCAGGGGATAATCGTCGGCGACCAGCACCGCCGCATGGCTGCGGCGCTGGGGCGTCGACAGCACCAGCGACTGAATGGACGCCAGCAGGGCGTCGTCCCGCCGCTCCTCGCGTCTCGCGTCACGGGCCCTTGCGTCCCAGAAACCGGCCAGCAACTCCTCGGGAAGCCGGCCAGCCTCGGGCAGGGTTGCTGCAAGCTCCGAGACGGCGTTGATCTCGGCGCCAGACCCGGCTACTTCCGCTCGCTGCTGCAGGAACGCCCGGAACAGGTTGTCGGCCGTATCCGCATGGCCCGGGAACGAGCGCAGGTTGGCGTAAGCATCAGCCGCGGTTTGCAGTTCGACCGTGTCCGACGTGAGCACCCCGATATAAGACCGCGGCAGCAACTGCGTGTACCAGAACGGCAGCGCCACGATGGCCAGGATGATGGCTGTCGCGATCGCTGGCGTACGCCAGTGCGCCGGCAGGTTTTCATTGGCCCAGCGCGCCGTGAATACCGCGGCATAAAGGCGGTTGCGAACCGCGAGATTGCCGTCCTCGTCAATGATGACGAGCCCGATCGCTATCAGGCGCCGGTGCAGCGGCGAGCCCAGGTCGGCGGGAACCTCGAGGCCTTTGCGGATTCGCCCATACACGTTGAGCAGGGCTTCGCAGCGCTTGTCATTCACCACCTGGCGGTGAATATGGCTCATGTTGGGTTCGTTGTGCAGCGCCGAACGGCCCGCCAGCTGCCGGGTCGCCAGTCGGTCGACATCCTCGACGACGTCGCCGTTCATCTCATCCCGAGAGATTGCGCGAGCCAGCTTTTGCGACAGGTACGGCTGCCCGGCGGTCCAGAAATACACCCGATCGAGCGCCGTAGCCGCTTTGTCAGGCGACAGGTTGAGTTCCGTTGCGAACAGGTCGAGGTCGGGACGCGTGAAGTCGGCCAGCGCCACGGCTTGCGTGATATTGAACGGCGACAGTTCGGGCTCGTCGATCAGGTTTAGCGGATCGCATTCACCGAGCAGGACAAACGTCAGACGCGAGAATTCCGGGTCCGTCGCGCGCGCGTTATGAGCGGCGCGAATACTGGCGAGCAGCTGGTCTGCAAACGGCAGGTCCTCGATGCACTGGATTTCATCCACGAACACGATGATGCGTTCGTGCACGTTGCGCAGGAGGATCTCGGAATAGAATTCGACAAGCCGCTGGCGGTTGCTCAGGATCGACTTGTCCTGCCACCAGCTTTGCAGGTCGACACGAATGCGCAGCTGCCGCAGCAGCCGGTACGCCACGCTGTAGTACCAGCGACCCGCATCGGTGCCCGCGTCGCGCACACCGATCTGCTCGAGGTCGAGTATGGCGACTTTGAATCCATTGTTCTCGAGGCGCGCCGACGTGGCCGCGATCAGACTGGACTTGCCGCTGCGGTCGGGAGCAATAACGTGGGCATAGCGACCGGATACCACGGTCTCGTAAATCACGTCGTCGGCGCCGCGACGGACGTAACCGGCGCGCACGGCGTGCAACGGCGTTCCTACGCTGAAGAACTCGCCCGTCGCATCGAGCCCGCCGCGCTCACTACCGGGCGACTTGTCGTCCGAATGATCAGCCATCGTTGTATTCTCCCACAATGACCGAATCCGAGTTGCTCAAAAAGGACCTGTTTGGCGAAATCCGCCTGTTGCACGGGCCATCCGGAAGGCACGTCCTCAGGGACACGAGCAGCGCCAGCCCGTCGTTACGGTGGCTGGCAAGGTCGCTGCTGCGGCGTGAGGCGCACGTGCTGGCCGCGCTCGACGGCGTGGCCGGCATACCGCAGCTCGTTGAGACCCGGAAGGACCGGCTCGTGCGCGAGTACCTCGAGGGACAGCCGATGCACCGGGCGCGGCCGGGTGAGCGCGAGTACTTCCGGAACAGTGCCCGGCTGCTGCGCCGCGTGCATCGCGCGGGCGTCGTCCATAACGACCTCGCCAAGGAGCCCAACCTGCTTGTCTGTGATGATGGCTCCCCTGCCTTCGTCGACTTCCAGCTGGCGATGGTTTCGAGGCGGCGCGGCCGGCTGTTCCGCGTGCTTGCCTGGGACGACCTGCGCCACCTGCTCAAACACAAGCGCACCTACTGCCCGCAGCACCTGACGCAAAGGGAACGCGGCATACTGGCGACCCCTTCCGTGCCATCCCGCATCTTCAGCGCAACGATCAAACCGGCCTACCTGTTCGTCACGCGGCGACTGCTGGGGTGGGCCGATCGCGAAGGCGCCGGCGATCGTGGTGAACGCCGCTGACGATCCGGTATACTGCCGCGCCATGGACTACTGCCACCGCCACAACCTCGTCGATCCCAGCAAAGCGGGCGCCGAACGTCCGTGGGGAATCCGGGTATCGCTGCCGCCCGGCGACACGCTTCGCAAGGTCCTCGGCGACGAGTGGGAGAAGCTGCACTGGTATTCCACCGAGGCCGAACGCGACGCCGCTTTCGAGCAGATGGCGGTCCGGCACGGCTATTACCGCAAGACGGACTCTCCGACCCAGGTCCTGGAGAAAATCGTCCGCTAGTTGTTCCAGCGGCGCGGCGCACCGAAGAACAGGTAGTAATTGCTGCGCCCGCCCTCGGCCAGCCCCACCCCGAGGTAGATCGGCCCGATCGCCGTGTCGAACCCGGCGAACAGGCCGCCATTGACCAGTGCCGAGTCAAAGCTAATGTCCCCGCGCTCGCTCCAGGTATTGCCGGTCTCGAGCGATGCGCCGAGGTAGATCGGGACGTCGAATACGCCGCCCGTCGATTCGCTGACGCGGCGGTAATACACGAGGCGCGCCAGTGCCGCGTGCGGCCCGCTGATCTCACCACGCTCGAGTCCCGACAGGCGCAGGAATCCGCCGAGCGTGAAAAGGTCCTGGATCGCACCCTGCTCATCCAGCGTCGTCGCGTATAGCCCACCGAACTGCAGACTGTTCTTGCCGCGACTCCAGATCTTGTCGAACTCGACCTCAACCGTGTCATAGCGGTCGTCGGCGCCGAGACTCGTGAGCGATGAATTCCAGAGCATGTCGGCGCGAATGCCGCTACCCGGAAACTGCGCGTTGTCACGAGTATCGAATCGCAGTCGCGCGAGGACACCGCCCGTGTCGAACTCGGCGTTCGGCAGACCTGGATCACCGACCTTGACGTTTGCCTTCCCGAAACCGCGGTAGGCCCCCAGCCGGAACTCGCCCACGGAACCTACCAGGGCGCCCAGATCCAGGCCGACCTCGGACTCGGAAATGCGATAACGCGCGATCGCGTCCTCGCCGTTGAAAAGGTTGAGATTGCGCTGCCGCAAGTCGATTCTCGGCGCAACGAACGGCGCCGAGCCCGCCCTGAACGGCTGGTAAAACTCGGAGACGAGCAGTGGGTCGGTGCCGAGCTGCACGTCGGTGAGCCACTCCGCGCCCTGGGAGTTGATGCCGATGCGGCGCAGGCGCGTGCCGAGGTTGAACGAGCTCGACCCTTCGAAGTCGTTTTCGAGCGCCACTCTGAATTTCAGAATGTTTGGCCCGTAGCTCTTGCTGCGGGCGTCGAAGACCACGCCGGTTGCGTCGTTTTCTTCGGCCAGGCGGTAACTCACCTGTTCGTGCAGGTTGAGCCCGTAGAGATCCTGCGCCGCGGCAGACAACCGCTCGACGTCGACGCGATCGCCAGGCTGGACGTCGAGATGCGACTCGAGCATTCGCGCGGAGACGGGACCGTCATCGACCACGCGAACGAACTCAAGCTGCTTGTCGATCGGCGGCGGAACGTCACGTTGCGCCAGGTGCTCGGCAAACGCGGCCTCGTCGAGCGCTATATCCGCGAGCCGGTCGGCGACTGCCAGCGCCGCCTGCCTGCCCGGTTCGATGGTCTCGGGCGTGCGGTCGAAGGCTCCCGAGTCGAACGTGCCGAGCGCCGGTCGGATGAGTATGTCGTCGTCGCCGAGCCGCTCGATCTGCCTGAGCGTCTCCTGGCGCATCAGGATCGTGATCATTTGCTCGGAGATCTTGACCGCCGACGTGAGCGCTTCGGCCGGGTACAGCGGAAACTCGACGTCCACCGCAATGATGATGTCGACGTCCATGGCCTGCATCACCTCGACGGGCAGGTTCGAGGCGATGCCGCCGTCGACAAACAGCTGGCCGTCGATCTCGGCGGGCGCAAAGATCGCTGGCACCGACATGCTGGCGCGAATGGCCTGGGCCAGGTCCCCTTCTCCCATGACGTGGGCATCGCCGGTCTCGATATTGGTCGCTACCGCCCGAAACGGGATCGGCAGGTCATCGAAGTCGCCGATATGCGAGACGTCGATCGTCAGCTCACGCAGCAACAGCGACAGTCGCTGTCCTTCGACTGCACCCATCGGCAACTCGAGACCATCCCGGCTGATGCCGAGCTCAGCCGTAATGGGGTAAGTCTCGTCCTCCAGTTTGCGGCGGAAGCTCAGGTGCTCGCGACTCGGCGTGTCACGCATCGAGGCTACCCAGTCGAGCGTAGTTACGAGTTCTTCGAGCTCGTCCGGCGACTTGCCGATCGCATACAGCCCGCCGACGATCGCGCCCATGCTCGTGCCGGCAATGGCGTCAATCGGCACCCGCTGCCGCTCGAGTTCCCTGAGGACGCCGATGTGCGCGGCGCCGCGCGCACCGCCGCCGCCAAGCACGAGACCGATCCTGGGACGCTCGGCGTGGGCCGCGGCGGTCGCCAGCAGGCAGGTCAGGACCAGGAAGCGGCACACGCTTCCGAGGACGGATTCTGAGTTCATTGTGAAAGCCCGGGACGCGAAATCTTCTGCCGATTATAATGGCGCGCTCGCAGGGGAAAGCATGCCTTTGAAACTGAAATATGCCGCCGCAGCGGCGGTGACAGCCTGCCTGCTGGCGCCGTCTATGGCGCTGCCGGCAGACGTCATCGAAGAACTCGTCGTGACGAGCCAGCGGCGCGAACAGCCGCGCTTGTCGCATGCGGGCAATATTGACCGGCTCAATGCCGAGTTGCTGGACGAAGTCAGGCATCACCACATGCACGAGCTGCTGTCGCGTGTGTCCGGCGTCTGGCTCAGCCGCGGCAGTGGCCAGGAGCATCTGACTGCGATCCGTTCGCCCGTTCTGACCGGCGCGGGTTCCTGCGGCGCGTTCCTGTTCCTCGAGGACGGCATCCCGATCCGTCCCGCCGGGTTCTGCAACGTCAACGGACTGCTCGAGGCCAATACCGAACAGGCACAGTCCATCGAAGTCATTCGCGGCCCGGCGAATGCCCTCTATGGATCGAATGCCCTGCACGGGATCACCAACGTCCTGATGCCCATGCCGGGCCCCGATCGCCGTCCGAGCGCGTCGCTGGAAATAGGCGCCAATGATTTCTACCGGGTCAACGTCGAAGCGCCGTTCGACGCCGGCTCGCCCTGGTTCGCCTCGCTGGTCTACGCGGACGACGGCGGTTTCCGCGATGACGCCGGCTACCAGCAGGCCAAGCTGCATTCCAAGGTACGGGTCGACGCCGGCGACGGCGATCTGGTGGTTGGCTTCACGGCAACCGACCTCGACCAGGAAACGGCCGGGTTTATCCTCGGCGAGGACGCTTACAAAGACCCCGACGTCAATCGCAGCAATCCGAATCCCGAGGCATTTCGCAAGGCGTCGGCGCAGCGCATGTACGGGATCTGGAGCACGGCGACCGAGCGCTTCGATATCGATGTACGGCCATTCCTGCGCCACTCGGACATGGAGTTCCTGCAGCACTTCCTGCCGGGCCAGCCGCTCGAGGAGAACGGTCACGTCAGCGCGGGCGCGCTGGCGACGTTGGCTTTCGAAGGCGAGAACCACCGCACGATTGTCGGCATCGACGTCGAGTGGGCGGACATGTTCCTCAAGCAGACGCAGGATGGCCCGACGGAGGGCTCACCGTTTCTTGTCGAGACGCGGCCCGAGGGCAAGCACTACGACTACGAGGTAACGTCCAGTAACGTCGCGGCGTATGTGCAGACCGACTGGGCGGTCCGCGAGCGTCTCTCGATCGCCGCGGGCCTGCGACTGGACTACATCGCCTACGACTACGACAACCGCATGCTGGACGGCAATACGCGCGATGACGGTACGGAATGCGGCTTCGGCGGGTGCCTGTATTCGCGGCCGGCCGATCGCAGCGACAGTTTTACCAACCTGGCGCCCAAGCTGACGCTCAATTACGGCTTCAGCGACACCGTCAGCGGCTACGGCAGCCTGTCGCGGGGCTTTCGTGCACCGCAGGCGACAGAACTGTATCGCCTGCAAAGCGGCCAGGAGGTTGCAGATCTCAAGTCGGAACGCCTGGACGCTTTCGAGATCGGTGTGCGCAGGATCACGAACGACCTGTCACTCGACGTTGCCCTCTTCTATATGAAAAAGCGCGACAGCGTTTACCGCGACGCAGACGGTTTCAACGTCACGGGCGCCGCCAGCCTGCACCGCGGCATCGAAGTCGCCATTGACTGGCAGATTGCCGACGCGTGGTCGCTCGCGTTCGACGCTTCCTACGCCCGGCACACTTACGATTTCAATGTCGTCGCATCGCGGGGTGAAACTTTCGTTTCGGGTCGTGACGTGGACACCGCGCCGCGGTGGCTGGGCAGCCTGGAACTGCGCTTCGAGCCGACACCGCGGTTCGACGCGGCGCTGCAGCTGACCTCGATCGGCAAGTACTACCTCGACGCCGAGAACAATTTCGACTACCCGGGACACACGATCGCCAACCTGCGCGCCGGCATGGCCTTCGGCCAGCATATCGACCTGATCCTGCGCCTCAACAATGTCACCGACCGCGATATCGCCGACCGCGCGGACTACGCCTTCGGCAACTACCGGTACTTCCCGGGACGCGGACGCGAGCTGTTCGCCGAGATTCGTTACGCGCCGTAGGAGCCCGCCTGTAGAAGCCCGCCCCGGCGGACGACCGACCTTCAGACCTTCAGTGAATCGCTGTACTCCAGGAGCGCCTCCAACTGCGCTTCCCGCTCCTCGTCACTCCAGCCCAGCTCTGCCGCCGCCGCTGCAGCGATGCGCTCGTACAGGGGCCGCCCCTGGTCGGCATCGAGACCAATCATCATGCGGCGGTGCACGACGTCGGTCAGCGTCCTGGCCATTTCGATCCTGATGGCGAACACGGTTTCGGCCTCGACCAGTGAAAGCTGCTCCCCGTCTGCAAGCTCGAGTACCTCAGCGGCGCGGCCGCCGTAGACGCGCAGTAAGCGCTCGGATACTTCCGCGGTGATCGATTCCGCCGCATCGAGCGCTTTGGCGGCCTCGTCGAGGCCGAATGCGCCCGGCAATTGCAGTGCTTGTGTCCGGCACTTGGGAAGCTTGCGGCCGAGCGGCCTGGACAGCTTATCGACGGCCTGCTCGGCCAGGTTGCGGTAGGTGGTCAGTTTGCCACCGATGATCGAAAACAGGCCGCGGGCGATCTTCCGGTTCGGCCGGATGATGTGCTTGCGTGTGATTGAGCCTTCGGGCCCCTTCTCCCGCCGCGGCAGCGGCCGCACGCCCGCGTAGGCGTAGTGAATGCTGTCACGCGTTAGCTGCGCTGCCGGGAACACGCGGTTGGTCTCGGCGAGCAGGTAGTCGACTTCGGCCTCGCTGGCGCGCACCTTGCCGAGGTCGCCGTCGTATCGGATGTCGGTCGTGCCAATCAGGTACTGGCCGTTCCACGGGATAATGAAGAACGGCCGGCCGTCGGCGGCCGCCTCGACGTAGTAGGCGTCTTCGGGCGCGCCTTCGAAACTGCCGACAATAATGTGGCTGCCCTTGGTGCCGCCGATGAACCGGCCTGTAGCCTGGCCGGTAGTCTCGAGTACTTCGTCGACCCAGGGTCCGCCCGCGTTGACGACCACGCGAGCGTCACAGGCGTGCGGCTCACCGGTAATGACATCGGTGTATTCGAGGCCGGTCACCGCGCCGCCGTCGATTACGATCTTCTCGACACGGTTGTGGGTCAGGATGTCGGCGCCGGCAGCGCGCGCCGCGAGCAGGATCTCGAGGACCCAGCGCTCGGCAAACTCAACCTGCGCGTCGTAGTACCTAGCCATTGCACGCAGTCCTTCGTGTTGCAGCCCGGGCTCCGCCGCAATGGCCTTGTCGCGCCCCAGCATGTCGTGCCCCGGCACGGTCTTGCCGACAGAAAGCATGTCGTAAAGAATCATGCCGAGCCGAATCAGCAACGGGCCGCGGCGCGCCGACTTGTACACGGGAATACTGATGCGCAGCGGCTTGATCAGGTGCGGCGCGATCCGCCGCAACGTGATGCGTTCGCGCAGCGACTCAAAGACCAGCGGAAACTCCGCGTACTCCAGGTAGCGCAGGCCGCCGTGAATGAGGCGACTGGAAATCGCGGACGTGCCGCTGCACATATCGTCCTGGTCGATGATGATGACCCGCAGCCCGCGCAGCGCCGCATCGAGTGCAATACCGGCGCCATTGATACCGGCACCGATAACGGCGACGTCGTAGCTGGCGCGTGCGTCTGGCATCAGGGCCGTGTCTGGCCCGAGCCCCGGACCACGTACTTGTAGCTCGTCAGCTGGTCGGCGCCCACGGGTCCGCGCGCGTGAATTCGCCCTGTTGCGATGCCAATCTCGGCGCCCATGCCGAACTCGCCGCCATCGGCGAACTGGGTCGATGCGTTCTGCAATACGATCGCGCTGTCGACCGCCTCGAAGAAGCGTTTTGCGGCAGCGTCGTCCGACGTCACGATGCTCTCCGTGTGGCCCGACCCGTAACTCGCGATGTGTTCCATGGCCTGCTCGATATCGTCCACAACCCGGATCGAAATAATCGCGTCGAGATACTCGGTGGACCAATCCTCCTCGGTCGCCGCCACGGCTTCGGACACGAGCTCGCGCACCTCGGCATCACCTCGAATCTCACAGCCCGCCGCGGTGAGCGCACCGGACACACCGGGCAACAGGCGCGCGGCGGCCGCACGGTCGACCAGCACGCTCTCACACGCGCCGCAGATGCCGGTGCGGCGCATCTTGGCATTGAGCACGATGTCGCGCGCCATGTCGGCGTCCGCCTGTTCGTGCAGGTACACATGGCATATGCCTTCGAGATGACCGATCACGGGCACGCGCGCCTCGTCCTGCACGCGCTTGATCAGGCTCTTGCCGCCACGCGGGACAACGACGTCGAGCCACTCCCCCATCGACGACAACAGGAATCCCACGGCAGCGCGGTCCGTGGTGGGCACCATCTGCACGGCATCGGCGTCTATGCCGGCCGCGACCAGCCCCTCGCGCAGGCACTGGTAGATCGCCTGGCTGGAGTGGAAACTCTCGGAGCCGCCGCGCAGTATGGCAGCGTTGCCCGACTTCAGGCACAGCGCCGCGGCGTCGGCCGTCACGTTGGGCCGGCTTTCGTAAATGATGCCAATGACGCCCAGGGGAACACTGACACGCTGAATGACCAGGCCGTTCGGCCGGTCCCACTCGGCGAGTACCTTGCCCAACGGGTCATCGAGGCCGGCAACCGTCTCGACGCCCGATGCCATCGCCTCCACGCGGTCGTCGTCGAGCATCAGTCGATCGAGCATGGCTTTGCTCAGGCCGCGATCGGCGCCTTCGCTCATGTCGACCTGGTTGGCGGCCAGAATCTCACCACGACGGCGACGGATAGCGTCGGCCGCAGCCCGCAACGCGGCATTGCGCGTCTCATTGTCGGCAAGCGCGAGCGCGCGGGCCGCCCGGCGCGCGCCCTTGCCGATGGCCGTCATGGTCGCTTCAATCATTGTCGAACAGTACCAGATCGTCGCGATGAACCATGACCGAGCTGCCGCGGTAGCCGAGCCGCTGCTCGATCTGCTCGGACTGACATCCCGCGATCATCCGGGCCTCGTCGTCGGCGTACTCGGCGAGACCCCGGCCCAGCTCCTGGCCGGCCGTATCGACCAGCGTCACGACGTCACCGCGGCGGAACGCGCCGACGACTTCAGCCAGGCCCACGGGCAGCAGGCTTTTGCCTGCCCGCAACGCCTGCACCGCACCCTCGTCGAGCCTGAGTTCGCCGCGCACGTCGAGGACGCCGGCAAGCCACTGTTTGCGGGCCGCCGCCGGTGTGCCCTCGGCGCGAAACACTGTGCAGGTGCCGCCGCTCGCCAGTACGGCCAGCGGATGTTCGACCTTGCCGCTGGCTATGATGGTCGAGCACCCGGCGTGAGTTGCGATGCGGGCGGCCTGGACCTTGGTCGCCATGCCGCCGCTGCCGATATCGGAACGGGTCTCTCCGGCCACCGCGAGGATATCCTCGCTAATGCGGCGAACCTCCGCGATGTGCTCGGCAGTGTCATCCTTGCCGGGGTCCGCGGTGTACAGGCCGTCCACGTCGGACAGCAGGACCAGTCCGTCCGCCATGACGAGCTGGGCGACGCGCGCAGCGAGGCGGTCGTTGTCGCCGTAGCGAATTTCTTCGGTCGCGACCGTGTCGTTCTCGTTGATCACGGGGACCACGCGATTTTCGAGCAGCTTCGCGAGGGTGCCACGCGCGTTCAGAAAGCGGCGGCGATTCTCGGTGTCCTCGGGAGTCAGCAACACCTGCGCAGCCGCGATGTCGTGGCGCGCGAGCGCCTCCTGCCAGGCGTGCACGAGCTGCACCTGCCCTGCCGCTGCCGCGGCCTGCAGGTCTTCGAGCCGCGCCCGGCGGCGATTCATGCCGAGCACCGAGCTGCCGATGGCGATCGCGCCCGACGAGACGATCAACACTTCGTGCCCCGCCCGCTGCAACTCGGCGATGTCTTCGGCCAGGCTTTCGAGCCAGCCGCGATGCACAGAGTCGTCGGCGCCGATCAGCAGCGAGGAGCCTACCTTTACGACAAGGCGGCGATAGTCGGACAGGTCGAGCGTGGACATCGGCTACCCGGAGAGATGGTGGTACGCGTCGAACGACGACAGCGTGATCTCTCCTTTCGACACGGCGACACTGCCACTGCGCGCCACGGCCGAGAGTTCGCCGACAGCGGCCGCATCGGTAACGAAATCATCGATTTCGCCAACCCGGCCCGTCAGCTGGATCGTGCAGCTCATCTGCGAGTCATCGAGAATTTCCGCGCCGTGCTTCCTGGCGAACGCCAGCGCCTTGGCCAGCCCACCCGTAGCCAGCTTGAGCTTGACGATGCACAGCTCGCGCTCGAAGTGCTCGCCGAGCGTCATGTCATGGATGTTGACGACGTCGACGAGCTTGGCGAGCTGCGTATTGAGCTGGCCGATTGCGGCGTCGGACCCCGAAATGACCAGCGTCACGCGCGAAACGGTCGGGTCGTCCGTCGGCGCCACGTTGAGCGAGTCGATGTTGTAGCCACGAGACGAAAACATACTGGTCATGCGCGTCAGCGCGCCGACCTCGTTTTGCAGTAGCACTGAAATTGCGTGTCGCATCATTTCCCGGTCAATACATTCAAATGAAACCAACGAAGTGGCCTTACACGCGGATGTTGCGCCGCTTGTTCGAGTATTGCAATGCACCACGAATTAGTAAACACTCGCCAAAAATCCGTTACTTACGGCGTTTTGGACGCGACGATGAACGACCAGGCAACATCCACGGCAACGAGCGATCATCCGCTTGCGGGTACGTCCATGACCGGCGCCGATATCGTCGTGCAAGTACTCGCCGACGAGGGCGTCGACACCATCTTCGGTTACAGCGGCGGGGCCATCCTGCCGACCTATGACGCGGTCTTCCGTTACAACGATACCCACCAGGACGAGAACGGCGAAGCGCCGATGCCGCTCATCGTTCCGGCCAACGAACAGGGCGCCGGATTCATGGCGTCGGGTTACGCCCGCGCCAGCGGCAAGGTGGGTGTCGTCATGGTCACTTCGGGACCCGGCGCGACCAACACGGTCACCCCGGTCCGCGACTGCATGGCGGATTCGGTCCCGATCGTCGTGATCTGTGGCCAGGTGCCGACCGCCGCGATCGGCACGGATGCATTCCAGGAAGCGCCGGTGTCGGCCATCATGGGCGCCGTTGCGAAGCACATATTCCTGGTCACCGAAGCCGAGAAGCTCGAGGAGACGGTTCGGAGCGCCTTCGAACTCGCGCGTTCGGGCAGGCCCGGACCGGTCGTTGTCGACATTCCCAAGGACATCCAGAACTGGGAAGGTGAGTACAAGGGGCAAGGCACGTTGCCGCTGCCCGGATACTTCCGCCGCCTGGACGCGGTGCGCTCAAACCAGCTGACCGACGACGCGTGTGAGCGATTCTACGAGATGCTCGCCCAGGCCGAACGGCCGCTGATTTATGCCGGCGGCGGTGTTATCAACGCCAATGCGACGAAGCCGCTGCGCCGCTTTGCCAATGAATACGATATTCCGGGCGCAACCACCCTGATGGCATTGGGCTGCGGTAATACCCGACATCCCATGGCATTGCACATGCTCGGCATGCACGGACTCGCCTCCGCGAACTACGCCGTCGAGGATTGTGATTTCCTGATTGCCGTTGGCGCGCGATTTGACGATCGTGTCGCGGGCGACCCCAAGGCATTTGCGGGCGGCGCA
>JAAUYE010025906.1_pt1 | contig 29571 bp, 33 predicted proteins | sample 7278081 | NCBI WGS metagenome assembly JAAUYE01 (sample SAMN14350131, study PRJNA611818) | marine sediment metagenome | isolation source: surface marine sediment (0.6m) | place: French Polynesia: Moorea | collected 2018-08
GTATTACTTACTTTACAAAGGAGAAAACGCGTTCTCGGTACCCGCGTGTTTTCCTGGATGAAGATGTCTGTTTAGGTTTCCATATTCAAAGAACGTCTCGGTGATTCCCAACTCTTTCATCTTCTTTTCAACCAACTCCCATCCGGCGTTGAGCATCTCACACACGAAGTAGTCGTCTGGTATGGCATCCTTGTGTAACCACACAAACTTGCTCCGTGTTGTAAGTGATTTCCTCCGCCCTTTCCTTCCGAAGATAAGCGGCCAATAATACATCGTTATGGCGCCCTCCTCGTAGGTGTGTGCCGCCCTCCTACATATGTTTGTCATAGCCGTTTTGCCAATGTATGTTGTAACACACAACACTCTCTTTTCGCCAATCGTTGCTATGGATGTATAGAAATTAAACCGTGAGCATGAAGGGCCGGGGTATGATTCCCAGTGTCCCAACCGCTCCATCGGCGAGAAGTGTGTATTGCGTGGCAAAAATCCTGGTGGGCTATATCTTCTATCCCAATCAATAATGTTATTGAATGAGGCTGGAAGCTCATCCTCAAACCACGTAAAATTTCGCCTGTTAGTAGCTAAGGCGTAATCGCATTCAACCTCCGAGTCGTTCAGGTTGAATGTTATACGCGTCTGCGGGTCTGTTCTCACGTCTTCAATGTCAATCTCGTCCGGTATGAAGACCCTTTTCATGGGATATATCGGCCGCTCCGCCACCAGGGCGGGGTCGTATCTCACATATGTGTAGCATTTCTGCGAACCAGCCATATTGCATAAAACAAAATTTTCTTCTCGCACAGTTCAAATATGTTCCATTGCAAACATCCTTAAGTCTTCAGCGCTTCGTCCTCCCACATGAGGAATTCGCTCAGATTTGTTGTAAAGAATATAGCTAGGATATCCTGGAAATTCGGGATATATATTACTTAAGAGTTGTTGCAGGTCCTTTTCGCTCTGCCGTTCACCATCTGGTTGGATTGTCATACATTGGATAACTCCCTCGTCGGCTAGCTGTTGAAATGCCGGCTTGGCGCTGTGGCAAAAGCTACAAAAATCTGCTTGAATCATAATCAACACGGGTTTAGATGCCAGCTTGGGGTTAATTATATTACCGTCACGATCGAAATCGGTGACTTCCAGATATCCAATTGGTCTGCGTAAACTCATTTTGTGTTAGATTTATTTTAATAGTTCATGTTGAATTGGAGAGGAGCCGGGCGACGATTCCTGATTTTAATGGGGGCGTGTTGGCGAAGTCCGTGTGCATTAAACGTTCCGTATAAACTTGACCATATATCGAGCTTACTATTTCGCTGATCTGTAAGTAGGTTGTTTTCAACGCTACTTACTATTACTTTTAACGTCTGGTTGATTAGCGAGTCCACATAGTTATATCCTTGAATATCCCCGCTAGGTATGTTATACCGAGTGAAAATATCTCCGGTGGGTGGACGAAATGAAGTATAAATATCATTCATTACATGTACTATTTTATCACATGGTACTATTATACCCGCTGGATAGAGAGGCCGTAAGAGTTCCGTAACTTTACTTGAAATGAACCGAACAGTGCTATCTGAGAAGAAAGCCTCGATGGCCGCATTTGTATTGGTATACCCGACGTGTTTGCGATATTGTTCATTCATTTTATTTATCTTTAAAAATGGGTAAAATACTTCTTATTATCGTAGCGGTTCTGGTTGGTGTTGCGGTGTATATGATTTATACCGGTCATGTTATACCGCCATTTCCCCCACCAATCCCGCCGCCAGTAAGCACACCCTTTATAATTCAATCTCCCAGCAATGGTAAATTTCTTTCATACCGCTCGGGTATTTGGAACTTTGTAGCAGACCGCCAAAGTGCGGATGTTGTAGCATTTACGAATAAAATGCTCGTAGACGCTAAAACCGGGCACCTAATCTCGAGCAAGGTTGAGCAGTCATCCAGCGCGGTGCATGTTGGTCCTGTTCCAAAGGGCTTCAGCAGGATGATTTACGATGACTCTAAACTGAAATATATCGATGTTGGGGGTGGAATGGGGCTATCTGGAAATGCAAAATATCAAAGACCATTTAGCTGGCCACTAGAGGGCGTTAAAGATGATATCTGGGTTATGGTACAGGTTGGATAAACATACACATATATATCGTGTTTGACGATATATATATATATATGTGTATATGTATGTTTATTCGTCTCGCAATTTTGATACGGACCCACCATGACTTTTATATGTCTTGACGCGCTCGTTGAAGTGGGTTTTGAGCGGTCCGAAATCATCAATGATATCCACCACGACGGGGATGACATTTTTCCTTCTCATACACCGTCCCAAAAACTGTATGAAATAGTTTTTCACATCCGCTGCTATGAAAAGAGCGTCTATGGCCGCGTGATCAAACCCAACCCCGATTTTAGATGTTGTGCCGATCAATACTTTGGCAGATTTATCAAACGACACCTTTGTCCTCATGAGAGTCTCACACTTTATATCTCGTGCCTTCATAATCTCAATCAGATTATTCGCGTGCGAAACTCGTTTCACGAGAACAAGCCAAACCCTATCTGGGAACCTCAAAAGCGTATCCACGATTAACTCATTGCGTCGATCATCTTCAGCCTGTGATTGTAGGACGGTGTTCCAATCTAATTTCATACCCAAGTATTTCACTTCGGGAACGAACCCACTTTTTACCGTATACACATTATGGGGGTGCTCAAGCTTTCTCGCGGATACAGATGTCCCAAAGAACCACCTTATCACCTTATCATAATCATCAAACCGATACGGGGTGGCTGATAGGCCAAGAACGCATTTGGGTTGAACAGAGAGGATGTTCTTTGACAATGTTTTGGTCATGATTTGATGTAGCTCATCTATAATGAGCAGCCCGATGTTTTCAATATGGTGTTTCCGCAAGTTTATCGCATTAATCACGTAAAACCGCGCGTCAGCATCTGGTATGGTCTTTGCTTCGAGATACTGTACTGTGTGCGGAGAAAATTGTTGAATGGATTTTACCCACTGCTCCACGAGCACCAGTCGGTTAATCACAATCAGCGTTTTCATTCCCAGTTTACACGCAATGTAAATAGCTGTAATTGTTTTACCAAAGCCCGGGTAGCAGGAAATAATGCCACACCTTTTATCCTCCAAAGCCTTCAACATCTCACTAGCAACCTCGGATTGCGCCGGCCTGAGCTCGCCTGAAAAATCGCCGCCGCCCTCTTGAAACGAGATTGGGGGCAGTACCAACTCAAATAAATCGAACCCAAAATGAAATGGTAAATGTATGTTGTCGCCTATTACGTCTAAGCATACATCATATTCACCAACAACCAGCGAATCCTGTATGTAAATTTTATCTTCATTGCTTACTGCTTTGATTGGTATAACACACGCCATCGTGGTTTTCGTGTTATAATGTTCACTACATTAAAAATCAAAATCCGAAATGTAAATGGAATCTCTTGATATATATCCCTTCTTTATCGAGTGTAGTAAAGTTCAACCCAATGTTTTTAAAAGCCGGTTTCTTAAAGATCTCGCGTTTGGTAGAGGCGGCCTTATTTTGAGGCGGAAAAATCGTGGGGTGTTAGTCACACCCAATGGTGAATTCAACATTCCCAAGACATTTTCTGAGACAGCCTACTCGAAGCTGCAGTCTATGTTGTGGTGTGACCCAACCAGCAGTTATGCGGTTATGCAGGAGGAAATACGCTCCTCACGAGAGGTATGGAGTAACGTTAAAAAGCGTGACCGATTTAGGATGATCGATAAATATATATTGGGAAAGTATAAATACCCCGACAGTTTATTCGTCCGAAGTATAATCACAATGGCACTAATTTTAAAAGTTTTACAGGTGAATGACATTGCGTATGACAATTTTAATGTTGTAAACGTGTCTGGTGAATTTACGAACGATTACTTTGAAAATCTTAAGGCTTCCGATCTACCCACGCCACAGAAATCCAAGCTGAAAGACGCTGTTTAAAAATCAGCTGATTTTTAAACAAGTTGTGTAACCCACAGCCGACCATACCTAATCAGAGCTTCGGGTGTGAGTGGATATTCAAGACCCGATAGCCGCCCTTTAATAGCATCGAACCTGCGCTTGTCGATAACCCCTTTATGTCCAATGTAGTATCCAAGAACATATCCAGTTGGATTTTTATATTTCGGTAACTCCAGATCTGAAATTTTATTTAACATGTGACGTATATCCCCCTCCGAAATAGATATGATACCCCGCTGTTTAAGTTGCCTAGCAACTGCATCTACAAAAATGTAAAAACGCTGTGTGGGATCTCTGAACATTGGATCGTCACGTTTAATGCCTAGCTCTCCTAGAACATCAGTATCCATCCCAACTCTCTCGTAAATGTTATATTCTAGACCATACTCGTCATCCATTTTTTAAAAAAAAATTAATTGTGCTTCATTTCTGCCTCTATCACCACCACTTTCTCAGTATCGACAGTCATATGTGAAGCAGAGGTATATTCTATATTGCCTTCCTGATGGTGAGTTAGTGCTGGTATGCAACATTTTGGTAGATCAATATCCTCGCCATATACGTAACACTCGGCCATCTCCATAGCGGTGGACTCTGTTTCCAGCGCAATTTTTAACTTCAGCCCAAGTTTATCCAGCTTCACTACAATTTTCGAACCGGCATTAATTCTATACCTCCCTAGCTCTTCATCATCAAAGAATATAATAGCATCAGCTCGTTTTTTGGGATGGTGATTGAGTATCAACAGTTCATAGCCATCACCACGACATACCTCAAATGAGTTGTTGGTGGCTAATATGGGTCTATGATCCTTCAATAAAAAAACAGAGTAATATTCAGCGCTGATACTCATTTTATAAGTGGACATTTAACTTGAGTTATCAAGTTAAATGTTAAAAAAAAGTTTAAATTTGTATGTTAATTTATAGGGGCACCACCTTCGGCGGCACTTTCAATACCATTTTACCTTCTATAACTGTCTTAGTTCGTTCCACACTCATTGGGGCCACGGTGCGAAATCGCTGTTTTGATTTTTCGCCCAGCGCAGTACCACCTTCGGAGGCACCAGCACCTTCATCGGGACCAGCACCTCTGTAATCAATGTAGCCATATCCCCCATCTATATCATCCCAGCTGATATCATCTCCAGAGCTGAGCGGGGTGGTTGTGAACATTGTGTTGGGTATAAACTCTGGAATCTTCTCAGTTTCAATCTCAACGGAAATTTTACCAAGATCTACATTGCTTGTGCTGAGGTTACCAGCTCTTCCCTCCTCAGAGTCAACTGCAAAGAACGTTAGTTTCCTAGCTTTTTTATCGTCTGTCGGGCGCTCAATACTTGTCATGCTATCACACGACAGGCGCATATTTCCAATGAGTTTTCCATCTATGCTAATCTTTGCATTTGCGCGCTTGTCTTCGTGGTGGTTAATCAGAACTACCTGATATTCCGTGCCGTGTTCCAGTGCAAACACACCATTTTCATGGATGATTGGGGCGTTGTTTGCCACCAGGAACATTGAATAGTTGCCATTGCTCAGACTCATGATTGGGTTTGTAGTTACCATAGAGGATTTAAGTAAGCTTCAAATTTCCCACCTTTTTCATTATACCAGACAGGTCCGGCGCCCCACCACGCTCTACCTCGCCAATAAGGCTGGTGACCTCTTTTAATGTCTCCTTGGCATCATCTGGCATCTCACCTCCCATTGTAGAAACCACCTGGTTAACCATTTGAGACATATCGGATATTTTATATTTTCCAGATGAAAGCCCGGTTTTCACCTTACTTACAATGGCCGCGAAATCGGGTTTTTCAGTTAGCTCTGAGATACTCATTCCCTGGGCGTCTGTGAGAATGGTGGTGCCCCGAGCCAATTCTAGAATGTCTGCTAGAATTGGATTGCTCAAGAGCTCTGGATGTATACCCGGCTCATCCACAGTTGTTGCCTCCACATCGGGTCTACCTGCTGGGAAAATGATATCCTCGAGTGATAAGATGTTGGTCCAGAAGTTCTCAATTATCTCGGGCTTATTACTTTCTAGAACAGATGTGAAAAATATAGGACATACTTTCTTTGTGCCTATATATGTGGGTACTGTTAACACCCTTTCACGCACTTTTGGATTTTCTAAGAGGTATGCCCTAAACATCTTCACCTCCCGCTCCTGCTCTGGCTTGTCCAACTTATTAAGATGTTTCAAGTAAGTACCTAAAATTGGATATTTACGTTTCACCCCCTGAATTGACTCGAATAGCTTGACTATACAGGCAAATTCCATGGTTTTCATATTGGCGCGATTATGTTTATCCTATTTTCAGAAAACATGTCTTCAGTTTACTGTGGGAACAACTACTATAAAATTAATGGTAGGCGCATAGGAACGCGCCACGAATGTCTGAAACAGGGAATTGGTGCAGGATTGCACGCAGATTTATCAGATTACGATCCTAGATATTCTCCAATTATCCCTAATGACAACTATTGCGGCAATGATCCTGTTCCACCACCTGGTAAAATTTTGGGCACTCCATCAGCGTGTTTACGTAAGGGGGTTGGTGTGGGGAAGCGGATGCAGTATGAACGCGTGCACGGTGTTCAAGCCAATCCCGAGTTCACCGATGATATTTCTGTACCAGAGGCAATCCCACCCGAGCAACACACCGATGATATCTCCGCGCCCGATGAATTTGTTACAGCACCATCCAGTCTACCACCATCAGCAGTCGTATCTGAATATAGCACAACGCCCACATCATCAGCCGTATCTGAATATAGCACAACCTCCGACCGTGGCCCAAATGATGAACTGTGGTACAGACTTAAAAACTGGCTCAGTAAATGGTGGCCTCTAGTTATCGGCATTGCTGTTATGGTTATTGGACTTGTTTTGAAAGTCCAATTGGTAACCGCCATTACTTTAGGGCTTGCCATTGGAGGTGGTTCTTGGATCGCGATGAAGCTTCTCCAACGATTTTAAAGCGTGCATAGTGAGGTGGGCTTGCTGCTGCAATTACATAGTGCGTTAGACCAAGCCCCATCTGATAGTTGAGAATATTGGAAGTGTACTGGGCGGCCGTGGAAGGCCTTTCCACATGATACCTGGGCCAGCTCGCTATTGGACACTCCTTCACATACCGCTTTCAGGTATGGGTTGCTCGTGTACATATATGGGCCTCCCGAGCATCGCTTAGCCACCATGGGTGAGAAAAGTGGTGAGTTATACCCACATCCCAACTTTTCATAACTGGTGGGATAACCAAATCCCTCGCTGCTCTGTCGCATTGAAAATATCGCCACGATTATAACAATGACTATAATTATTAGTATGATCTTGTGCATTTTTTTATATAGTAATTGAATAAAAATGGCGCTTAGCTGGTAAACGGGAAAGCCATGATTATAACATTGACACAGGACATTTCCGTACCATCTGAATATCTAGACAAAAACCTGCGTACGCGTCTTCTGGACTTGGTTAAAAGTAAAAAAATGGGAACGTGCTCTAAAAAATATGGTATGATCAAAACCATTATATCACTCGATGAGATATTGGGGTGTAAAATATCACTTGCAGATGGGAGTAATATTGCAACAGTAACGTACACCGCGTCTACCGTAAACCCAACCATCGGAGATATACACCATGGCATTGTGCAAGCCATGTTTAACCAGGGGGTGTTTGTGAAAACCGATGAGTTTATGGTTCTCATTACCTTTCCACCGAAATGTGGAAAATTCTCCTGCTGTGAGGTTAAAGTGGGTGATCCGCTGAAGCTAAAAATAACCGAATCGGAGTTTCGAGATGGAATGTTCTCCTGCGTTGGAGAACATTTCCACTAAAATTTTATATAGTACTTTTTCTATATAAAATCATGACATATGTTGGACCATATTCGATGGCCACTGATTTCAGTGACTATTATATATCCGGACCAAAACCCGTCAAAGTGGCAACACCTGGAACTCTCTTAGACGCGGTGGCTAGACATATTCCCGGGTTTCTTCCTATCATTAAAATTGCTAACCAGGAAGCATTCTACGATGAAATCGGGTATGATAAATACACACTGTTTATTCCCAACCACCGCCGATATCCTTTTTTAGACCCAGATACCGCGTATCGTATCTGTAAAATGGCGACCGTAAAGGGATCGCTTAATATGGCCACATTAACATCTTCGAAGCTTTACACATTAGAGTCTCTATCTCCTCAAAATACACTGTTAGTTGACAATACCCCAAATAAAACTACCATAAACGGGCACCGAGTCATCATGGCGGATATTGTCTGTAAAAACGGAATTATACATGTTATAGACGACCTTTTATGGCCAAACTATTAGAAATTATTCTCAATGAGAATAATTTCTAAACACATCTTCTCAGCACATATTTACCATCTTCATCTACAAGAACAACACACCCCTTTTTAAACCCATAATATCGCGCGATGATGTCGGTGCTGAGGATAATTGGTAGTTTATGTTTTTCTGGGACATGATCTGTAAAAAGGCTGTGTGGATAAACGATTTCTATCGGGTCATAAGACATTTCGTGGGTTGTGAATGTTTCAAATCTGAAAATGTTGTTGACATTCACAGCCTGCTTGGCATCCGGAGTTAGTGGTTTAGAGTGAACGATGATAACGTCTTTAACGCGGGATGTGGCTATAATGGTTTTAATAACGTCAACTGTCACCTTTGTATGTTCAACAAAGAACATCACTATTTTTTTACCATCCGCGTTTGAAGCGTATAACTGCGGATGGGCTTCACCGATGTTGGTATATCCACGCCGCGTCAACAGGAGTTTGGAATGGTGTAATACAATTGGATCCATATTGTTACATTCACTATAAACACGCCCGATAAAAATTAATTATCCGCTTCGAATTCACGCTGTCCAATTTTTGCCAGGCGAAGATTCTTACGCCAGGAAGTTTTATGTTTCAAAAGATTCACGGGGAGAACCTCTCCACGAATCTTTAGAGTTTTACGCCTGGCAAGGGCCTGAGCCTGTTTGAAGTGGAGTGGATCTTTCACTAAATAAACCACTCCTCGTCGTGGTTTCCATAGTTTAAAACCATACGGAGCTTTTCTACCCATAAATTGACCACGCTTTTTCTTCAGCCGATAAGCATCTTTTATGCGCTTAGATAGTGATATGCTAAACTGGATAGCCTCTTGAAACTTAGTCTGTGCCAGTTGTAGATCAAAGCTCCTAGTTTGTCGCCGCCCAATCATTATGTTTTCAGTTACTGATAGAATTGTGGAGTTAACCATGATATCTTCAGCGAACTTAAATATTTCGGGGAATCGCCCAAGTCTCGATAGGTCGTAAACAAGTACCAAGTTATTGGTGGACTTAATAACGTGATCGTACATATGGTTCAGCCCCGTAAGTTTATGAGGGTTGGTACCAGAACCAACGTCTTTAAATGTAATGATAGACCCAGAATATGTAAATTCGGATAGGGCTTCATGACACCGCGCTATTTGATCGTCTAGAGATAGCTGACCCTTGCTAGAAATTCTAGCGTAAATCACTATACCCGAAAAACTCTGAGAATTACCCATTTTTAAAAATCTCACTCAAACCACGCTTGAAAATCAATTTGAAAACTCCCGGGAAGGAGCTTTCAAATTGGGTCGCGGTAGATAAAGATTCTAATATGGCATTAGTATGAAGGAATCTACTATGCGACAACTTTAGTATATATATATTAATCTTTAAAGAGTTCTAGAATGGCCTCCTTCGTGATGACATCATTCCTTAAATCTAAGTAATCTTGCCCCGGGGTAGGCGTTGTCACAACTTTAACACCGTCCTTGATATGTAGAACATCATTTAGTGTAATCATCGCAAGTTTTACGCCAATGTCCATTATCCCGTCCGAGTATAATGTCCATCTAGATACTTTGGACTTTGCAGCCTGCCGACCCACTAGCGTAAACACGCTGTTTGCGAGAACTCCCAGTATCATTTCCTTTTCGTGGTTATCCATCTCTATCTCTGCAATGAGATCATTGGATTGGATACAGTTCTCTGGTGCAGTAAGGCGGTCTGAGTGTCCAAGTAGTAGTTTATAATCACAACTATTTCGGTAGGGGCTACAGTATATAATTGCCGGCTCGGCATCATCCTTAATTACTTTGATAATCTCGGTAGCACCACCCACCCCGCTCACTAAATCTCCTGAGAATAACATCTCGGGTGTTACTCGTTCCGCGTTCCATCCAACCTTATCTTGGTGCCCAACCGCCGAAATATCCAAGTCAGTTTCTTCATCTGACCAATGTATCCCCACCATGAACCCCGCCTCCGCAGAAAATCTGGTTCCCACTGGAAAGTTGCCGATAAACATTCTCTCAGATGACGGTAGGGCCAGCTCCGTTCCCGGACTTATGACAACCTCAGGAGCGGTAATTTTAATTTTATTAGCTAACCACGTTGCAAGCATTGTCGCGCTTTTATGCTCGGCGGAATTTTGCCGATCAGAAACCCAGGATGAACCATTTCTCAAGAAAAATATGGGCGGTGGTTGTGATAAACTCTTGATAATTTTAGACGCTTTAAGTTTCGCCCCGCTAGATCGTTCCAACACTTTAATTACATCATTAATAGGATGAAGTCTAGCCTCGAGCAACACTCCCCGTTTAACTGGAGTGTGCCACTTGGGAGCCATCCGTCGCAGCCTATTTATAAACTGGCCATGCCCCAATCGTTTAAGAGGAAGTAAAAGAGGTTTATATCTATAAAAAATTCTGGCCAGCTTTGGGCTTAGCCAAATGGTTATATCTTGACTCTCACATTCTCTCAGCTGGTTCACCAACCACGCGTTCTTGATTAACAGTGCCTGACCTGTTAACTTAAAAACTATACATCTAAGAATATCCGTTGGGTTTTTGGGACATATGTTACATTTCACGCAGATTTCTGCTCTTAGATGGTGGTTCGAGCAGCTGTACAGATGATCCTTGAGAACCTCATCTCCCAACACCGTTTTGAGATCCATGATGGTTTTATCAGACAGGGCTGTCGATGTATGAACAAGTCGAAGCGCTCTTGTACGGATATCATTCATGGTTATTCCTCTTATCATTCTAACCGGTACGCCATTAGATGTGGAGGGGAAAACGTCCGCGGGTATAAAAATTTCCCCCTCATTACCATACGCAGATGCATAGTGTAAAACTTGCATAAAGTCGAGAGCTGACGGAGACTCGTCAATGATTTGTTTCCACGAGGTGAATAGCGTCCTGCTCAGTTTCATCTCCTCGATGTGATATTTTTGTAACGCTTCTTTCACCGGCTTGATATACTCCTGAGCTAGAGTTGGTACAATGTATCCAATCCCCAGCATCACTGTTGACCACTCAGTTTCTTCGGCTGGTACCGCATTGAAAAGTCTCAAAACGGATGAAACAAAATCCATCGTGTTTTTTTGTTAAGCGGTAAGAGCCCATAAGAGAAATGGATAGTGAAATGTACAAGGAAGTAACCAGACTCACCACATTTTCAGACTGGCCTGTTAATTCCCCAATAACTCCAACTGAACTGGCAGAAGACGGTTTCTACTATACGGGGGTGGTGGATAGGGTCAAGTGCGCGTTTTGTGGACTAATCCTTAAAAATTGGAAATCCACTGATATCGTTACTCACGAGCATGTTCTACACGGCAAACGAGTATGTGACAAGAGTAAAAACATTAAAAAGGCATATGCTCATTACTATTCCGACTGCGGTGTGAGAGCTCGAACCATAGATAGAAAACTGGCGGAGACCGGGCTATATTTAGATAGCTCTGTTGGAAATATAAAATGTTTTAGCTGCGGCGCAAAGTTTACCCACGTGAAAGGTGATCCTTGGTTTGAGCACGCACTGTGGTCTCCTGGATGTAAATATCTAAGAATGGTGAAGGGGGGTGATTTTATTCGGGAAATTCATGAACATAAAACTCCGTTACCATAAATATATAATCGAAATTATATATTTTAATCCGATAAGTCTAGAAACCTGTTTACCTCACTTACGATACGATCCGCTATCTCGTTCGTTGTTCCTTCACCATTGATAGTGGTACAATCTAGATTGGAATATTCTTCGTCCAGCTTTTCTAAATAGGAAATATCCAACCCCTTTTCACACTCTCTACCCCGCATATGCATTCGCTCAAAGCATGTCGGAACAGGCACGCCTAAAAATAATGAAAGCGTTGGCGTCCAAGCTAATTGCCCATAAAGCCGCTCAACCGTTTTCAGCTCCATTTCTGAAAGAAACCCGATAGAATGCATATGCCGTGAGAATATGATACTAGATGCTGGTGATCTTTCAACAAAAACAAGTTTTGTTGGCGCCTCCATCATCTTTTTATACTCGTTAATCATAGAACAAAGAATGGCAATTTGTAATATAAAACCGTGCTTGGTGGGATCTTTATAAAATGCGTCCAGGTATACACCCCACTCATCAAGAGGTTCCTGGAATACATAATAACCCCTTCTTCTAAGCTCACTAAGAACCGTACTTTTACCGGCGCCAATATTTCCATCAACACAGCAAACTATCTTTGACATTTTTTAAAAAACTTGAGACCCCCATCAGTTTTTTCAAAAATGTTAACCCACCCTAACCATATTTTGGTATTTTTGAAGCTCATCTGGATCTGATTTTATGAGCGCCCAACCCTCACCTAGCTGCTTCATCGTAACAGTTTTATTCTTTACCCGTTCTGCGGCGCAGTAGCACATATAGGCCGACGACACAACTCTCTTTTTCTTCGTGTCTGGTCGGCATGCCTCTTTAGCCTTTTCGTATCTGATTTTATCTTCCTCGAAACATTTTGTGATCCTGGCCAGACGCTCTTCATCTGGGTCGGCTTGGAAGGCCGCCCAGCGCCTACCCAATTCACAAGTAATTGCTTTAATATCCATCTCTGGGTGGTCCGCTTTAATTTTGGGACGTTCTTCACTACAAAAATATAGATATTTACTAACGACCCGCCTAGGCAAAGCCGATTTAGATTTCTTTACGAGATTTTTAAACCTTGCTTGGTTATTTTTATCCTTCCACTCTTTCACCAGTTCATCATCGACCGATTTAAGGAAAGAAATTACATATTTGTTAATCATGCAAAACTTGGAATTGGCCTCTAAAACCATTTTATGCTACTATTTAATTCTTTAGGCAAACATGGGCCTCATACTTGATATTATTACACCCTGGACATTTTATATGGACGCGCACGAATGATTTCAGGATAGCCTCAACATCCACCTTTCCAGATATAACTAGCCACCTACCCATAAACTTTATATCCCTATCTGGGAGGGTTTCGTAAAAAAATCCTAATAATTCGCCCGGCGCTATATTCAATATTGTAGGATATATCTCAAAATTATAAAATTGTGTATGGCCATGTTTAAAACCAACCTTGGGATGTGGTAACAAAACAACCTTCTGGCTTCTCCTCGGCGGCTGCTCGATATTTTCACTGCAATAACGAGAAGTAGTCATTTTTAGTTATGATTGGCACGTTTAATTTCTTTGCCATTGCCACCTTCGTTGTTTCGCGGTCGCCACTGGTGATCAAAATACATCCCTTAACCACGGATGGAACTTGGTTTGGGATTTTGGTGCTTCTGAATCCTGACAGGCAATATTTCTGAGTATGTGGAGAATGTTCGGCTTCAAACACGACACCAGACCGTTCAAGAGAGTCTAATAGTTCAACCATGTCGTCGTAGTGGTCAACCACCTTTTTTGCGGTAATTGCTGAAAACCCCTTCATTGCCCCAATCGTTTTAATATCGGGACAGGCTGTTGTGAAATTGGGTATCTCCAGCAACGTTGCTATCTTCTTCTCACCCATTCCACAACCCAAAACACCGCTGGCTCCAACCACCCTGGCCAAACTCACAGGGCCGCCCATGAAACCACTCCTGATATTTGTAAACACCCTGTTAGTCGACCTGGGCCCCAGCCCCGCCTTTAAAAGGCTGTCTTCGGTGGCTCTCAAAATCTTCTCAAGTGTGTCAAACCCCGCGTCGAATAGCTTGCTAACGGTGGCGTGACTTACGAACTTAATTTCCATTTTGCGGAAAATTTCTACGATCCTCTTCACATCCGCCTCTCTGGTCGGACCAATGTGTTTCAGGTTAACACCATCCCAATTGGTACACGGTAGCTCCACATGTCCAGGACTAACAACTCTGATAATGTGTGGTATAACATCTCCAGAGCGCTTGAAAATAACTTTAGCTCCCGCGCCAAGCTTATTTTCTACAACATATTTCGCATTGAACGCGGTCAGTTTTGTAATGGTGACGCCGCATAACTCCGTGGGTTTAATTAATACAACCGGCTTGTACACACCCCATTTACTAATGTTCCACACAACCTCTGTCACATCACCAACCGCCATGTTTGAGTCAACCTCCTTCTTGAACGCGATACTATAAGATGGGTTTCCAGAGGAGTTGCGTTTATATGGGGTATTTGGCTGTAACACCAAACCATCAATGGAAACTCCAGCCGTTTTGTGAAACTCTTCTAGGATGTCCCCCAATTCCTCGATGGTTGGAGTTTTGATCACCTGGAACATGGGCACCTCAAAGCCGTGGGATTTTAATTTATCCATCTGCTGTTGTGGTGTAAGTTGTGTATCGATTATCTCATAGGCGATAAATGAGATATCACTCATTACATTTGGACTTGGGTCTTTTCTCCCTAGAGTGCCAGCTACGAGGTTTCTAGAGTTTTTAAACTCTGTTTGGTACTTGTTCTCAAATACCACTGTTTTCATCACTAGCTCCCCTCGAACATTAAGTCCCCGTGGCAGTCCTAGTATGTCCAAATGTCTTGTTAGGTCAGTACCACGACGTCCATTTCCACGGCTGTATAGGCGGTCCCCGTAAAGCAGTGCGCTCATACCATCCAGTTTCGCAGATACTATGTATTTTCCCGATTCGTTCTTACTAAGCCACCGCGAAAGTGTTTTAGGTTCACGAACCTTATCAAGCGACCCCATCCAACATGGTAGCATAACCCGATCGCCACTGGCTGCATCTGGTGTAAATCCTACCGCCTCTGGGAATAGGGCATCGTACTCACCATCCGATACTATGGGCTCACCCTCCACATAAGCCTTATCACATTGCTTCTGAAATGATTCCATTTTGTTTTGAAAAATCCTGATATATAGAATGGGCAAAATTAATTTTTTTAAGGGTATATAGCTAGAGGGAAAAATGAGGATATCTCGCGACTTGAAATATGTTTACCTACATGATTATGAACAAATTGCAGATGTTGATCACCTGAAAAGTTTGGGTGGTAAAAAAATAGATACCAACACTTGGAAATTCCCACTGGATAAAGATGATGAAATCTCTGCCCAGTATGGTGATTTGGTTCTGATCGATTCAGATGATGAGCCCATGTCTGATTCTGAGGCGCGGGAACTGAAGGATACACGCCATAGCCGGGGTCTACATAGAGCTGGGTCCGGCGATGAGTGGTCCAGCAGCAGTGGTGATGACACCGATGAGGACTGTCTCAAACCCTCATTTCTTCGAAAGAGATATACTTCCGAAGAAATACGTGCCAAACAGGCGGCTTTGCGAGAAATGGCTGAGAAACTATAATATATTGGAATTCCAATATATTACAAACCCTGAACAGCTACAGATATAAATAGTTCCCGCACGACAAGCTTCGTAAATGCGTCGACCAGCTCGTCAAACAGTTCTGGATCTCCCTGGATCCCACCCATTTGTGCACGACCACCTCCATTAACGCCATATTTTTCTTTGAGGTCCGTAATGTGCTGCATTAGGTGTGTGCCATAGATGCTTCTGAATGAAAGTCCTTTCGGGTATCTTATAAGTAGGTATGTAGCATGGTGGTTGTTAACCAGTTTCATAATATCCGCACGGGGCACCAGTTTATCAGCTTCGATGTAAATTACACTCCCCATTAACTCAACCGGCTTCAGGTCGGCCATGGGCTCGAAAAGGTCAAATATGGGGAATAAGTCGCTGACAAGATACTCCCTGTAGATATACTCACTGAAACTTTCGCCGGGCCTTGGGTGTGATGGTGAAAGCAAATCCAACGCCTTCATGTTTTCAAGGCGATTCTCGTCGTAAATGTCATATTCGAGTTTCTGTTCCATATTCACCAGATCTGATAGCCACTCATCCTCATCGCTAAGCATATCAAATACGATCTTAGAAGCACACCTGGTATTATCATGAAACACGGATTTTGCCACGGCCTCATACGCCCGCATCACATCATCTCTCGGCTCGTGGTGATCAATCACCAATCCCACCTCTGCATTTACAGGCATTTTTTCCGGCATTGTATCCACGAAATGTACGGTTCCGGTAATCGTTTCCGGGTCATAAAACCCATCGGGAATTGGCACTCCTTGTGCAATGTACATATGAGGTACAAGTTTTATGTCTTTATCCCACCCAAGATGTTTCTTGAGTAATACTGCGGCTAGAATACCATCGCCACATGCTTTTTCCAAGTATGAATGGTACACGATTGACTCCATGTTTTTCCAACCTATGTTACATATAAAATGTATCAATTATCGAATCGCCAACCTTATACTCATATGACATGTTATTGTATAGCTTTTCCAGAAGGACTCGGGCGAGAACATAATGGACACTGTTCTTGATGCTCGGATTACTAAACTGTATGCTCGGGTATGAAAAACTCTTCAGCCATCGTCTAAAAACATCATTAACGTGCGTGAAAGAATTTAGGCGTACTTCCTGGTTAACCGATGAACCACCCAGCACGATTTTGAGCACATCCTGGGTGTCGCCAAAAAACTCGAATGGTGGGTATCGTTCCATATCAGAAAGGTTAATTGGCCTATCGGGCGTCAAATCATCATCCACTGTAAACTCGTTTTTGGTAGATGGCTTTTCATCTGCCCAGTAAAACTCCTCACCGGAGTTTGTTGTAATTGGTTTCCATATATATGTACCATCTGAATTCTTGATCACTTCGGCGTTCCTGGTTCCATATGTGTTAAACATATCCACCAGTGGGGATGTTGTATATGATACGCCAAAATCGGCTATATACACAACAAATCCGTGATTGGCTATTTTATATGAAACACCATCAATCACATACTCGAAATATTTTCCAATATAATCGGGTGTTAGTTCCACCATAATGTTTTCCATTTTAATATCGTAGTGGATCATACCATACTTCTTCTGGAGAATTGAAAGGCCACATAACAGCTGTAAAATTATACTCAACTGGGTTTCCGTGTCCGCTATAAAGTCTTTAAATAGAGATAAATCGCCGTGGGCCGGCTCCATGAATGTTACGTAGCAAGTACCCCGCTTTAGTTTGTTTCTCGACTTAATTTCACAGCCCCGACAAACCGCCATTTCATACGTATATAAGAAATTTGGACATTGGTGAGTAAGTAGTAAGTCCCTAACCAGAAGCATCAATGTATACTCCTTTGGATGTTTGCCGTACGCTCGCAGCTTTAAATCTCTAGATGAAATAAATGCTTCTTTCACCACCACATCCTTTTTCTCCTTTCCAATAACACCTCTGTAAACAACGCCGAATGTGCCTTGCCCTATAACACGAGCGTCTAGCTTATTCAGAAAGTTTCCGTCACCAGACATACACACAGCACTGTTAGATGGATTTACGTTTAGATCCTTCAGGTAACTAATAATGTCACGCCCGGTCATGAGTCGCTTCTCGAACCATGAAATTTCATCACTTGTACATTCTTCACTTTTAGGACTAGGTTTAGGACTATGTTGGTTAGGACTATGTTGGTTAGGACTAGGTTTAGGACTAGGTTTAGGACTAGGTTTAGGACTAGGTTTAGGACTAGGTTTAGGACTATGTTGTTTAGGACCACGCATTTTCTCATCACACTCGTCGCGCAATTCTAAATATTTTTTACCCCCCCTTTTTATTTTACGTCCGGTTCTTGGGTTAACATCCTGGTTTTTAATCCATTCTTCACACACACCCGCGTCTTTTGATGATCCATACATATTTTCCAATTTGCGATATGTGGGACCATCCTTCTTAATTTTCTTACCAGTGTGTGGATTAACAGACTTATCCTTCAACCAACGTTGTCTCATATCATCCATTTTTAAAATGGCCGAGTTTTAAAAATGGACATAGAGAATTTCTATCCAAAATACCCAAACATTCATAAGCTTTCGGGAGATGTTCTAAACCCATATTCCGGCAAGTTTGAGAATGAGATAGTTACCAAGAAGGAGTTTGCCGACTTAAAATTGAGCAAGGTAGAGGAGGTTCCCAAGGCGGGCGACCATTTCAAGCATCAAAAACTAATCTCTAGATTTCTATCATCTTTAACACCATACAACGAGCTATTGCTATTCTGGGAGATGGGAACTGGTAAAACGTGCACTGCTATAAGCGCCATTGAGAAGATCAGATATGAAAATCCCACATATATTACCGGGGCGCTTGTGTTTGCCAAGGGGTCTGGGTTGTTGAAGAATTTTGTACAGGAATTGTTGTTCACATGTACCGATGGTAGATATATACCAGAAAATTACGATCGCCTATCAGATTTAGAAAGGATCCATAGGACCAAGAAAATAACTTCCCAGTTTTACTCATTCTTCACGTTTGAGACATTCGCCAGGGATCTTAGTAAAATAAGCGATACCGAGATACGGAAACGGTATAGTAACACGATCATAGTTATAGACGAGGTACATAATTTGCGGTCAAAAGAGGGGGTTGGTAAAACAGATTTAGATATTTACAAAAGTTTTTTCAGGTTTCTACATACAGTACAAAACTGTAAAATCATGTTAATGAGCGGTACCGTAATGAAGGATGGCCCCAAGGAAATTGCTCATGTGATGAACTTGATCCTACCACCAGATTTACAATTTACCTCAGATTTTATGGAGACTTATTTCAACGACGATAATACATTTAAACCTTCAATGATACAGGATTTCTCAAACAGGGTGCGGGGTAGGATTTCATATCTGAAAGCCATGTCTACCGATGTGAAAAAGGAGTTTATGGGTGAGCGCGTGGGGGAGTTGAAACACTTCAAGGTCTGGACAGATTTCATGTCACCGTTCCAGACTGGTGTGTATCTGGATGCATATGCGCGCGATAAATTGGAGAAAAATATATATTCTCATTCCAGACAGGCAACTCTCTTTGTTTTCCCCGATAAAACCTATGGCATGGACGGGTTTTCACAGGCTAGATATATCACAAGGCGACGGGTGACTATGGCCGCTAAAAAGGTTAGAAATACATATGCTTTGGGTTCAGATCTTGCTCGGGAAATTGGTGGCAGCCTTGAAAACCTAAAAAAATTTAGCAGTAAATATGCTGAAACAATTAGAATTTTACTCGATCATAAAACAAACGCGTTTGTTTATTGTGAGTTTGTAAATGGATCTGGTCTTATTCTGTTTGCAAAGCTATTGGAACATTTTGGATTTGCACGTGCTAGCGGTGGTGAAACTACCAAGCGCCTTAGATATGCTATTATAACCAATCAAACCACATCAGGGAAAGAAATGCGCCGCCTTATTAACCGCTTCAATAGCCCGGATAATGTAGATGGTGAATTTATATCTGTAATTCTAGGTAGTAAAATAATCAGTGAGGGTATTACACTCAAAAACATCAGGCGAGAGTTTATCCTCAGCCCGCATTGGAATTACTCAGAAACGGCTCAGAGCATCGCTAGAGGGTGGAGACTACGATCCCACCAGGATTTGGTAAACCGGGGAGACTCCGTTGAAGTTAAAATTTATCAACAGGTGTCGATGCCCTCGGTAAAGGGCCGGCAATCGATTGACCTGGAGATGTATGAAACCAGCGAGGTGAAAGATGTGAGTATGAAACAGATCGAGCACATAATTAAGCAGACCGCGTTTGATTGTCCTCTGACCATTGAAAGGAATCAAATAAGCGGGGCAGATGGTTCGCGAGATTGCGACTACACCTCGTGTGATTATAAATGTTCGGGAAGCATACAGCCATTAGAAGATATGTCTACATACAATATATATTATTCGTGCTCAGAAGCAATGGTGCGAGAACTTAAAATTTATTTTAGGACCCACTTTTCACTAACGATGGGTGCACTCAGGAAAATGTTTCCTGATTTTGACATTTTTGAGGTAATACAGGCCATTAAAAATCTTATCAACACAGATACTGTATTTAAGGACCAGTATGGACTTCCAAACTATCTTAGGATCCAGCAAAACACGCTGTACATCTCCCCTAACCCTAGCAAAGCAGAGGACAACATTTTCTCAGAATACTACTCTAAAACGCTAATTGTTAATGAAACAATTTCTTTCAAGAAGCTTATAGATGAACTCTACGTACAAGACCTCCCACGGAAGATACACGATATCTTTGAACATCCTCAATATATCAGGAGCATGGTAACAGCGCTACCAGACGACGTTCAGCTTGTTTTGCTCCAAGGCGCCATCCTGGCACATGCTAGAAACCTTGAGAAAAACAGAGCTATTAGGGAAGATATTTTGACATATTTCGATGCACACTACTCATTCTCAGATGGTAAATGGGTTGAATGGTTTGAGAAAGATGTGTACGGAATTAACTGTTTGGATGTGGATACCGGTGTTTGGTCCACCTGTAAAACTAAGACGAAAATAGAAGAAACCGCTCAGAAAAAGCAGCTGGTTCTAAAACAATCACCAATAGGATTTTACGGGCTTTACAATCCCAAACTAAACGATTTTTGTGTGCGAGATGTGAGAAATGTAACGGCTGAAACGGACCTGAGAAAATTAACCGTTGGAAGGAGATGTGTTGATTGGGAACTTTCAACACTAGTAGATATAGTCGCTCGAAGGATGAAAATCCCACCACCATCGGCATACCTATTGAATGCTCCTAGGAAAGATCTTCTCGCTGTAGCCAAGCGATCAAAATATGTGACCTCAGATGACCTTTCCGGTTCAGATGAAGATCTCCGGCGCGTCATATTCTGGTCTGGCCAGTACCGGGCATCCATATGCGCGCATATGAAAGACTGGTTTACCGCGAACGGGTTAATTGAGGACAACACAGATTGTGGTCATCAAAAAAAGAGGCGTGGGCGGGTTGTCTGAAAATAGCTTTAAGAATATTGTTTCCCAGAGAAAAATGATCCATCAAACAGTGGAGGCGCTTATGGTATTGAAACGTAAAATTGCTGAACAAAGAGCCACATTAAACCAGCTTAGGTCTGAGGAGAAGGCTTTAATGAAAGAAATCCAAAACTACCTCAACCAAACTGAAGAGAATGGTATTAAATTAGATGATGACACGGTCATCACTGTGTCTAGTAACGAAAGGAAAATTAATAGGACCGCAAAGCAGTATAAGACCGCTCTTTCCGAGCTTTTGGCCGCAAGAGGCATCCTCGATGAATCTCTGACGGAAGAGATTCTGAAAGCAAAAGTAGAACAGACTGTTCAGCAACAGAAACTTAAGATCTCTACCCCTAAGAAATAAATATAAATATACATATACATATGTGATTATACACATATGTATATTTTTGAAACCCCATTAACTTGTGGCGGAGTGATTAAAAAATGGGAATTAAACATTTTTATACGTGGTTCAAGGATGCGTTCCCCACTAGCCTTATCGCGGGCCCTGTTCATATCGATCACCTATTCATCGATATGAATGGGATTATACACGAGTCTGCGCAATTTGTGTATAGATACGGTACATATGAGCACACCAGAAGATTGGGTGGCGCGGTAAGGGGGGTAACTTGTGAGCATTTATACGCTGAAATTAAGAAGCGCGTTAACGCCATTATTAAATGTGTAAACCCGGCTAAAAGTGTTAATTTGGCCATAGATGGCGTGGCACCGAAAAGTAAACAAAACCAGCAGCGCCAGCGAAGATTTATCTCATCCATGTCACCCAACAGAAAGTTCAACACAAATCAAATAACTCCCGGAACTGAATTCATGATGAAATTAAGCGCCAATTTATCAGATTTATCATGGGTGAGGTATAACTCGGTTGTAACATTGCAAACCGATGATGTTCCCGGCGAAGGAGAACATAAGCTGATTAATCGTATCAGAAAGTCGAAAGATGTAGACGACGCATTCTGCATAGTTGGCTTGGATGCGGATCTCATTATGTTAGCTCTACTTTTACCTAAGAGGCGCGTGTATGTGAGAAGATCCTGCCAACTCATAGACATACAGGCCGCACGAGAGCAATTCCCGATTTCTATGGAGGATTTTCTCGTGGTGTCATGTTTGGTTGGGAATGACTTTCTGCCCGGCATCCCATCCCTAGAAATAAAATCTGGTGCGTTCGAGGAGCTTTTTAAACATTTAACCCTGAAAACTTCGCTGGTGGCACCAGACGGAAAACTAAGAATTCGTGAACTAATTCACCTACTGAGCATGGTTGATGAAGATCGGCTACTCATGGAAAAACTTAATGACGATACGCGGTTCCCAGACCGCCTATGGCGGGGAAGTTTAACCACATACAAGCGCGATTACAATTCTATTAAATTACGGGGAAATGTATGTGGCGCGGTTTATACCTACCTCAAAACAATCCAGTGGATTATTTACTACTACACTAGAGGCATTCCATCGTGGAACTGGTATTACCCGTACAGCTATGCACCATTCCTGGCTGATATAGTAAACTATGCACCCACAACCCCGTTCAAATATGAGCTGGGACAACCATCGACCAAAGTAGATCAGCTATTGAGAATAATTCCACCTTCTGATAGTTTGTTATTACCTGAAAATGTAAGAGAATATCATTCTGGTTTATCACGAGCGTGTGAGTTAGATAGAGATGGGAAGCGTTATGAGTGGGAGGCGGTCGTGATAGTCGATTTTGTTTGAAAACGAATTATAGGTGTTTGGCATTTGGAAAATGTTTTACGCAAAGACTAGATATTCTAATAGATTCAAGGCCCTTTTCGAAATCCTTTTTCAAAACATGACCACGGCATGTTTTACTATCAACGATACTGGTATGTTTCTCGAGTCCACCACCACCCAGAATACTCTAATTAAACTCAGCTTACCAAAAGAGCTTTTCGATGAGTATAAATTTGAGGGCGAGGAGATACACATTGGTCTGGGGGCCCACATTAACCAGTTTTTCAAAACGATCAAGAGTAAGACAGTTATAGAATTTTCTATTACACAGCCATTTATTTTCGATGTGAAAGTGGTCTCGAAAAACGATAATTGTGTAATGATGATTTCAGCCAATATAGAAAACGTGCAAAACATCGCCCCAGAGGCGCTAGATATTTATGTTAAGGAGCCGATCAACATCGCCAGTACAGACTTCAGTAAAATGTGTAGAGCGTTCAAAACACAGGTGTATGTGACGAAGAATGAAAACCAGATGGAGTTTTCATGCGCGATAGAGCATATCTATAAAAAGAACTTTGTGTTTGGGAAAGCAAATTCTGACGATAAAAATCTGTTCCACCAAAACTATAGCGCCGAACAATTTCTCAGAATTTGTAAAATTTCCTCATTCGTAAACCAACCCATTAAAGTTTACGCGGAGGAGGGTAAACAACTTCTTTTCGCATGCGAGAGCGAAATAGGTGTTCTTCAGGTATTCCTCAACTAGGTAAAAGTATTTAGACATATTTCGTGTCTAAATACTCTATATAGATTGGTTCTTGACAGAAAAAATGTTAGAACTAAAAACGATTATACCCATTATTGTTTCAATTGTGATTATAGCCGGAGTGGGTTATTATTTATACTCATGTATCCAACACCAGACAGCTACAATGGCTAGTGTTGCACAGAGGTGTGATGCTCTCGAGCGTATGTTTATGAGGCCACCAGTAGCTGAATTGGAGTCGGTGTTTAATAAACCTCGTCAACGCGCTTCTTGTAGGGATGGAGTGTGTACGTTAGACCCTGTTATCACCAATGAACAAGAATTTAACCAAATAGTGTCTGACGAAATTTCTAACATGAAACTTAATAATGGTGGGTCTGAACAAACTAAAGCCAAAGAAGTGGACGAAAAACAAGCATGATGAAACGAGCCTGTTCTGTTTGGGATATTATAAAATCCGTATTGAAAGCAGCCTATTTTGCAAAAGATTCTCAGGTGTTTATCGTCGACAACACCTATGAAGAGGATGACATCTCTATCTTCCTTCTTCCTGAACCGGGGTATCTCGAGCCAATCGCCGTGCGCCAGAATGAGGTGGTGAAACTCCCACTAAAACAACCACCAAGTAAAACTCTTCCTAACCGGATAACAAAGGATGATATAGGTTGGCCAACGTTACATACTGAAATTAAAATACCCACATTCGACCTTCCTCAGACGAGAATTATGGATGATAATGAAATATATTCAGAGATTTACGATGAAATAAATGGGTGGTCTGATGGGGAGTTTAGCGACGACGCCGGGTATATTGACATGGGCGGTCTATATTTGAATTCAGATTGATGTCCGGCATGGAAAATTATTCATTCATTATGGATTCTTACAAAGTTCTACGCAAGCTGGGTGACGGTGGCTTCGGTGACGTGTTTGCCGGAGTTAGGAAGTCCGACAGATTGCCAGTGGCCATCAAGAAGCTGAACCCCGAGAAGATGCTACTTGTGGAGGGTATTCCCGCGGAGGTTCACTATCTGAAAAAAGTCGCCAACGTTCCAGGCGTTGCGAAACTTCTGGACTGGTTCGACAATACTTTAATCATCGAACGACCGACGCCAGTAATGGACATGTTTGACTACATAACAGACGAGGGACCCATACAAGAAGATCGTGCTCGACAACTTTTCAAGAAGGTTGTCGAGATCGTCAAAGGAGTCCATGCTGCTGGCGTACTCCACGGAGATATCAAAGACGAGAACATTTTAATTTCCAAAGACGATGTGTGGCTGATAGACTTTGGATGCAGCTCTGATTTGATAGATGATTACACCTACACAGACTTCAAGGGGACAAAAATATATGCTGCGCCAGAAGTATTTGATGGTTCATATGAGGGTGTTCCGACAACGGTGTGGACTCTCGGAATTCTACTTTTCAGCATGCTCACCGGTGACGCGGTGTTCCAAGATACTAGAGATATATTCAGGGGCAAAATAATATATCGCGAAAAGGTTTCAGACAGTGCTAAAGATCTTATACAGCAGTGTTTAACTTTCGCGGCCTATAAACGCCCATCAATTGAAGACATCCTCCAACATCCTTGGATGTCGGCATAAAACTTTTTTTACCATCCTGATTTTGGCATAAACTTTTCTTTCTTTTTTTTTAATATGTTTGGAGCTCCAAACATATTAAATTATATTTATACGGGCTTTTTATCGTCCACCTCTCTAGACTTTTGCATTGCTAGAGCCATTGAATGTAAACTGGTGGGTTTCTTCACAACATCGCTTGCACTGATACCATCATCTCTTTCCGGTGGAGGTGGTGGTGAGCCAAGTGGTGGTGGAACCGTTTCGGGGTTCCTAACAGTTTCTGGTGGTGGCAGGTGGTCCCGCCGTACCTCACCTACAACTTCATTTAGCCAAACCATTATTTCATCCCCCGTTAGTTGGTGCCGCGTCCCGTTAAAATAATCTATAATAAGCGTTGGGACAGAAGTTATGTTCTCGTTAAGAAACGCCGTCCTTATTTCTGGATTATCAGCTGCAATAAATGTCATACCGGTAACTCTCGGTAGGTCAAACGGCAAGTTTCTGATATGGTCTATTAAAACTCTAGATGCCTCTGAGAATCTGCTGTAAACAAGCACACAAAATTTACGATCCATTTTTTGTTATAGCTATTGTTCATTCTAAAAGGTTTTTACACGGAGTTTAAAATGTTGGTAAACGGCAGAGAATTTAAGATAAACATTATAGACACTCGGGTGTCCGCCATTGAAAGAATTGCGGCAGATCTTGACAGTCATCCAGATTTTCTCATTTTCTCCCCGAAACACCCATCCCTGGATGACCTGGCTAGTCCAGCAACAACTGTTGTGGATGTACTAAACACATATGTACGCAACCAGGATGGAGTAACCCCCATCATTCCAGAAATTCCTGATGGGGCTACCCGTGAACGGTTGGAGAAAATCTTTGTGGCTACTAATACACTACTAGCAGGAATGGACTCGGTCGCGCGTAAGTTGGTGTTTCTATCCATGAGATCTAGTTTGAAGATAGATCCCGAGCGGGCGTGGGATGACCGACAAAACATTGTGGAAATGCTTAATAAATCCCTAGCTAAAATAGCTCGTGGGGTACAACAGCAAGATGGCTTGGTTGGAGTTTTGGACACTGTCAAAGCTGCTAAATATACAGATTTTGACATAGGTTTTGCCCAGTTCACACTTACACTTGGTAGATTCACGCGAACCCTCTCTGAGTTATTCAATGACATTGTATTAACCAGAAAGGCGCCCTACGCGGCGTTGAACTCGTCCACGGGCGCCTTCTATAAAATTTATAAAAATTTTGTCCCGAATGACCAGTGGCTGGAACTTGTTGGTGATGAAATAATAGTGGTGAAAATCGATGGTGAAAGAACGGACGATCTACGCGAACTCCGAGATCCGTTCAAGAAATATACGAATGCCATTTTCGGAATTGTGGACCAAAAACTGGTATGTACTATGACCATGACTGTGGGTAAGAGAAACGTCAGCAGAGAGATTTTCATCAGCAGAGCATTGAAAATTTTCCCGACAAGTTTCCAGGTGGGCTCAATTGAAGAAAACGCTATTATCGGAAACTGTATCTATCCCAATGAGTCCTTTGACATCGCGGTGTGGGCCGATCTAACGATGAACGACAACCTTTTCAGACACATTCTAGCCATTGATGAATCTGTTAGGGCGACTAAGGTAAAACAAAACATTTACTTGCATGTTCTTAATACCGACGAGACTGTAAGTATCCAAGTGAAATATGCGGAAAGATATGGGCAGTATCCAGATACCGACCTTGAAATTGGGGCGCCCTATATCAGAGCCAGGATCGCTCGAACGCGGTCCGTGGGGAGAGCTAAAATCATTCAAGAACTGATAGGTAGACTCATAACATTATACAAAACCCACCACGATAACATCGTAGATTTCTACAGGCGGTTCATTCCCAATTTTGCTGCGGAAGTCCGGGTGGAACCCAAAAAGCCCTTGAAACAGCGGGGGCTTAGGGACATCGCACCCGATATTTTCTACCCGACTTATTCAAGAAAATGTCTTAATCGCCCAACAATTATCTCAGATGAGGATGCTGCTAAAACCGATAAGGCTGTTATGAAGTTTCCAATCCGGGGTGAAAGTGTTACAAGGAACTATGTATGTGATCATGAAAAACATCCATACCCAGGTCTCAGGGATAATCAGTTGGATAACAAGGATTTATTTCCACTCGTACCTTGTTGCTATGCAAAGGATCAATCCAAGCGCGTTGGCAGTAAATATAGACAGTATTTTCTCGAGGAAGAGCGCCAGCAAAAACCACAACAAATACAGGAAATATTTATCACAAACAAAATAGTTCCGTCTGGTGTTGTTGGAATTCTTCCTAAAACCATTCGTGAAATGTTTGGTGTTGCTGGAACTGATCCGACTTACACGTTTGTCCGGCGAGGCGTTTCGAGGACCAAGATGTCCTCAATTGAAGCGGTATTAACTGGCAAGGGGAAAATAACCGGACTAGAACCCAACCTAAACGATATATTGATGAAGGAGCGAGCTCGATTGGCTACTGAGGAATATGCGATGGCTACTAAGCAGGAGCTATACGACGAAGATATCGCGAGCATCATTAATATGATTCAGAATGATGATCTTCGGGGGTCATGCTTCGTACACATGCTCGAAGAGGCCTATAACTGCTCCATTTTCATAATTATAGCTTCGGGGGATAAAGCGGAATTGTGCATTCCAAGGCATGCTAGATCCTACTATAAGTTCCAGCCAACCAAAGAAACAATTATACTATTTCAGCACATGGGAAGTGAAAGTGATCACGCAGAATATCCACAATGTGAACTTGTCGTCAAAATAAAGGCCGATAACACCCGCATCCAAACGAGAAGTTTTTCCCCGCAAGATCCGATTGTTATGGGTTTGTATGACATCTTCCATAGATTGAATAGGAAATATATTTTCGGGGGAATTTTCCCAAAACTGAAGATGAAGACCCTACCGATCACTGCCCAGGTGGTTGATAGTTATGGTAAGTGTAGGTTGTTGAACATCGACGATAAAATTACCATGGTTGTTGATCCCACACCCCCCTTCGCGGCAAAACGGGCCACGACTATTTATCGTGCATCACTAAGCGTGGTTAGGGAGTTCACAGCGCAACATGGAATTAAAATATTGTTTCAGCGCGTAAAAAATGGTATTGTGTCAGAGGTTAAGATTGAAATCAGCAAGAACATGTTGGCCGTCATCCTCACGCGAGATGGTGGTAGACTGAAAGATATACCCATTAACACGGAGGATGAAGAATTCCCTCAAATCACAAACAGATCGAATAGTCTTGTTACAGAATTTAACACGAATAAGAGAATAGCTAAACTGATATTCCAATATGCGCTGTACATCACCTCAGAGTTTATGCACTCGAAAGGTAAAATAACATTAACGGGTAGCGATATAGAGGAGTTGGTGGATAAATTCTTTACAGTTGACCCAACCCACGAGTATGATGTAAAAAATCTAGAATCTGTTTTCACACAAAAGTCCCCGATTATCAAAGGTGGAAAACTGGTTATCCCATCACTTGAGGCGCTGAAGAGATTGGTTTTCATGATCAGAATGTTCTCTTCTCAAAACAGGCAGAAACTGGTGGAGTATCGAACCATGACCCATATTCCGGGATTTTATGACGATATTTCAGACTTTGATATGAATCCCATTCAATATATACTCCAGGATAGCGAAAGCGTTAATAATTTAATTCAAGCAAGTGATGTAAATTATACACTGACAGATAAAATTTCCCCAGAAATTGGCCATCCCTACTTCTTCCAGAATAAACTGCTGGGAAACAATATCTTCGTGGCTGAAAACGTGAAGAGTTTAGCTTCCGCTAAAAAGGTGATCCATTTTTGGAGGAAACACAAGTATAACCCGGGCAATGATATTGAGAATATTGAAGACCCAAGTGAGACTTACCCAGTTTATTCATACGTGAATGAATTTAAAATCCGCAAAATCGTGGATGGAACCGGGTCGTCTGTTATTCTGGGTTATAAAATAAACGGGGAGAGCCTGTTTACAGCTCTGTTATGCGTCGTTTAATTTTTGTAATTTATATACACATCCGTGTATAAAAATTTACCTACCTAAAATCTACCTACCTAAAATTTACCTCCCTAAAATTTACCTCCTAAAACTCGAAACACCAGTATGGCTCATCACTTTTATAGAACCTGATATGTGGGTATTGTTTATTGTATTTTTCTATGAGGTTGTCTATCTCTTGTTCTTCGTA
>JAAUYE010104580.1_pt1 | contig 29333 bp, 56 predicted proteins | sample 7278081 | NCBI WGS metagenome assembly JAAUYE01 (sample SAMN14350131, study PRJNA611818) | marine sediment metagenome | isolation source: surface marine sediment (0.6m) | place: French Polynesia: Moorea | collected 2018-08
GGCCACGGGGTCAACCCTTTTGCTTCTTGCGGACAGGCTTCTTGAAGCCATTGGTCGCGTAGTACGTCTGCACCTGCCGCTTGGTGAATATCTGGCCAGAGGGGCTGCGGTAGCGGTTACGTCCTTCCTTTTTGAATGGCACGTAAGTCCCCTGCGGAGCAACTTCGGCCACTACGGCGCCAGCGGTGTCCTGACCTGGGTGCCGAGCCGGCGGCCGCGGCGCGGTCCTCGAGGCCTGCGGCGTTGCCCGGGCATCTCCTCCTCAGCCGAGCGGCTGGCAGGGTCGGAGACTACGTCGAGGCCGGTGTACCGCTTCGATGGGTGATCCTGCAGTCTCAGGCCGGCAAAGGGCCCCTGTCCAGACTGCCGGCCCATGGTTTTGTAGGCCCGCTTGGCCATCTTACCCATCGCGCATCTCCCTATGCAGCGTTAGCCTCAGACTTGGATCGTAGCTCAACAAGTTCCCGATAGCGAGCCTGCAGCTGCTCGGCCTTCGGGCCCTTGTAGTATTCCGAGCTCCGGTTGCCCATGAGCGCCTCAATGCTCGCAATCTCGTCATGGAGCGACTGCAGTTTCTCCGGATCCTGCTGGATCAGCGGCGCCACGTCATTCAGCTGGCGCGCGACGTTTGCCAGACCCTTAAGCACGGCCGGATCGTTGAAAAACCCGCGGCCGTCCTGATACCGGCCGTTCATCAGCTGTGCCTTGGCCTCCTCGCCAAATGCACTGTCGAGCAGCGAGTTGATCAGGTTCATGTTGGTCCGGAAGTCCTTGCCCCACCCCTGCTCGGCATCGCGCAGTAGATCGGTCGCTTCGCGGGCCTGCTCGGTGTCGAGCTCGGCAATCGCGTCCTGCTGCGATTCCTCAAACTTCGTGTACCACTCGACGGCCGCATGCGCGATCGCAGGATCCGCATTGGCCGAATGCAGCGCGCCGAGGAAGTCGAGCATCAGTTCCTTGTCGTCATCGCCGACGACCAGACCCTCGGGCAGATTCTCGAGGTAGCCCTCCGGCGCCTCGGGAATGCCGTTTGCGTTGCGAAACTCAGCTATCTGCTCGTCGCTCGCGTCCGCGGCGAGCTCCGGTTTCAGCTGGCCGGCACGGATTTTCTGCTGCGCCTCTCGCAGCGCGTTGCCGATCGCAGCGCCGTCAGCGTACCGCTGCAGCTGCGTGTAATACTTCTCGTCGTCACCAGCCAGGGCCCGGTGAATGTCGAAATTCTTGGCCTTGTTGTAGTCCTCGAGGAATGAGTCGAACGAGTCGAACTGACTCAGCTGCTCCTGCCGCGCCTGATCCTCACCGGCAAAGTCGTCGTACCAGTGTGACGTAACGGCATTCTGCTGCCCTGCGTCGTCAGTCTGCTGGCCAGCATCATCGGTTGTCTGATCGGTCATTGGGGTCGTCTCCTACTTTTCGTGCTGCGATCTTATCAGGGTTGGTCGTCGTCGGCGCATGCTTGATGGCCCAGATGATCGTCGTGCCGGCAAACCGCTTGCCCTCGGCAAAGCTGGTCAAATGCGGGTCCCTGGGCCGGAACGAGACGTCATGCGTGCCAAACGCGCGCACCAGAAAGTCGAGAGCCATGCGCTGCTGACGCGCATCGGCGTCGCCACGCCATACGGCGCGCACGGCCTGAATCTCGGCTTCGATGTAATCGGGCCGCTCGAGAGGATCCTCGTGCGGCAGACAATGTTCGAGTTTTTCTCTGAGCAATTACGCTGCTGCCATCTGTTTCTCGGCAGAGGCGAATTCCCTTGTCGCGGCTCCTGCGGTACGTGCAATCTCGGCCTGCTCCTCCATGGCGGCCTGTTCTGCGTTCTGCGAGATGATCTGCTGCGCCTCGCGTTCCGAACGAATGTGCTTCGGCTGCACCCCGATACCCTCGAGCGCCGCCCTGAGCGCGCCGCCCGTGTCGTAGTGCGCCAGTGCACTCGGATCCGTTTCCAGCGCGATCCGAATGAGCTCCTGAGACTCGAGGAACGTCGACGCCTCTTTGCGCTCCATGGCGTCGTGCATCGGCGAGATGAACTTGAAATGCACGTCGCGGCCAGAGAGCTCGGGCGGCATATCTGCCACCGAACCGAAAGCGCCAGCGCGTAGAAGTGCGTCAAAAGTGTCCTCACACAGCTGACCGTTGTATTCGTGTTCCATCGGCTCGAACAATGGCAGAGCCGCTCTCACGTACTCCTCTACACGCTGGCCGACCTCGAAGGCCGTCATGTCGCCCTCTGGCGGGGGCAACGTGAGCTTGTTGATGTAAAAAGCCTCAGCGAGCATGGCCATCTGCGTATCACGCTGCTCATACCCTTGAGGCAAGCCCCGGCGGTCCTGAGTGATCGGACGCAGTACATCGCCCTTTCTCTCGTCGTATTCGACATCAGCCCATGTGATACCGCCGGAGTACAGCTGAATGTCGCCGCGGATTGCGTCTTGGGTCGCAATCATCGGAGGCCGGACGCTCATCTCCCCGGCTTCGAGCAGGGTTAGACTCATGGCCTGCAGGAGACGAGCATCGGGCAGGCCCGCAACCGCTGCCGGAGAGTAAGCGTATTGCGAGCCAGACACGGTCTGCCACCGGGGGAGAGTGGTGCCGTGCGAAAAAACACCGTATTCGTTGATGACGTGATTGTTCTCGGTGTCGAGATACACGATCACCCAGGGATAGCCTTTGAACTGGTCCTGCTGGCCGGCGTAGACGTCAGTCGTCATCGCGCAGCGCATGCACTTGACCTTGGTCAGGTTTTCCTTCGATTTTTTCTTTTGCAGTTGCTCATGCAGGCGGTCATTGCCAAACTGCTCGCGCAGCTGTTTGAGCGTCGGCTGCCACTTGAAGTAGATCTCGCCGATCGATCCATCGGCCTGCTCAGCCCACGCGGCATCGCGCAGATGAAAGCAGCGATACAGCAAATGCGGGCTGGTCGTGTTCCAGTTGATGTCGCGCGTGATCAGGCATTGCCCGAATGCGGCGAAATCCGCGTCGCCCTCACTGGTCGCACGAATGAAATGCGCGCGGCGATCGTACATCGCCCAACGCATGCGCTTTTTGGCGAACTCGAGCCACTCTTTGCCGGCCCGAGACACCGAATCCATCTCGTCGACCTCGATGTCGAACCATTCCTTCGTCCTGGGCCGCAACATGGCGGCAAAGGCATTCGACAGGTCACGATGCACGAGGATCGGATAGCTCGAGTACAGATGCTCGGCGAACTCCTCGCCGACATAGCGCTTGATCGTGAAATCGGCGCGCTGCGGATAGAAGTTCTCAGCGATCTCCTGCCACAGCGTCGTGATCGCCTTGCGGTCCGACCACAGCGTACCGGCGCGCTCTACGATCTCGCGCGGTCTCATCCGAGCATATCCTCGTCGGTCATTACGTTTCGCTGCCGGGAACCGCGGCGAGCCGCCGCTTTCCGGCGCTCATTCCTGCGGATCACTTCCTCGTCCGGCATCTCGGCCGAAGCGTAGATCTTGTCCAGCCGCTTCTGCTTTTTCGCCGCCTTTTTCGCGCGGCGCTCCTCGTTCGTCATGTAGCCACGACCTACCGAGGCATTAAGCAGCCGCTTGCCGGTATTCTTGAGCCCGCTCATTTCTGCCCCTTCCACAGATAGCCTTTCGGCTTGCGCCGGCGAACGGCCGCTGCAGCGGCGCGCTTGCCAGCGTCGCCCCACAGGTAGCCGACATCGTCATTCGACGTGCCCGGTCGCTCCTTCCTGGGTTTGGGGTCCGTGTGATGCTTCTGAAACTTGCTGTCACCCATCAGTGCCTCCTTGCGCTGCGGCGGCGGGGACCCATGTTGACGGCAGGACGCCGCTTGCCGCCAAAGTTACCACTCCGCTGATCGTCACGCCACTGTCCGAGATGCGTGATCGACTTCGGTCCATCAGCCCACGCCTGCACAACCGCGTCGGCCTTGTCCGGAGAATGGCCCAATTCCTTGATCAGATCCTTTTTCGGCGTCACCTTGATGCCCTGCGGCGTGAGCTCCCACTTGAGCGCGCACAACTCCGCGACGAGCTCCGGATCGTCCGGCAGCGCGATCGGCGAACCACCATCCTGCTCCGGATCCAGCGCCTCCATGAATTTCCAGTAGACCTCGGCGCGCTTGTTGAAAAACTTGAGATGCTTCGAGCGCGTGCGCCCCACAGACGGATCTACGCCCAGATGCCGCACACACTGGACGCCATTTTCGTCCAGATGCGCGAAAGCCTCCGCACCGTTGACCTCACCGCAGTCAATGACCGGAGTTGCGTTGTTGCGGCGATGTTTCAGCACCAGCGCCGCCACATCGCGCCCCGATGGCGTCTCGATTCCCGGTACAGAGATCAGCTTCGGGTAAAAACCGTCATAGCGCGGCGCTAGCACCGTGCGGTCCTTGGAACGGGCCGCATCCACCCCAATCGCGCACATCGGCACTCCCTCGGGCGGGCGGCCCCCGGCATCCAGCCAGCGGTTCTGCGCTGCGTATACCCAATCCTGCGGAATGACTTGGTCGGCATCATCCTTGCGCGCAGCCATGAAATTGCCGTCGCGGATCGCAGAGCGCAGCGGCTCCGGTAGCGCATCGAGCGTCGCCTGATACTTGCCGTCGCTCGACAAAAACGGGTTGTCCGACAACGCGCTCGGAATGAACGTGCGCGAATGCGGAATCAGATATTGCGGACTGCCGTCCTCGTTGTACTTGCCATTCGGAATCTTGACATCGGGCCCATCGACCCACTTGTCAAACGATTTGCCGCTCTCGTCCTGATCCGTGACGCACCAGCGGAGCTCACCGTACTCAGCCGGGTCCGAATAACGCGGATCCAGCCAGGGCGCGAACATCTGAATAATCCATGTGCCCTGCGAACCCACCGGCGGGTTAGAACCCAACACGACACGGCACCGCTGGCCCTCAGTCGTCGTTCGATTCCAGCCAAACAAGAACCGCACCTGATGCTCGCGGTTCTGCACAACCTCGTCGATGTAAATGAGATCGTGCGGCTGGCCCTGCCACGCCTCCTCGCTGCCCTCCTCACTGAGCGCACCGAAATCGATGATTTTCTTGTTGACGGTCGTCAGCCGCGGCGGGCTCGAGCCGTTGTAACCCTTATCGGTCCCATTGACCTCTTTGGCCCGGTCAGTAATGCCCCTGAGATCCGTGTACTGCCGGCGAATGATCAGCGACCGCTCGTGCTGCGTGAACGCCAAGCCCAGACCCAAATCGGTCTTGCCGCCACCACCCTGACCGCCGTAGAGCAAAATATCGGCCTCCGACAAGTACGCATCCAGCTGCGGCCCCGGCGTCGGGATCCACAACGCATTCTGCGACCGCTGATCAACCAGCGCATCGAGCTCAGCCTTTTCAGCCGGACCCAACTGCTCGTAATGCAGCAACAACTCGTCGATCGCCGTGCTCAAATCACCGCACTCCCGTTCAGCCCCCGCTCCTCACGATACCGCTCCTCAGCGGCCTCAATCAGCGCCGGATAACCCTCCTCATTGGCCTTGAAGCCGCCGACACGCACCCAGACGTCCGTGCCGGCGACCCTGACCTTGGCCTCGGTGTAATCAACACCGATCTTGACGACATATTGCGTCTTGAGAACCCGCGAGGGCTCAGCCACGCTTGCGCGCCTCCTTTTCCCGCATGTTCAAGGCCATACTGCGCTTTATCTCGTCGCGCGAGCTCGCCGCCTCAGCACCGAGCTCCTCAGCCGGCGCCTCCTCGACAACTTCCTCGCCCTGGGCCTCCTCCCGCGCATCCGACAGATCCGAAATCGTCGTCTCCTCCGCTACCGGCTCCTCAGCAACCTCCTCAACCTCGTCTACGCTCTGCTCGTTCTCTGACATCTCGCTCTCCCTCCTCCACTATGCGGTCAAACCGCTTCCAGAAATCGATCACCGGCCGCCGGGATGCACCCTCGCTCCGAACATAACCAGCCGGCCGCCGAATACGACGACGACCCGAAAAATTGTGCACGCGCTTGCTCACTTCATCACCACCAACTGCGGCCACAACACCAGCGCAACATACACCACGGCCAGCACTGTGACCACGAAAAACGCGCGCCACAACCAGCGACTCATCCCTCTACCTCAACACATCGAGCCACCACCGCATAACGAAACGTCCGCGTATGCGGATTCGGCTCCGTCAAACTCTCAGCCGCCACCAAACACTCAGCCATGCTGCCAAAACCAACAACCTCAGCCGGCGGGCTCACCTGACCACCACCAGTCACTATCCACAACATCAAAAAAATTTTCATCTCCATACTCCCGCGGGCAAAAGCGACCAGCACGACAACGCGCAGCGCAGACTGCGGTGCGAACGGTTCGCAAAATGAGAACGATTCTTAAATGGGTTTTGCGGTCCCAAGAGAAAACTGTGCGGGAGGGCGTCCCCCCGCCGCCTCCCGCGCGCTCCTGGCTCCCCCCGGCGTGGAATCTGGGACTCCTTCTCAAATGTCGTCCCCGCGCGCGTGCGGTTCATTCAAGGGCTGGCTGCGTGCACCCTCGCCGGCGTCAGGGTCAGGCGAGGCGGGCAAGGTGGGGCGGGCTGTTCCCTCGATCGTCACGCCTGCCGCTGCATCCTGAGCGAGGAAGGAAGCAAGCCGGCGCATGCGCTCCCGGTCCGACAAGGTCACGGCATGCTCTACGGTCCCGGTGTGCTCGACCTCTACCCGGTCGCCGTAGACCTTGGGGGCTAGCTTGGCCATGAGGAACTTCCGCGTATCCACCTGCAGCCGGGATCGCTGCACGTTTGCACTGTTGGGTGAACCGTCCGGCAGCGTGTCGCCCGTGTCGTCGTCGGCGATCGTCAGGACATCATCGGCCATTGACTCCATGCCGATTTCGCGCGCGCGAGCGTACAGGTCGGCGAAGGCAGGTATGCGCATGCGCCACTGGTGCACCGTCTGGCGGGCGGGCATACCCGGGGTGCGGCAGATGTTCGAGAGTGTTTCGCCGTCAGCGAGTCGCGTGGCGATGAGTTCCGCGGTAGCTGGCGTGTAGGTTGTTGGTCTCCCTTTTCCCTTGTCTGGGTATTGGGGTCGCATGGGATTTGCTTGCAGGGCGGGGCTTTCAGGTTGCGCGGCCATAGTTTACATATCCTCGGATCAGCCCCGGGAATTCTAGGCGCTTTTATTGAATCTTGACATCCCCGGGCCATTGGCCCCATACTCCCCAATGCTGGCCGAATACCCGACCAGCCGGGGCCGCAGACCCCGACAACACAACCGCGAGGAGTGTCACGAAATGACCAACAACCGCACCCCATGGACAGCCGCCGAGAATATGGCCCTTGCTGCCCTGTATTTCTCAATGCTCGACCGTCAGGCCGAGGGCCGCAGCTACAGCAAGGCGGCATCTATCAGAATCGCCCGGGCCGAGGGCCGCGAGGGCGATGTAAACGCAGCCGCGGCACCTTTCGCCCGGTACGCCAACCAGCTGAAAGACCGCACCCGCGGCAGCATTGAGGCCAAGCTGATGAACGCCAGCGCGGCCCACCGGGACGCCATCGAGAGCAAGGCCCTGCCGGAGCGCGAGACCATGGACGGCCACGGCTACCGCGCCATGAGCAACTACCAAGCCACACTCCGCGGCGCGATCATTACCGAGGGCCAGCGGCGCATTGAGGACTACTACGCCACGAGCGCCGCCGAATACAACGAGGCGCAGCTGCGCCGCAACCTTGAGGCCTCGAAGTGATCCGCCTCGACCGCCTAGACGTGACCCGGCTCGCTGCGGACTACTCCGCAGCGGTCCGCGAGTCACTGACCGAGTCGCAGCTGATCAACGTCCGGCGAGGTGACGCCGTCGCCGCCGATTACGTGGACACCGGCGAATTGCTGGCCGAGTCGGTCAGCCTGCAGCGTCCCGGCTTCGAGTCGATCGCCGACTACGCCGACGAGCTTGTGACGGCCGAGCAGCGCGCCAGCGAATCGGGCTATCGCTTGTCCCGTGTTCTCGTCGCCTGCGAGTTCTCCGGCACCGTGCGGGACGCTTTCCTCGCTGCCGGCCATGCCGCCGAGTCCTGCGACGTGCTGCCCACTGAGTCACCCGGCGGGATTCATCACCAGCGCGACGTCCGAGAGATACTCGGGGACGGTTATCACATGATGATCGCTCACCCGCCCTGCACCTACCTCGCAGCCTGCCAGTTGTGGCGCTGCCAGCCGAAGCACGACCCGAGCGGCGAGCGCGAGGCCAAACGTCAGGAGGCGCTCGAATTCGTGCGCGACCTCGCCGCCGCCCCGATCGACCGGGCTTGCATCGAGAACCCGAAGGGCTGCATCGGCACCGAGGGCGCCGCCCCGGGATTCACGCCGACCATGGTCCAGCCGTATGAGTACGGCCACGACCACAGCAAGCAGACTTACCTCTGGTTGCGCGACCTGCCGCCGCTGGTGCCGAATCCGGCCGACTACATAGAGCCCCGGCGCGAGACCTACCGCGGCAAGCCCGTGAACCGCTGGGCCAATCAGTCGCCGTGCGGCGCCGATCGCATGGGGCCGAGCGACGACCGCGGGCACGAGCGCAGCCGGTTTTTCTCCGGCATCGCGCGGGCCATGGCCGAGCAATGGGGAGGCATCGCGGCCAAGGTAGCCCCGGCGAACGTGGCGCCGATCGCCGCCGGCGAGCAGCTGGCCCTCGGATTCTGAGGGCCGGAGGGTGCGCGGCCCCGGCGGGGGCCGTCACCCTGGGTCCGGGCTGGTTTGCTTCGAGCGTCTCGCAAGGCGGGGCGCTCGACGGAAACCAAACCCAAAAACGGAGGCAAGACCATGACGAGAACAGTAGCAACACGGCTGGCCAACGGCGCGCGGCTCGTGGGCATGCTTGAAAACACCCACGGCGAGCGGTTCGTAATGGCCGAGACGGACGGCGCGCAGCCGTGGGTCACTTGGCAGATGAACGAGGACGGCGCGACCTTCTGGGGCCACTATTTCAGCGACCGACGCGCCGCACTGGCCGACCTGATCGAGAGGGCGAGCGCATGAACCGGCTAGGCTTTTGGACCGAGCGCGAGACGCTCGACGAGCAGCGCGAGGCGGGCCGGTATAACCCGGCGCTAGTCTTGCGCTATTGGCTGGCGGGCAGCGAGTACCGCCACGCAATCGGGGCCGGGACTTCGGACGCGCTCGACGTATTCACCGAGGCGGGCCGCGTCTATGTCGTCAGCACTAATGCGGGGCTGTCCTATGTGGGGCTCGAAGCGTTCGAGGCTGGCGAGCCCGTGGGAGATACGTTCTGCGACAGCGCCGCGCCGAATATCGACTATCTGCTAGGGCTTACGCCGCTATGGCGGGCTAAACGGCTGGCCGAGTGGTGCGACCTGTAGCGAGTGACGCAAATCAAGGCCGGGGCCCTGGGTCCCGGCTTTGGCTGGCTTCATTCAAAACGGAGGGCAACAAATGAACGAAGCAACAACCGCCGAGACCGTGGCGGCTCTTTGGTTTACGGTCGTTTTCGGGCTGGCGCTACTGGTGCCAGTTTTCCGCGCGCCATGCAAGGCGGCGCGCTCAGTCATTAAACGGAGGCAAGACAATGACGCGGAAATTTAGCCTGCCAGCCGGCACCACCAACCGGCACAAGTGGCACAAGGAGGCAGCGGCGGCGCTGTCAGCTGTAACGCAGACGTTCAACATGATGCGACAGCTTCACGGGACGATCGGAGGCGACGAGCGCGAGAGTCTAGTTAGCGTTTTCTCGTTCGGCGCCGACGAGCCCAAAAACCCGCAGGCCGTCGAGATATACGAGGCGATCGGCGAGCGGTTCGACTGGCAAATAACACGCGAGAACGCGGACGCCGTGCGCGACGCATTCCGCGAGGCGCTGCCGGCTTGCCGCGAGTCGATCCCGACCGAGGACAACCGGACAACCGCCGAGGAGGACGCCGCAGCCGCCGAGCTACGCCGGACCCAGGAAGCGGAGCGGCAGGCCGAGGCGGCCGAGTATGAGGCCGAGGTTGCCGAGCATCTGGCGACGATCGCGGCCGAGTATCCGGACGCCGAGCAGGAGGGCAGCAAGAGCGAGCAAGCCCGCGCGGCTGCCAATCTCAAGCGGCTATTACAGGCGCGCGGGCTGCAATGCTCCGTTAAGTCGGATTCGTTCAGCATGGGCGATAGCGTAACGGCGCGAGTCAAAACGCCGGACGTGCCGCCAGAAGTGCGCGAGGAACTGGACGAGATCGCCGAGCGGTTCAGTTATTCGACGTTCGACCCGATGACCGATAGCAGCGGATACAAGCGCGAGCCCTACGGGACCGCGTGGCGCCGGCACTTCGGCCGCACGAAATACTGCCGGATCGAGTGGGAGCAATCCGACGAGAACCGCGAGGCCTGCCACGAGTTCGCAGGGCCGGACGGTTCCGGCTGGCAGGTATGGACCGGCGCGCACCCGGCGGCGGCCGAGTTCTGGGCCCAATGGGCTGAGGATCATTCGGCGCCGGCGGCGCCCGAGCCGGTCCAGGGTGGCGGCTTCGAGATTCAGAAGCACCACCACACAAAGCGCGGTTTCGATTATTGGCTTGTAGTGCTCGCGGATCGCGTCGAGCGCGACGAGTTCGAGCGACTGCGCGACAGCTGCAAGGCTGCCGGCGGCTGGTACTCCCGCAAATGGGGCCGGAGCCCGGGGGGCTTCGCATTCCGCGAGCAGGAGCAGGCCGGCGCGTGGGCCGTTCAGGAGTTCGGCGGGGATGACACCCCGCCAGACCCCGGCAAGCGGCGCAGCGAGCCGCAGGCACGGCCAGACGCCGCAAAGGCGGCCAAGTTCCGCGAGATGGCCGACAAGGTGCGCGCCGAGGTCGAGGCCAAGCGCGCCCCGCACCTTGAGAACACGCCAAAGCGGCAGCGCGAGGCCATGGCGCGGCGCATCGATGCCGACCACCTAGAGCGCACCGAGGCGGCGCTGCGGGCTCTTGCGGATCTACTGGACGCCGGCACCCTGCCGGCGATCCTGCGCAAGTTCAGCACGAAAAAGGCCATTTATGCGGCGCTCAGGACGCGAACCGAGTCCGGCGGCTACTACCACATAGCCGACACCGGAGAGGCCGCAGACGAGAGCCCAGAAGCTGCCGCGCTATGGCAGCTGATCGGCCCGAAGGACCCGGCCCAGGATCGCGCCGACAAGCTGAAAAACCTGCGGGCCCAGCTGCCCGGCAAGATTGCGGGATACTTCCCGACGCCGCCGGACATCGCGGCCGAAATGGTTGACCGGCTGGGCATCAGTCATCGCCGGCCGTGGCGACTTCTCGAACCGTCGGCCGGCTGCGGCGCTTTGCTGGACGCTGCGGCGGAACTGGCAAACGAGCCGGAGGTGGTCTGCTACGAGGTCAACAGCAACTTGCGCGAGATATTGCAGGCCAAGGGCTACGAGCCGCGCAGCGACTTCATGCAGGAGGCGCCCGGACCGAGGAGCGGCACCCGCGAGGAGTTCGACGCGGTCTTGATGAATCCGCCCTTTGAGCGATTGCAGGACATCGAGCACGTTAGTCGCGCCTATGAGTGGCTCAAGCCCGGCGGCCGGCTGGTCGCGATCATGTCACCCGGCCCGTTTTTCAGGAAGGACCGCAAGGCGCAGATGTTCCGCGCGTGGGTCGAGGACCTGGGCGGCGAGGTCGAGGACCTGCCCGCGGGGTCGTTTGCCGAGAGCGGGACCGGCGTCAATGCCTGCCTGTTAGTGCTCGACAAGCCGGACCCGGCGAGCGTCTACGAGGAGCACGGCGCGCGAGCCGAGGAGGCGCGGCGAGACCTGCGCGCAGGCTTCGAGCTTACCGAGCAATGCGCCCTGTTTTGATCGAGTGACCGCTGCAAGGGCCTGCGCAAGGCGGGCCCTTGTTGGGAGTCATTCCCGAAACCAAAACGGAGGGCCAATCATGGCTGAGTTCAATATGACAATTCGCAGCGGTAACGCTGCATTACACGGTAGCGACGGCGGGGCCGCCGAGGTCGCGCGCATGCTCAGGCTTGCCGCCGACCGAATCGAGGCGGGGCACGACTACGGGCGCTGCATGGACGATAACGGCAACGGCGTGGGGTCCTGGGACTTCGAGCGCACCGAGCCCGAGCAGGCAGAGTGCAGCGATTGCGGCACCGAGGCCGACCCGGACGACATTGGGACGACCTGCGACGAGTGCGGGCGCGGCATCATCGAGGCAATCTGGTGAGCGCCGTTAAGCCGTGCCCAACGGCTGAGGGCAACGAGAACTTCGGTTCCCGATCTTTGAATGGTAACGGAGGCAAGACAATGACCAACGAACAACGCGAGGCGCTGCGCGCCGCTATGGAGCGCATTCAGGCGTTCAACGAGTATTGCGAGGCCAACGAGTACACGGACACCGGCGAGGCTTGGACGATCCTGGGCGAGGCGCACGACGCCATCGAGGCGCTATTCACGCCGACCAAGGAGCGCGAGCCCGTGGCGTACTACGTCCTGCACATTTGGGGCGACGTAGAGCCGCAGCTGCACGGCCCGTTTGATTGCGAGGCAGACCGCGACAGCGTGGCCAAGAGCGTGCGCGCGGCCGACGAGGACGACATCCCGGGCGGCATCTATCCGGCCGAGATCGACAAGCACGGGGCCCTGCAAGTGGACACCTACAGCGGAGCATTTTTCGACGAGGAGTAACCCATGACAGCAAAGCAAGCCGAGCGCGAGCGCAACGAACTCGCGAAGCGCAGGAACGTGGCCATTGAGACCATTCAGTGTCTATGGCCGCCTGATTCAGAGTATCCAGACACGAGGCAGGAGGGCCGCAATTACCTGTTCGACGCGCTGGCGGCCGAGTGGCGCTGCCTGCCGCTGCCGATCCTGGAACACATGGCCGCGAGGCAGGCGGCGAGGGAAAACAAATGATGAAGCCAGACGCCAAGCTGCACAACCAAGACAAAGAACTGGCCGATAAGCTGGTAGAGGCGGGGATAGCGTTCAAAAACATATACGGCTATTCGCACACCAGACTTCCGGTGGGCAGCGATTTTGTTGATGCGCCAGATTTACTCCGCGACTGGCGTGTGGCTGGTGCTGTGATGGAGCAGAACGAATGGGGCATCAGCTACACGAGGCGTCGAAGCGATGGGCTGTGGGCCGCATGGACCGATAGCAAGACAGTCAAGGCAGGAGCGAGAAACGAATCACTCCCCCGCGCCATTATCGAAGCCGGTGTTATAGCACTACAGGAGAACAGTGATGAGTGACCTGGTAGAGCGGCTGCGGCGCAATGCAGATGATCAAAACTTATGCGGCGTCGATGCGGGACGAACCGGCACCTGTCACGCAGCGTTCACAATGGATCAGGCCGCCGACCGCATTGAGGAACTTGAGAAGGCGCTGGCTGAATACAAAAAGCAGGCAGATGGTTATTACCATGAGGCGGCAGACGCTATGGCCGAGATCGAACGGCTGCGGGGTGCGCTGATGGACGCTTATTATGAAGGATGGGACGACGCTAAACACATACTGACCATCGACGTAGATATTGCATGGAATCTATCCGAGGCAAAAGCACTGACCGTTGTAGAGGAGGTATTGCACGATGATGAAGCCAGACGCAAGGCTGCACAATCAGGACCCTGAATATTTCAGGCAGCTGATGGAAAGCACCGGCCTATCGATCAACAAGGTAGCCGGCATCATCGGCCACGACGAGCGCACCCTGCGGCGCTGGATGAAGGGAGAGCGCAAGTTCCCCTACTCGGCGCAGTTCACCCTTGAGTGTCTGGTGCTGCTGCCCTAGTGGCTGATGACGTTGTCACGCGGGGCCAAGAATTCCGGATTGTCGTGATCCTTGAGGCCATCGGCTTCACGGAACGGTACGGAATTCTTGGACCGCACGACACCCAACCGAGGCCGGCCGTTGTAGTCGGCAATCACGAGGCAGTCTCCCGGGGACAGCTGCAGGTCGGACCCGAGCACCGCAGTCTGAATGAGCACCTGATGCCCCGGAATATTCACCATGCGTACCTGCACGTTGAACTTGTTGGCAATCTCGTCCTCAAGGAACCGATACATTTCCTCGACATTCTCGACACGCCACTGGACCCAGGGAACGTCCGGCATATCGATCGGTTTTTCAAGGCTGTTCAGAAGTCGCTGAGTGACTTTCGGGCGGTCCATCGGCATCGGTCGCGCTCCCATATCTCCGGCACCGCGTCAGGGTGCCGGATTCGTTCAACTTCCCCACAAATCAATCGATACCGCGGCCACGGTGGGTCGTAGGCGACTACGATTGGACGATAAATTGTGAAGGTCCTGCATACTGGTTCTGCCAAAACTTCCTTACTTCCCTTGCCACTCGGCGAGGCACAGCGTACTCGGGCCAAGGCTGGCGGTCAAACAGACTGAGCATGAAATTCTGAGTCGGGACAAGGACTTTGACCTCGTCACCGAAGTAGTCCTCGAACGGTTTTCGGCCGAGCGCAAGGCTTGGACCGGGCCTTTCGGGCGCATGGCCGAAGTGATGCCAGTCACACAGGCCTATGGTCCACTGGTGCTGCTCCTCGTCCTGGATGCGCCGGCCGGCCTCGGTAACGTGCTCGACAGTCGTCAGAATGTCAGAGATCCCGGCAATCAGGCAGGGCAGGCAGCCGCAATGCCGATGGATCGTCTCCATGCGCAAGGCATCGTCGGGCCGGATCGGCGCTGTCTTACCGACCATCGATCGGCCTGAATGCGTGATTGAGCAAGGCTTGGCGCTGGCGAGTCGATAGCTTGTCGCAGTAGCTCACCCGCTCTTTGGCAAGCACGGAGCGCACCGAGGCCGGATTGATGTCGAGCATGTGCCCGATCATGTTGCGGCCGTACCCGGCGTCGGCCAGCTTGTGAATCTGACGAGCGTCGTCGTAGGTGATCTCTTGCTTCACGATAGATCCTCGATAGTTACCTGCCATCTGTTCTTGATCTTGCGCCAGCCGTGGACCTCAAGCGTCCACTCGGCCTCGCGCAGGTCCCCAATGGCCTCAGACTCGGCCATTTTTTTCATCCTGGACGTGCGATTCTTGAAACTGGTCGATTGCACACCGATCGTCTCGCCCCGCCTGACGCCGATCACATCGATGATGCCGAACAGGTCTTGCCGGATCTTGGCGTGCGGATTCCACCGCTCGACGACCTCCGCACGGAAGCCCCGCTCGCGCAGGTTACGCAGAGTCAGCTGCGTGGGACTTAGCGGCATCCTCCCTCCTCCTCGCCTCGTGTTTCTTGAGCCACAACCGGATCACGCGCATGGCCGTCCTGTACTGCGGCCAGCTGCGGATCTCGTCGCCAAGGCTGCCCGGGTCCTCGTACAGGCCCTCCCTGAAAAACGGATTCAGGTCGCCGCCGTGCTGATTCATGGCCACGACGAGCAGGATCGCGGCTCGGTCAGCGAGGAATCGCAGCCTATCCGCGTGCGGCTCGGGCTTGCGGCCGGCGTTTGGCGTGCTTGATCTGCCGGTGTCGGATCCAGTTTCGGACGCGCTCATTCGGCGGCACCATGGCGTGATTGTTCCAGTCTTGCGGCGGTCTGCATTCTACTTTCTCCTCAAACGAGTGGACTGCCCACATCGGGCTGTATTTTTTCTCTTTGGCGTAGTGTCGGAGCATGCCGTAGAGGACCTCGTGACTTGGCCAGCCCTCCGGCAGGCGAGCCACCATGTTGCGGCCGATCGGCACAAGGTCCGAGTCGATCGTGTCGACCTCGCGCTTGGCAAACGGCACTTTCCAGCCGCACATCGGACAGATCCTCGACCGGCTGAATAGGTGATGGCACTGGTTGCACTCGTAGGTTTTGGACTCCTCGGCCTCGCCGCTGCGCTCGTCGCGCGACCAGTTGTGCGCTGCCGGCTTGCCCTCGTCCAGGGTCCAGCGGAACAGGTCGTCAGCCATGCCGAGCGACTGCGTGTTGCCGGCATGATCGAGCACGAGGCAGGGGCCGTGGCCCGGGCGCATGCCGCGGCCGAGCATCTGCAGCCAGAGCACAATACTTTTCGTCGGTCTGCATGCCTGCACGCACGTCACCGAGGGCGCGTCGAATCCGTAGCTGGCGATCGAGACATTCACGAGCACCTGGATGCGCTGATCTTTGAAGGCGGCGACTACATCGTCTCGCTCTTTTTGGTCCATGCCCGTATGCAGGGCTGCCGCTTTAACGCCGACATAACGGAATCGCTCCGCGAGAGCCTCGCAATGTGCGATGTCCACCGCGAACGTGATCGTGTGCCGATCGCTTGCGAGTCTGAGCCACTGATCGACCGCGTCACCGACGAGCGTGACGCAGGCGGCTGATAGCTTTTTCGTCTCGTAGTCGCCACGGCGAATCCGGATCCCGCTCAGGTCTGGCGTTGAGGCCCCATAGTATTCCAATGGCGCAAGGTATCCCTCACTCAACAGCCGGCGAACGGTCGTGACGTGCTTGATCTCGGTGAAAAAGTGCCCGAGGCCCCTCCCGGTGAGGCGGGCGGGAGTCGCGGTGTAGCCGTCGATGCGGGCCTTGGGCGCGTAGTGTTTCAGGATCTCGAGGATCTTGGGCGCCATCGACAGATGACACTCGTCAACGAGGACGCGCTGCACTTTCGGGAACCAGAAGTCTGACCGCTTCGACCGCGCGATCAGCGTCGGCCAGCTGACAACATGCACCGGATTGACCGGATTCCATATCTCACCGCGGCGCTTGGCCCTCAGCACGCTCACGTTGTTGTAGCCGCAGAGTTCCCGCGCTAGGGCAAGGGTCTGGCCCAGGATCTCGTTGCGCGGCGTCAGGATCGCTGTAGCGTCTCCTCGATCGAGCTCGCGCTGCGCGATCTTGCACTGAATGACAGTCTTGCCGGATCCGGTCGGCGAGCAATGGATCGGCTTGTCATTGATGCCATGCGACATCGCATAGTTGACGTTGTCGATCTGATATTGCCGGTCCTCGATCATCCGACCATCCAATTCGGCGGCCGCGGTATCTCCTGATCGATAGGCCGCCACCAGTGCAGGCAATGGTTGCTGATGTTGACGTGATCTTTGAGAGGCACGCGCAGCTGCATCAGGCAGTCATTCTTGTCCCAAAACGTCTGCGACACCCATACCATGTCGTCATAGGTCGGCATCCTCGACTTCCGGCTGACGCTGACGTGCTCCCAACCATCCCCGCTCGAGATGATCACGAACAGGCCGCGATCCTTGAAATCAAAGCAGCCGTTTTGCTCATTCCCCGGCGTGCCGTACTGCGGCAGCGTGACGCGATACCTCTCGACAAACTCAGGCGCGCGCAGAGGCATTAGAGCAATCCTCGTCGCAGATGACCTCGTCACATACAGGGCAGACCGTCAGCGTGCGATGCTCGCCAGTCGGCGCCAGATCCCAATTCTGCTCAGCGAATTCACGTATCCCTGTCTTGCAGACTGAGCAGAAGGCCACGGGAATGATTCCGATGTCGCCCTCGATGCCCTCCTCGTCGATGTCGAACGATGTCGAGCAGATCGAGCAGTAGCGCGTATTCATTGGCCCACCGGACGCTTTAGCCGCACCTGCAGCGCAAACCCGAGCCCTGGAACACTTGAGCCTAGCTTCCAGCCAAACCAGATCTCGCTGTACTTGTCGCGGCCGTTGAGCCAGACACGACGATAGCCAGACTTGAACCCGGCACGGCGCCAGCGAAACGCCATGCCCTGCCCTACGTTGATCATCTGCGGCGCCTCCATCGGCGCTGTAGGCGGCCAATTTGTGATTTCGTTGTATGCGCGCGGCTCCTTAAACAGGAATCGCAGGTTGCCAACAGGATTGCGCACGGCGTACCACCACCAGCACGGAAACGTCTTGGCGACGATGTTCTCGGTCTTTGCTCGGCGCAGCCACCAGTCGGGGCATCCCTCCTCGTCGTTGCCCCACAGCCAAAGCGGCCCGCGCCAGTCCAGAGCGATACCAAAGGGCACCGCCACCAGTCCAATAATCATCAGCGCCAGCTTGAGCGCGATGAACGGAACCCAGAGCACAACGCTCAGCACGTCTTTGATTCTCATAGCTACCTCGCAAGTAGTGAGTTTTGGCGACACTCCCACTGATCGCGCTCGCCGTCGCACATCCCCGGCGGGCAATTGCACCAGTCAGTGCGCGCCGCCAGTGAACGCTGCAGCTTGCCTACAGCCGTGTCTTGCTCGCCCTCGATGAACAGCCGATAAATCTCGCGCATCTCCTCGATCAGCACGACTTTCACGTCCGGCATGCGGACAGGCTCGAAGTCACTGAAATTCTGCGGCATCCCAATTGTCGTGCGACCCGTGGGCAGGTCTATGACGTGGCCATCTGGCGGCGAGTCCTTGAACCTGACGGTGCCGGCCTCAGCGTCGATAATGACCTGATAGTCGTCCTCGTCAGGCATTGCATGATCGATGTCAATGTCGGCATACCCGCGCTGCGCGTCGATGATGTCCTGCCGGTTGCGGTTCGCCTCCTCGACATTGGCCAGATCCTCCGCGCGGCAATCGTCGATCGACCGACCCGTGATCTTGGCCGCAAGATGCAACTGCTGATCGCTCATCGGCTCAGCCAGCGGCGGGATCTCGACCTTGACCGGCACGACTTTGGTGGCCTGCTCCATCTCCTCATAGCCGACGACGCCAATCGTGCCGCCACGATTGATGATCCAGCCATACTCGGGGATCTCGGTCTCGGCCTCGCCGATCATCAGGTAGTGTTTCTTGCCGCCGGACGGCCGCTCAGCGGTCATCCACATGCGCGACGTCATCCACTCGGGCCAGTCCCTTTCCTGATACCGACTCGCTGGCGTAACCTGGAACGCCTCGACCGTCGAGCCATCAGGCATCGTGTAGCGGAAATCGCGTGCCTGCGGTTCACTCATCTTTGCTTTCCTCCTCGCCGTTGCGATAGGCGATCACGAGATTGGCCAGCCACGACGACACATACTCGCAGTCGGCAATCAGATCGGCATCCACGTTCAGTCGCTCGAGGGCGTCCTCGCCGGGGTACGGCAACACCATGACCATTTTCAGCGCCTTGCGCAGTTCATCGGTCTCGATGTCGACCTGCGTCGGCTCAATGCCACTGTCGCGCACGTCGCTGCCATCGTTTTTCTTGACCTTTTTCCGGTTGTCGCGCGAACCGTTCGCATCCTGAGAATCGCTCTCATCTGCGGCCATGTGCTCGTTGATCATCTTTTCGACGGTGCGCTTGGCCACCCGGCAGATGTCGGCAATTTCCTGCGCGCGCAGGTTGCCGAGCTCCGGATCTTTAAGAGCCATCTCGACGGCGTGACGCTTGTCCGCGTTTGTCCTGCGGAAGCCGTGCTCAGCATTCGACCCGAGCGCGTACATCAGCGCGTCGTGCATGGTGCCCTCGTGCACGATGCAGCCAATGTCGCCCCACTTCGCATTGACCGCGGCCCGGTGACGATGGAAGCCGTCAGCCAGGATGTTGCGCTCGCTGCCCTTTTCGCGGAACACATGCAGCGGCGGCATCTGCGCGCCATTCATCAGGTCCTCGGTGTACTGGTCGATCACGCTGCGGTCCAGCCGCACGCGAACCTGCGTTGCGGCCGTGGCCTCGATGTTGTCGAGCTCAATGCGCTCGAACATTGTTCCCGGCGGTATCTGGAACGCCGGATCCTCAAGAGTGTAGTCAGGCATGTGCCGTCTCCTCGTCGACTGGCAGGGAAAGCTGATCATTGTAAATCTGCATCAGCTTCGCCTCGGCCTCGTTCGCCAGATCCGTCACCAGCTGCTCGCGCACGGTTTTGTTCTGGCCGCTGGTCATCATGCGCATCAGGTCATACGGATTGATGTTTGTGTTGGCCTCCTCGCACACGCGGCTCGCTGCCGTCTCCATCAAACGCTCAAGCGCGTCCAGCTTCTCAGTCGCGTCAGCGCGTAGCTGCTGCCGCAGCGTCAATCTCTTGGCCTCTTTCTTGCTCATCGTTTCACCCTTTTGATGTTTCGGTAGAACTTCTCCATCGAGAACGGTAGGTCCTCGAGCGGGAACACCAGACTCGGCACATGCACGAGCCTGCTTTGCTTGGGGTCTCGGATCCATTCGGCCTTTTCCCCAAATTGAACGCGAGGAATGATGCCCCAGAGGAGCACTACCACGACCTCGCCATTGTCCTCGCCTGTCGCACCCAGGAGCACGTCATGCTCGGTGTGTTTCTCGAACTGCTCGATTGGCTGCATCAGGTTAAATGCACGCTTTGACAGCGTGCACTTGACGTTCACGCGGCACTCTCGGCCGTCCTTGAACGGAAATATGAAATCCTGCACATCGGCGTGCCCTTCGGTGTTGCTGGTCTCCTCGTAGCGCAGCCCGCGGCGCTCTGCCCACATGCGGACAGCAATCTCGCCGCACGCGCCGGCAAACCAGCGTTTCGGCCACTCTAGCCCTGTAGGATTGTTCCCCGGCACCAGCCATGGCTTTGATTCGATCTCCTGCGCCCTGCGCTCAGCCTCGCGCCGAGCCTCCGGATCCAGCTTGACCATTGTCATCAGGCATACCTCCGGCCCTTCCCGTGTCGGAACGGTAGGGTCCCCTTCTCGTGTCGTCGCCGTGCGGGACTCGGATCACAGGACGGCCGGCAGGTCCTCCCCGAGATTTGTGTCAGCCCTGAGTTTCGGTCGGTAGTGAACCCCACACCGGGAATCCGGAGGGGCTGTCGCATCGCGTTGCATTTGGTATTATCGCGTTGCGCCGGTATTCGCCCCTGACGAATTCCGATGAGGCCTCGAGAGTTGGTAGCTCTCGGGGCCTCAGAATTTCCAGCCGAGACTACCACCCCCAATAGGCCTCGGCAAATATCGTCGACACCCCCACCGAAAACAGTAGCCACGTCAGCGGATAGGCCAGCGCCACGCCGATGAACCCGCCGATGAGCATGCACGACGCGAAGCCGCCGACCCAATGTATAAACCACTCGCAGTTCATTCCTGTTCCTCCTCGTCGTCCTCGAATGCTTCCCGCAGCTTGGCGTAGGCGTCCTGCAGGTTCCACCCGCCATAGTTGCAAGTCTCGAGTATCCGCTTCGCGCGCTTGGCGACGATGCGGAGCTCGCGCTCGCTCATCTTGTCTGGGTTTTTCATTGCTTCACCGGCATGCACGTTTTCAGGATCGGCACCATGGCGCCCTCCTGAAACACCAGCTTGATGCCGTGCCAGTGCACGCGGCCCTCGCTGTCCGGCTCGTGCGCTTCCAGGGCCTCGGTGCACATGCGCTGCAGCCACGCATGCAGTCCCTCGTTGTCGTTGCGCATCGCGTGCCACGTTTTGCGCAGCCGCAGGCTGGCGCTATCGATCGCATGGCCTGAGATCTCGATGTCGCAGTTCACCAGCGGAATGTTGCGGCGCTCGAGCTCGGCCTTGGCAATGTCTGCGGCGCGGTGCGGCGGCGTCGTGTTGACGATCCAGCGCAGGTAGCTGACCGGCACGCGCGTCCACCGCTCGCCGCGATGCTTGCCAAACTCGACCGTCATGCCGTGCGTGTCGATCGTCATTCGCCCATCCTCATCTTGTGCGACAGCGCGACGGCCTTGTGGCTCTTGTCGCGCAATACGGTGATGTTCGCGCCGCCAATGTCCTGCGATACCTCGAGCCACTGGTGCAGGATCGCCTCCTGCCGCTCGATGTGCTCGAACATGACCGACAGCTGCTCGACGATGTTGGCGTCGTACATCAGCTGCCCGCCGCAGCAGTCGCAGGTCTTGAACTGAATGCGCTGGCCGTCGCGGCAGCTGCAGGATTTGAGGTTCACCGTCATTTGATTTTCTCCCGTTTAGCAGCGTTCCTGATCGCGTTCTGCAGCCACTCGGCCATCGTCAAATGCTCGAGGTCGGCCAGCTTCATCAGCCGGCGATGGTCGTCAGGGTGCATGCGCATCTGGAACTTTTTGGTTTTTCGTTTCATCGCTCAAACCTGTATGGACACACGATCGATTGTATGGTCAAATGTCCATACGCGCAACACCAAAACGGAGGAAAAAAATCTGATGGCCAAAATGCCTTGCCATATATCTGACGGCCCTCAGACACCGGAGGACGCCGCAGAATTGTGGAACCGCCCCGAGGAGGACCCTGACGAAGCCTATGACCGCCAGCGTCAGGAGGAACTCGACACCACGGATCCGTGCCCTTACTGCAAGGGTCACGGCGCCGATCCACTGTCCGATAACGTGAACTGGCTGCCCTGCGGCGAGTGCCACGGCACCGGACGCATTCTCAAACGGAGGAAACCATGAACGAAACGCTATCACCCGCCGACCAGTACGGCATGAGCACACTTCCCGACGACATGGCCAATGTCATCGAGCGACTGAATCGCATCGAGGGCAAGATCGAGGTCGGCTTCACGCACGAGGAGCCGCGCTCCGGCACGGACAAACTGTTCGCTGCACTCGCCAAGGCCCAGGGCGAGATGCACAACGCTGAGCACGACGCGACCAACCCGCACTATGGATCCTCGTATGCGACGCTGGCGTCCTGCCTGAGCGCCGTGCGCGAGCCGCTGTCCAAGAACGGTCTGTCACTGATGCAGCTGCCCGGGCGCAAGGTCGAGAATGGCACCGAACTTCTGACGCTGACGACCATCCTCGGCCACACTTCCGGCCAGTGCATCGAGAACTACTTTGAGATGTACCCGCCCAAACGTGACCCGCAGGGCATCGGCTCGGCCATGACCTACATGCGACGCTATGCGCTCATGGCCATCTGCGGCATCTCAGGGGCCGCTGACGACGACGCCGAGGGCACCCTGCCCGATGCCGAGACAATCACCGCCGCGGAAGCTGACGAGATTTTGGCGCTGGCTGACGAGCTATTCGGCTCCGACGCTGACGCGCTGCTCGCCCGCATGTGCGACAAGATCTTTGGAGTCGAGTCTGTGCCCAAGATCCCCGCCGGCGAGGCCTCGATCGCGCTGCAGCGCATCAAGAACACCAAGGCCCGAAAGGACCGCGAGAAGGAGGAGGGTGGCAAGAGCGAAACAAAGCCGGCCAAAAAGAAGCCGGGCGGCAAGCCAGCCGATGATGATGTCCCGAGAGCGTAATGGACGCTCGCATTATCACGGTCGAGCAGGGGTCCGATGAGTGGCTAGATCTGCGCCGCAATCGGATCACCTGCGCGAGGCTTGCCGATGTCATGGCCAAGCCGACGACGAAACGGTACAAGCAATACCAGCGCGAGAAGGTCAAAGAGATGCTCGGTCATCGTCACGTCGAGGAAACGCCCGAGTGGGCCCACCATGGCAAGGAGCACGAGCCCCGCGCCATCGGTGCCTACGAGTGGAAGTTTGACATCGACGTAGAGCACGATGTTTTCCTCGTCAGCGACAGGTACGACTGGCTTGGAGGATCTCCCGATCTACTGCACCTGCCCAACTACGACGAGGGCGGGGAGATCAAGTGCCGCGCGCTCTACAAGAACTATCGCAAGTACCGCAACCTCGCCGAGCAGTTCCATGGCACGACGAGAGCCTGCCCCGCCGAGAACCGGCATCAGGTCCAGGGCTTTATGATGCTCACCGGATTTGACCGATGGGGCTTTATCAACTACTACATCGGATCGAATCTCGAAGGCGGCATGGCGCAAAAGCTGCACCATGTCTGGATCCCGCGAGACGACACGCTGATAGCAGCGATGGAGGAGAAGGCCAAGGAATTTATCGCTGAATGTTACGAGGAAGCTGGCCTAGCATAGGAGATAGCATGAACGACCAGACCCAAGCACCGGCACCCAATGCCGCACCTGAGACACCACCACAGCATGTCTACGCGCCCTGTCCATGCGGCCAAGTGCCGGAAAGTCTGCTCATCGAAGTAGCGCAGGACAACAAGGTCGCACGCGCGGCCGGCAACTGCTGCGCCACATGGTACGTCGAGTTTCTGCGGGGCAACACTGTCGATCAGCAAGTGATTACTGACAGAGCAACGAAAGCATGGGATGCTGCACCGCGTAGCACAACTCCGTGATTGTCCGTTTGCCGGTATCGGACGAAAACTCATAACCGGCTTTCAACCTCGCGGTTGAATCCGGTCGACCGCCGGACTGCAAAAGGGCAAGCCCCGAGTTACCTCCGTTTCTCGGGGCTTTTTTATGCCTGTTTGTCGGAAAGTGACGCGGCAGGATTGATGTACGGACAAGTCGTGTGCGCGCCCTCGAGGCGGGCGACGGCGCGAGAGATTCCCTGCACCTGACGTTCGAGTTCCTTGTGCTCCTCGCCGCGGACCACTTCGATCCGCTCGATGTGCTCGACCTTTTCCTCGAGCCGCGTAGTGCGCCGCTCGGATCGCACCGCAGCGCCGATAACGGCCACCAAGATGATGACCGTCTGGCCTACTACTGCAGTCCAAAGCTCAGGGCTCATTCAGGCTGCCTCCCAAGCAGAGCAGCGAACGCTGCCTCGACGTTGCGCCGATTCTGCTCAATGTCCTCGGCGTTCTCCTCGCCAGTGCGCGCGTTGCTTTGCACCGCTGAGTTGATCGCCATGATGTTCGAGTCCGTGGCGAGATCCTGCTTGGCGAGCTCGTCGCGGACGTGAACCTGCACGCGCCAGTCCATCAGCGCCAGTCCAATCACGCTGACCGCCGTAAAGGCCGTGACCAGACCAGCGAGCAGGCCCTTAATTTCCTTGATCTGTTCCCACTTACTCGCCATCGCCATTGTCCTCACGGTCGGCAAACAGCGCATCCCAAGCTGCTTGCTTCTGCTCCTCACTAAAGGCCGGCTCGGGCGCAGGAGCGGGCGCCCTCACGACTCGCGGGGCCGGCTCCGGCCGCTGCTCAAGCGCCTGCACCCGCTCCTCGAGGGAGACCTGGGCCATCTGAATGACCTCGATGTCCTCCTCGTGATACTGCTCGAGCTCCATGCGCTGCTCGATGATGCTGCTGGTCGGCTCCGGATCCTCCGGCGGGCCGAAGTCGTGCGCAGTCTCGCACTCCTCCTCGGTCTCGAATTCCTTGGCGATCTCTTTGACGTTGCAGAGCGACATGGCTGCGAGATCCCACTGGCCAGTGCGCAGATAGAACTCAGCCATGCACACCTGATTCAGGACTATCTTTTGCCGGCCGAAAATCGGAGTGTTGAACTGCGTTGACGCGAGGCAGTCGGCGATGTCTACGTCGCCGAGACTGTTCACCAGCGCCAGCGATTCTGTGTCGGCGCTGACGTTCGTATTCACGTTCGTCGGTGCACTGACATCTACCGGGACGCTCACGTCGACAGGGACGTTTGTGTCGCCTATGTCGATGTCCGTGCCGCCAACCTCGACGTCGATGTCGTTCTCTTGGCAGGGCTGATTGCCGCGGCAGTCACCGCTGGCGTGCGCGAGCGTGCTCGCAAACACAAACCAGCCGATCGCCAGTGCCCAGACCAGCGCGTAGTACAGTCGGATTTGATTTTTCAGGCTCATAGGCTCACCAGTATGCCGAGGGCTATCAGCCCTCTGTGAAACCAGTTGTCAATGAAGTGGTCCCGGCGCTCCCTCGCCAGCTGCTCCTCGCGCACCTGCCCGAACTGGTTGACGATGCGGGCGCATTCGATGAGCTCGTTGTAGGCCTCGGACTGTGTCTCGAGGGCCGCCGTGTTCGCCTCGGCGACGTCCTGGATCCCGCCGGCCACCGTTGCGTAGACAGTCAGCTTATGGAACCCCTCCTTGGAAAACGTGACAGTGTCGCCCGTTGAAGCCATCGGCGCAGGGAGATCGGGGAGCTCGGCGACACCCTGAATGTCGACGGCAGCCTGCTCGACCTCGCAGGTAGGTAGTTCAATCGGACTGCTGGCGCACCCGCTCAGACTGCCAAGCAGAAAGCAGGTCATCCATATCGGGATCTTTTTCACTGAGCTTCTCCAATCTGGCCTCGGTCGCTGCCGCGGCATCCTTCGCTGCTGCCTTTTGCTTCTCGGCCTTGCGCGTCAGCTGCTCTGCCTTTTTCTTGTGCTCATTGGCACCCGTGGCGAGCAATTCATCCCGCTGGTTCTCAGTGCGACGTAGAGCTCGAGCGTCCCGGCCCAGGATGGCCAGCGCAAGCGCCAGCAACACACCACCGAGCGCGAGCAGAGCCTTTTTCACGGCCTGCTACCCGGCGCAGCCCCGGCCAGCGAATTCGCCGTGACGCCCATCAGAAACGCTGAGGCGCCAGAGAGCTCGCCGGTAGCCATCAAACCGATGTAACCGCCAATGCTCATAATGACCGAGACCGCCGTCTGATACGGCCAGCCCATCAGGTAGTCGCGCAGATGGAATGTCTTATCCTCCTGCCGCAGCTGCATGACTTTCTTGAGGATGTGAACAGCGATGCCCAATAGCAGCGCCACAACTGGTACAGCGTGACTTTCCATGTCGATCTCCTGTAAAGGTCCGACCGGCGAAACCGCAAAAAGCCGGTCGACAAGCCCACTCTGCCGCGGTTCTCCTTCGGGGGCGCCCGTTCTCTTAGATCCGGTACTCTTGCTTGTTGTTGCGAGAGCGAACCGTAACTTGAGCGCCTGCCACCTCGAGCGTCAGAGCATCATCGACGCCGAGCGCGCCGGCCGCAACCGACTGCACGACATCGACGCCGTCATTGCTCGTCGATCCCTCAGACTCGACGACCTCGTCAACCTCGAAGCCTGCCAGACCGCTTGCGGAATCCGTGATCTCGTCCGGTGTCGGCACCGTATCGAAGCCGATCGTCGTGCCCTCTACCTGCTTGTGCCGGCGGTCCTCACGGTTGTCGCCAGCGGCGGCAAAGCGATTGACGCGCCGGTTACGCTCACCGACTGCGTTGCTGAATCCTGGTCTCTTGACTGCCATGTCATTCTCCTACCTGAGTATCGCGCAGCCACCGCCGCGCCTTGGTTTCCTTACTGGACCGCAAAGTTGATTGGAGCCTGCGGCACCCCCGGCTCTACAGTAAAACTGATGCTATTGCTCGCCACCGATCGCACGCCGTCGACCGTCACGGTGAATGCGACGCAGCTATGCGTACCGACCGAGAACGTACCCGGCGGCGCCTGATAGGTGTCCGTGTTCAGCGGCGTGTTGGGCACATTGGCGAGCAGCTGGCCGTCGCACTCGATGTCATAGCTGGCGATCTGATCCTGCGGCAGCGTCGTGCCGTCCTCGTACTGATTCGGCGGCGTCCACGTAAATGTCTTTTCGCCAACGGCGAACACCAGCGGCGAAAACAACAGGGTAATCAGTATCCAGCGAGCTCTCATAGCAGCCTCCTGACGGCCAGTAGTTTCGACTTAGGATACCGGGAAACCTTGACGGTGTCGCTTTGGTTGCCGCCAAGAACCTCGATCAGCCCGCCAGTCCGGCCGGCGTAGAAGCCCACATGCCCCGGCGCGTCGATGACATCAGGCCCCGGCTGAGGCCCTGAGCCGCGCTTGAGAACGATCACATCCCCGGGCTCAGCGTCGTCCAGATTGATCCCGCGGCCGACCTCGAGCCAGCTGCGCGCGCGCACGCTCTTGGATCTCGGCGCCCTGACGTGCCAGCACACCCAATTCGCCCATGCCGAGCACCATGGAATTTCGTCCATGACAGGATGATCGCCCCAATCCAGATCCAGCTTGAGCATTGCGACGATGAGAGGGTTATCGACGCTCCCGCCTACCTCGGTCGTGCCGATGTATCGCTGCGCAATGTCGAACAGATGAGCTCGTGTAAACATGACTCCTCCTACGGGTTGTCCCGAACGTCGATCGTGGCACTGTCGATGTTCGTGCCCGGGTTAGCAATCTCTCGAACCTCGAGGGTGCCGTCGAACGAGTCGGTCGGTCCCCAGATCCAGCGCCGCTCAGTGTTGATCGTCAGCCATGTGCCGAGCCCTGGGTTAGTCGACGGATCTGTGCCGGCTGTCTTGCTTAGCCGAACCTCGAACAGCGAACCATAGTTGCCGCCCTTGTCGCCGTCCGCGACCCAATTGTTCGACAGCGATGTCTCGGTAAGCAACGTCCGCTCGAGGTTGCCGTTGCCCTCGACCGCGAGCTCGACGTTGCCGCCTGCAATCTCGTAGCAGTCGATCGTTGCGTCCAATGTGACAGTCGGCGGCCCCGCATTGACCGCCGACATGAACGCCATTTTCTTTGCAAGCAGGCTCACAGGTCAGATGCCGCGTACTTCCACTTGGTCGCCGTCACTTTCTGGATGACCGCGGTGTCGTGATCGCCCAGGGTCTTGGATCCGCTAACTCCGTCCGTGCCCTCGAGGGTGTCGGTCGTGATCGCAATGGTCAGGTTGTTGCCACTGTCATTGTCGAAGCTGATCAGCGTGCCGATCGGATAGGCTACCGATGAGTTGGCCGGAATTGTAAACGTCAGGGTGCCGCTGGTTGCGCGGATCGTCTTGCCCTTGTCGGCCAATACCAGCGTGTAGTTCGCTGTCTTGTCCTCGATCGGGCTGACGCTCGGGTCGATAAGCTGATCGTTGCCGGCGTCGTCTGTGAACATCGGCACGTTTGGCGCATCGTTGCGCACCCAGAATTGCCCATAGTTCGCAACATCTGCGACTGCCGATGCCCGCTCCTCGACAAAGATCGAGTAATCGTTGAAGTCAAACCGACCGTTCGTGCCGTCAACGATGAAGCGATCTACCGTGTTGACCTGCAGCGCAACAACACCGCCAGCGTCCTGCGCATCGATGTCCACATTGCCGCCGCCGCGCACAACAACAGGTTGCCATGCCACGGTGTCGTAGTTGTAGGAGCCGAAGCGACCCACGCCGGACGAGACATCTACGAAAGCGAACTGACCGACCTGTCCCTGATCGTTGGTGGCGCCGGTAACCGATAAGCCTTCGCTGCTATAAAGATGCTGGTACGACCGAACCAGGGCAGCGCCAGTCTGGAATACCAAAGCGCCTGCGCTCGAGAAGCCAAGCGTCGAGCCGCCCAGGTAGATGCCAGATGTCGCGTCACTGATGAATGCGTAGGAGGGCGCCGCTGCAGAGCCATCCTCGGCCGCGAGATTGTAGGTGTTGAATACATACTCGCTGTTCACGTTGTCGATCACGAGGCGACTGACCGCGTTCTCGGAGAAAATGTGATTCTGATTGGCGCCGGTGTTCAGGGTGATCGCGCCGTTCGAGTTAGCGCCTGCAGTAACGGTCAAGCCACCAGTCAGCGTGATCGTGCCGAGACCACCGCTGGCCGTCGCCGGATCAAACCGGAAACCCGTTTGCAGGTTGTCGTCCGTGTTGATGAGTAGCTCGGCGCCGGAGCGGATCCTGATGTTTTGCTCGGCGACGTTCTGAGTCGCGCCGACCTCCCACTTGCCGCTGACCTGATAACCGTCCGCGGTCGTGACCAGCTTGGCCGCGCCATCGTAGTAGAGCGAGACAGCACCATTGGGATCCCCGGAAATCAGGATGGTGTCCGTGCCGGTCGTGTCGCTGCCCTTGATCTGGACGAGGCCA
>JAAUYE010041637.1_pt1 | contig 29249 bp, 25 predicted proteins | sample 7278081 | NCBI WGS metagenome assembly JAAUYE01 (sample SAMN14350131, study PRJNA611818) | marine sediment metagenome | isolation source: surface marine sediment (0.6m) | place: French Polynesia: Moorea | collected 2018-08
ACTATCGACGATCTGGAGCCGGACCAGCAGATGACGCTGGTCGCCCTGATGTGGGTTGGGCGCGGCGACTATTTGCTCGGCGAATGGGAGGAAGCGCTCGAGTATGCGGAGGAGGCCTGGACGGAACACACGGCGGAGTACCTGATCGGAACGCCGCTGCTGGCGGACTACCTTGCCGAAGCACTGCAGCAGTTCGAGACGGAAGCCGACGACTAGCGCTTCAATGCGTCCACATGCGCTTCCAGGCGTCCAGCAGCACGCGTTCGTCGATCGCCGGTGAGATGAGTTCCGTCGGTAGCGTTTCCCAGTGCGGATTGCCGCGCACGGCAGCGACATGCGTGAATACGTAGATCGGTTCCTGGCCCATCCGCAGGTCCGTGATGAGCAGTCGATCGTTCTCGATCGTGGCCTTCACGAAGTCCCGGGCGAACCAGCGCAGTCGCGCGACAGCCCATACGTTACCCGCCTCGTCAAGCAGACCCCGGTCGAAAGAGTGCACGGTGAAATCGAGCCGGTCCTCGTCGGTGAGTAAGGAGTCGAAGCCCTCCAGGTAACCTCCTTCCGTCTGCACGACGACCCGCCAGATCAGCGTGTTAAATGGCGTGGGCACGATGAACGCGGGCGCGTCCGGGATGCCGCGCTCGGCCAGCGCCTCCTCCACGTGGCGGGCAACGGTGGCTTGCGCAACCCAGGACCAGGCGAGGTACAGGGTACTCAACAGCAGGCAGGCGCGAATCGTCCCTGTACTTGCAGGCCGCACTGCGACGACCACGACGCCGACCAGCAGCGGCAGCGTGTACAGCGGATCGATGATGAACAGCGTCGCCCACATCGTCGGCGTCACTTCGAAGGGCCACAACAGCTGCGTGCCATAGGCCGTGTGGGCATCGAGCAGCGGATGCGTGATCAGCGCCAGGGCGATGATTGCCAGCCAGCGCAGCGGTTCTTCGCGCACCGGCACCCACCAGCGCCGCAACACCAGCCAGAGCAGCAGGGCGAACGGCGGCAATACCAGCAGCGAATGACTGAAACCACGGTGGTAGGTGAAGTTCGCGACCGCGTCGCCGTAGTCGATCAGCACGTCCATGTCCGGCAGGGTTCCCAGCGCCGCACCGACGAGCAACGCTTTGCGCCGCTGGCCTGCAGGGGCGATGGCGCCGCCGATCGCCGCGCCCAGCGCGGCCTGCGTTACGGAGTCCACGGGCTCTTCGGGTCAGTCGGCCCGGCCATTGTTGCCGCGCACCGAGCGGAAGAACCAGGCAATGAAGAGCGCGAAGGCAGCGGCCCCGACGAGCATCGCCGCAAGCTCGCTGCCCAGCCATTCCGTGCCGATACCGTCGGGTCGCTTGGCCTTGGCAACGGCCACAAGTGCGATGCCGACGCCCAGCAAACCCTCGCCGCCGACGAATCCGCTGCCGAGCAGCACGCCGCGCTCGCGCCGGTCGGCGGCTTCGGTCTCGTTTCTGGCGGTGCGCTCCATCCACAGGCGAATCAGTCCGCCCACGAAGATCGGCGTCATCGTCGACACCGGAAGGTAGACGCCCACGGCAAAGGGCAGCGACGGAATCCGCAGGATCTCGCAGGCGAAGGCGATGCCGACGCCGATCGCGACGAGTCCCCACGGCAGATCCTGGTCGAGTACGCCGTCGATCACGAGCTTCATCAGAGTGGCCTGCGGCGCCGGCAGTTCCTCGCTGCCGAAGCCGAAGCCCTTGCCGAGTGCGAGCACGGTGAGGCAAACGAACGTGGCCGACGTCAGCACGCCGATCAGTTCCGAGGTCTGCTGCGCGCGCGGCGTCGCGCCGAGCAGGAAGCCGGTCTTCAGGTCCTGCGACGTGTCGCCGGAGATCGATGCGGCGATTGCGACGACGCAGCCAACGGTCAGCGCCGCAGCCTTGCCCATCGTGTCGGTCCAGCCGAACACCAGGAACAGCGACGCGGTGCCGAGCAGTGCCGCGATCGTCATGCCGCTGGTCGGGTTGCTCGTTACGCCCACCAGGCCCACGATGCGCGAGGCGACCGTCACGAAGAAGAACGCGAACACCACGACGCAGAGGGCGGCCACCGCACGGACGCCGATTCCGCCGACGGCGCCGAACACCTGCGGCACGAGTATCAGGACCAGCGCAATGGCGAGCGCGCCGATGCCGACGACGCGCAGCGGCAGGTCGTTGCCCGTGCGGCTGACCGCCTCGGCATTCGCGCTCACGCGTTCACCGAGCTGCGACGCGCCGATCCGGAAACTGCTGACCATCACGGGAATGCTGCGGATCAGCGTGATGATGCCGGCCGTCGCGACGGCACCTGCGCCGATGTAGCGTACGTAGCGCGTCCAGATCTGGCCGGGCGCCATGTCGCGGATCAGGTTGACGGTCTCCGGGAACAGCGGCGCCGTGCGCGCGTCGCCCCACCACGCGATCGCCGGGATGATCACGAGCCACGAGAGCAGGCCGCCGCCCACCATGACCGCAGCGATGCGCGGGCCGAGGATGTAGCCGACGCCAAACAGCGCCGCGGACAGGTCCATGCCGAGCTGGCCTTTCTTTAGGAACGGGATGTTGACGTGCAGGTCGCCGGGGATCACGCGGATCCAGGAAGTCAGGAACTTGAACAGCGCGCCGCCGGCCAGGCCGTAAAACACGAAACGCGCACGACCGCCGCCGATCTCGTTGGCGACGAGGACTTCGGCGCAGGCCGTGCCCTCCGGGTACGGCAGCTTGCCGTGTTCGCGCTGGATAAGGAAACGCCTGAGCGGGATCATGAAGAGGATGCCGAGCAGTCCGCCGCACATCGCGAGCAGGGTCATCTGCAGCAGTTCGGGCGGCATGCCCCACATGAACAGGGCGGGCAGCGTGAAAATCACGCCGCTCGCGAGCGAACTGGATGCGGATCCGGTCGTCTGCGAGATGTTGGTCTCGAGGATGGTGCCGCGAATGCCGGCGTGCGCGAGCGCCCGGAAAACGGCCACGGTCATTACCGCGACGGGGATCGAGGTGCTGATCGTGAGGCCGGCTCGCAAACCCAGGTAGGCGTTGGCGGCGCCGAAGATGATGCCGAACAGTATCCCGAGCCCGACGGCCTTGAGCGTAAATTCGGCCGGCGATTCGTTGGCGGGTACGAACGGGTCGTAGGAATCGCCTTCCTCGATCGGCACGTAGGCTTTCTGGCTCAGTCCTTCTTTTCGCATCTTGGCTCGCGTGCTCCGGATCAGCGCGCCATTCTACGTTAAAATTCGCGGTAGACCCTTTCCGAGCGCGTTTCCCGACCGTTACCAGCCAGTATCGCCCGCCATCGTGAAAATTTTCGTTATCAGCCTGCCGGATGCCGAAGCTCGTCGCGAGCGGGCGGCGCGCCAGCTCGGGGAGCTTGGCCTCGACTTCGAGTTCTTCGACGCGATGCGCGGCGAGCAGGTGATGGCGGACGGGTACTTCGATCATTGCGACGAGGAGGAGTGGCTCCTCAACACCGGGCACCCGATGTCACTCGGGGAGGTGGGTTGCTTCGCGAGTCACCGCTCTATGTGGCAGCGGTGTGTGGACCTCGGCGAGCCCCTGATGATCATGGAAGACGACTTCCAGTTACTGCCGGGCTTTGCCGGCGCCGTAAAGCAGGTGGCGGACAATATTTCGGAATGCGGGTTCATCCGCCTGCAATCGGAGACCCGGGCGAAAAAGCAGCGAGTAAGTGCATGCGGAGACTACACGCTCTGGCGCTACACGAAGGTGCCGCACTCCGCCATGTGCAACAGTATGACGCCCGAGGTTGCACAGAAGCTCGTCGAACAGACACGGGCGATCTACGAGCCGGTCGACGTGTTCATCAAGAAGTTCTGGGTGCACGGCCAGAGCATTTATGGCCTGACGCCATACACGGTTACGGAGTCGACGCTGAGCCAGGAGACGTACATCCTGCACCGGGACAAAGTGCCGAAAGGCTTCGCACGTTCGACGCGGCGGTTCCTGCGCAAGTGCGGCTGGGAGATCGAACGCATCCGCGCGGCTCGCCGGGCAGGGCGGTCGGGCTGACCGCCCACCGTCATATCAGGTCCAGCAGCATCGGCAGCACCAGGCGCTTGATCAGGCTCAGCGCCACGATGCCCGACATGACGACGGCCAGTGTCAGCAGGTCCCATTCGTTGAGCACCAGGCCGAGCGCGAGCGCGGCGGCCGGAGGGTGCTCGGTCCGCGTCACGACCATCGTGAACATGGCGAGCGATATCGCCATCGCCCCGAACACGACCATCACCGCGTGAGCGGCACCGGCGCCCTGGACGTTGATCGCCGATTCGAGCGCAGCCATCAGGCAGCCTGCAAGCATGCCGATCGCGTAGCCGCCGATCATGTGGCGCGGCCCGGAGTGCAACGATCGCGGCACCGCGAAGGCGATGAAGGCGCTCGCCCCGAGCGCCGCGATGAGGACCGTCTGCGTGACAGCGTCGAGTACCAGCAACAGGATCAGCACAACGAAACCTGCGAGCCCGCACTGCAGGGTGTAGCGCTTGAAGCTTTCGCGTCTGAAATGGCGGTCGTAGTCGAGAGTCATCGCACCGCTCGCCGCAGCATGCGGACCTCCGAGTCTACCGCAGGTATCATTCGGGGTCCTCGAACCTGGCCTCCGGGAGCAATACCGTGCGTATAGCCGTAATCATTCTTCTTCTGATACTGAGTTCCGCTGCGGTTGCCGACAGTCACGCGGGCGAAAGCCTGCGCCCGGTGACCCACGAAGATCTGTGGACGATGCGCCGCCTGGGCGCGCCCGTCACCAGCCCCGACGGCAAGTGGGCGATCGTCGCGGTCACCGAACCTGCGTACAAAGACGACGACACCGTCAGCGACCTGTGGCTCGTGGCCGTCGACGGCAAGACGGAACCGCGGCGTCTCACCGCGACCAAGGACGCGGAAGACGCGGTGGAGTGGAGCCCCGACGGCACGCGCATCGCGTTCAGCGCCAAGCGCGGCGAGGACGTCAGCCAGGTCTACGTCATGGACATGACCATGCCCGGCGAGGCGCAGAAAATCACCGCGCTCTCCACCGGGGCGAGCGGCCCGAAATGGAGCCCCGACGGCAGGAGAATCGCCTTCGAGAGCCGCGTCTACCCGGGCAAGGCGACGGACGAGGAGAACGCGGCGGAAAAGAAGGCGCGGGAAGAACGCGAGTACAACGCGACTGCCTACGACATCTTCCCGATCCGCCAGTGGAATCGCTGGCGGGACGACCTGCGGACGCACGTATTCGTGCAGGACGCGGAGGCGGGCGCCGAAGCGGTCGACCTGCTGGTGGGCACCGACTTCGTCGAACAGCCGGGGTACGCGGGCGTGCTGCGCTTGGCGGGCGAGAGCCTGAAGCCCGAATGGACGCCGGACGGCCGGGCCCTGGTCATCTCCGCAACGCAGAACCTCGACCAAGCGGCGCTCAGCAAGACGATCTACCACCTGTATCGCCTGCCGGTGACAGGTGGCGAGCCGCAGGCGCTGACGAGCGGTGAGGAATGGGGCTGCGAGGCCGCGAAGTTTGCGCCCGCCGGCAACGCGCTTTACTGCGCCTACACGCCGGTGACGGAATTCGCCTACAACCTGACCGAGATCGCGAAGTTCGACTGGCCGAAGAGCGGCGCAGCCGAAGACTTTGCGGGAAGCCCGGCGCTGCTCACGGACGGCTTCGACCGTTCCGTCGGGGACATGACGCTGAGCCGGGACGGCAGGACGATCTGGTTCGCGGCCATGGACGAAGGCCGGGTCAGGCTGTTCAGCGTGCCGGCCAGCGGCAAGGGGCAGGTAACAGCGCTCGATCGCACCAGTGGCGGCGTCTATGCCGGCCCGCAGCCGGCCGGCCGCGTACTGGTCGCGCGCTGGGAAGACGCGACGAACCCGGCGGAACTGGTCCGCATCGACACCCGGAGCGGCCGCCACGACTTCCTGACCGCGTTCAACCGGGAGCGGGCGGCCGGGCTGGATCGCCCGCCGTTCCGCGAATTCTGGTTCGAGAGTTCGCTCGGCCGCCGCATTCACAGTTTCGTCGCGCTACCGCCCGGTTTCGACGAGACAAAGCAGTACCCGGTCATCACGCTGATCCACGGCGGCCCGCATTCCTCGTCGCTGGATATGGACCACGTTCGCTGGAGCCCGCACGTGCTGGCATCGGGCGGCTACGTCGTGATCATGACCGACTACACCGGCTCCGTTGGTTACGGCGTCGAGTTCTCCCGCGCGATCCAGGGCGACCCGCTGAAGACGCCCGGCGATGAGCTCAACGAGGCGCTGGACGAGGCGATACGCCTGTACCCGTTTATCGACGCGGACCGGCAGGCGGCTGCGGGCGCCAGCTACGGCGGCCACCTGATCAACTGGCTGCAGGGCACGACGACCCGGTTCCGGACGCTGGTCGGTCACGCCGGCCTCGTGGACCTCGAGGGGCAGTGGTCGACGAGCGACGCCGTCTACCACCGCGAGATCAACGCCGAAGGCCCGCCCTGGAGCGACAGCCCGATCTGGGACGAGCAGAGCCCGTCGACCTACGCCGCGAACTTCTCGACGCCGATGATGCTGACGATCGGCGAGAAGGACTACCGCGTGCCGGTCAACCAGACCATCGCGGCGTGGACCTACCTGCAGCGCAAGCAGGTGCCCGGCCGGCTGCTGGTGTTTCACGATGCCGACCACTGGATCATGAAAGGTGCCGAGGCCCGGCATTACTGGGAAGAGGTGCTCGCCTGGTTCGACCGGTGGCTGGGCATGCCCCAGAGCTGAATCGCGCGCCGAGGCGCGCTCCTACGGCAAGGTTCAACGTATCCGTAGGGAGCGGTTCTCGAACCGCGATTGGGGCGTGTTCGCGCGCCGAGGCGCGCTCCTACGGCGTTGTTTGACGTATCCGTAGGAGCGCTTCTCGAACCGCGATCGATCTGTCCGCGACCCCCTACGCAGCCACCCCGATCTGCCGGCGGAAGCTGTAGAACAGGATCGGGATCACGACCAGCGTCAGCACCGTCGACACGAGGATGCCGAAGATCAGCGAGATCGCGAGACCGTTGAAGATCGGGTCGTCGAGGATGAAGAACGCGCCCATCATCGCGGCCAGCGCGGTCAGCATGATCGGCTTCGCGCGTACCGCGGAGGCCTGGATCACCGCGTCTTCGAGCGCCTGGCCGGCACGCTGCTGGTCGAGGATGAAGTCCACGAGCAATATCGAGTTACGCACGATGATGCCCGCGAGCGCGATCATGCCGATCATGGACGTCGCCGTGAAGTTCGCGCCCAGGATCGCATGTCCCGGCATCACGCCGATGATCGTCAGCGGGATCGGCGCCATGATGATCAGCGGCAGCAGGTAGGAGCGGAACTGCGCGACGACCAGCAGGTAGATGAGAATCAGGCCGACCGAGTAGGCGAGACCCATGTCGCGGAATGTTTCGTAAGTGATCTGCCACTCGCCATCCCACTTCATCGAGAAGTAATAGGGATTCTCCGGCTGGCTGATGTAGCGCTGCTCGATGGGCGTGCCCGAGTTCTCGATTTCGTCGATCTTCGCCGACAGCTCGAACATGCCATACAGCGGGCTGTCGAGGCGGCCCGCCATGTCGGCCGTGACGAACACGACCGGCAGCAGGTCCTTGTGATACACCGCGTCGTCCCAGCCCACCTCGCGCACGTTCGCGATCTCGGAGATCGGTACGCGCTGGCCGCCCTGGCTGCGCACCTCGAGCGCGAGCAGCGCTTCGAGATCCGCCTTGGACGACACCGGCAGGTCGAGCCGCACCGGTATCGGGTAACGCTCGCGCGCCTGGTGGACGTAGGTGACGTCCTCGCCGTTCAGCGCCATCTGCATGATCGCCGCAACGCGCTGCTGCGGAACGCCGAGCAGGGCGGCGCGCTGGCGGTCGATCTCGATGATGAAGCGGGTCGCATCGGCCTCGACGGAACTGTCGATGTCCACGATGTCGTCCGTGTCGCGGAACAAGGCTTCGAGGCGCCGGCCCAGAAGCTTCTGCGCTTCGTAGTCCGGTCCGTAGATCTCCGCGACGATCGGCGCCATCACAGGCGGCCCCGGTGGCACCTCGGCGATCTTGACCGATGCGCCGAACTCGCGGCCGATCTCTGCCAGCTCCTCGCGGACGCTGCGGGCGATCTCGTGGCTGGAGCGTTTGCGCAGGTGTTTTTCGACCAGGTTGACCTGGATGTCGCCGACGTTGCTGTCGGAGCGCAGGTAGTACTGGCGCACCAGGCCATTGAAATTGATCGGCGACGCGGTGCCGGCGTATACCTGGTAGTCGGTGACTTCAGGCACGCGCTCGATCGCTTCCGCCATCGCATCCAGCGCCTGCGCCGTCTGCTCGACGGCGGTGCCTTCCGGCATGTCGATCACCACCTGGAATTCCGACTTGTTGTCGAACGGCAGCATCTTCAGCACCACGAGCTGCGCGACCACGAGCAACATCGCGAGGCCGATGATGGCGACGGTGCCGCCATAGAGCCAGCTACGAGCGCGCTTGCCGGTCCTGCGGTCGAGGAACGGTCCCATCAGGCGCGTGAACGTGCGGTGCAGCCGCGATTCGCCTTCGGCCGGTTCCTTGTGGATCGGCGCATGTTGCAGGAGGCGATGACTGAGCCACGGGGTCAGCACGAGCGCGACCGCGAGCGATATCAGCATCCCGGTGCTGGCGTTTATCGGTATCGGGCTCATGTACGGGCCCATCAGCCCGGTCACGAACGCCATGGGTAGCAGCGCGGCGATGACCGTGAACGTGGCGAGGATCGTCGGCCCGCCGACCTCGTCGACGGCCGGGGGGATGATCTCGCCGATCGTACCGGAGCCGAAGCCCCGGTGCCGGTGTATGTTCTCGACGACGACGATCGCATCGTCCACGAGGATACCGATCGCGAAGATGAGCGCGAACAGCGACACCCGGTTGATCGTGAATCCCCAGGCCCAGGAAGCGAACAGCGTCGCGGCGAGAGTAACGATGACCGCGGCGCCGACGACGATCGCTTCGCGCCAGCCCAGCGCGAGCCACGTCAGCAGGATCACCGACGCGGTCGCGAATGCGAGTTTCTGGATGAGCTTCGAGGCCTTGTCGTCCGCCGTCTTGCCGTAGTTACGCGTGATCGTGACGTTGACGCCTTCCGGGATGAGTGTCGCCTCCAGCTGCGCGAACCGTTCGACCACGGCGTTCGCGATATTGGTGGCGTTGGTGCCGGGCTTCTTGGCGATGGCGATCGTCACCGACGGTGCGTAAGCGACCGGGTCGATGCCGAGCTCACCCGCAGCGGGTCCGGTCGCGAACCAGGTGTAGGTATCGGGCTGGTCCGCGTGCGCGCGCACGGTCGCGATGTCGTCGAGGTATACCGGCCGGCCGTCGAACATCCCGACCACCAGCTGCGCGACGTCTTCACGATTGCTGAGGAAAGTGCCGGCCTGTACCGGTACTTCGAGGTTGTCGTAGACGAGCGAGCCTGCGTGCGAAACGGCATTGCTCGATGTCAAAGCCTGGCGCAGGTCGTCGAGCGTCATGCCGAAGCCGGCGACGCGTTGCGGGTCCAGCTCGACGTGCACGATCTCCCGCGACCCGCCGATCGTGTAGACGTCGCGGGTCCCTGGTACGCGCTTGATTTCCGCCTCCAGCGCATGCGCAACCTTGAGCAGGTCCCGGGTCGCGCGATCGGGGTCCTCGGTCCACAGCGTTGCGGACACGATCGGCACGTCGTCGATGCCCTTGGGCTTCACAATGGGCGGCAGGATGCCGACATTCGGCGGTCGCCAGTCCTGGTTCGAGAAGATCGCGTTGTACAGCCTGACGAGCGCCTCGGTGCGGGGCTCGCCCACTTCGAACTGTACCGTCAGCACGCCCATGCCCGGTCGCGAGACGGAATAGACGTGTTTGACGCCGTCGATCTCCGCGAGCACCTGTTCCATCGGCAGGGCGACGAGGTTCTCCACCTCCGTCGAGCTGGCGCCCGGGAAGGCAACGAATACGTTGGCGAAGGTGACATCGATCTGCGGCTCTTCTTCGCGCGGCGTCACGAAGACGGCGAACAGGCCGAGCAGCATCGCCGCAATGGCGAGCAAAGGCGTCAGCGCATTGTCCTGGAACTGCGCGGCGAGGCTTCCGGAGATGCCGAGCTTATTCGTCATTATTTGCCACCGCCTGCGACTTGACGTAGATGCCGGCGCGGACCGTGTCCAGCGCTATGCGCTCGCCCGCGTCGAGCCCGGCGAGGATCTCGGTGCGGTCGTCGAAGGTGTTGCCGGCGCGAACCTGTCGCAGCCTTACTGCGCCGTCGCTGTCGACGACATACAGGCCGGTAACCTCGCTGCGCCTGAGCAACGCACGCGTCGGGACGAGCAGGCGCTCGGCGTCGCCGATGACGAAGGCGACTTTCACGAACATGCCCGGGTACAGCGCGAACTGGCCCTGCGGCAATTCCACGCGCACCGTAAACGTGTTGCTGGCGCTGTCCGCGAACGGGAAGATCGTGACGCTGTCGGCCTCGACGCGGCCTTCCTCGGTGAGGATGTACGCGGCCTCGTGCTCGCGGACCCTGGCGGCCACCTGCTGCGGGAGGTTGACGACGACCCGCAACGCCTCGAGCGACAGGCCACTCATCAGCGGTTGCCCCACCGCGACGGCTTCGCCCACCTCGACGTGGCGCTCGGTCACGATGCCGGCATACGGCGCGCGGACGAGCGTGTACTCGAGCTGCTGCTCGGCCGTCGCCACCGCCGAGCGGGCGGCGGTGACGCGCGCCACGGCCGCGTCTCGAGCGGCAAGCGCCTGGTCGTATTCGCGCCTCGAGCTGGACCCCGATTCGAACAGGCCCTCCGCGCGGGTGAACTCCGCATCCGCCTGCTTGCGGCGCGCGAGCGCCTCCTCGAGCGATGCCTTCGCCTGTCGCAGCGCGGACTGCTGCTCGACGTCGGTGAAGCGCACGATCGGGTCGCCCGGCTCCACGTAGTCGTCGACGTCATAGAAGACCTCCGCGATGCGTCCGGCGGTCTGCGCCGACATCGTGGCCCGGTTCACCGCCTCGACGGTGCCGTCGTAGACGCGTTCGAGCGGTGCGCGCGCCATCTCGGCGACGTCGGTGTCGAACGGCAGTTCCTCGGCCGCCATGGCTGCGGTGGGAAGGAACAGTGCGGCCGCGACATAAAGCGCCGGCCGGCCTGCAATACGAAATGGTTTCATCATCTCAAGGTTTCCTGGAAGCGGGGACGCAATAGAGCGTGTAAAGGGTCTCGATGACCGAGCGCGCATCGTCGCCTTTCAGTGAGTAGAACTGGGTCTGCCCGTCGCGGCGGGCCTGCACGAAGCCGTCGCGACGCAGCAGTGCGAGGTGCTGCGAGATCGTCGACTGCCGTGCGCCCAGCAGTTCGGCGATGTCGTTCACCGAGCGCTCGCCGTCGATGAGCTGGCAGAGGATCAGGAGGCGCTTTTCGTTCGCCATCGCGGTCAGCAGTCGCTGCGCCTTGCCGGCCTGTTCTTTCATGGCTGCGGGGCTGACTTTCATCACAGGGCTCCGATGGCGCGCGCCAGCCGCAGCTTCGCAAGCGCGAGCCCATAGCGGGCGTTGTCGCGGTTGTTCAGCGCCTGCTGGCGCAGCGTCTCGGCGTCGAGGACCTCGATGTTGGCACTGGAGCCCGCTTCGTAGCGATTCTGGACGACACGCAGGTTCTCGATGGCCTGGTCGACGGCCGCCTCGGCGACCCGGGTGCGCGCTTCGGCTTCCCTGCGATCGTTCCATGCGCGTCGTGCCTGCAGCGATATCGACGACATGAGATCGCTGCGTGTGTGGCTGACCGCCAGTGCTTGCCGCTCGAGCGCCGCCGCGCGATCGCGGTTGCGGCCGGCGTTGAACAGGTTCCACTGGAAAGTGACACCAGCCATCCAGAAGTCCTCATCGTCGAGGAAGGCGTTCTCCATGTGCGTATAGCCGCCCGTCAGCGCAAACTGCGGGCGTGAGCGGGCGCGGATCGCGGAGGAGTTCTCGCGCAGTGAGTTTGCTTCGGCGGCAAGCGCGGCAAGTTCGTCGCGTTGCTGCGTCGCGGTCAGGATCAGCGACTCGAGGCTTGCGCCCGGGGGCACGAGCCCGTCGATGTCGAGATCCGGGTCGAGCGAGACCGGCTGGTCGAGCGGACGGTTCAGGTAGCGGTTGTAGGCTGCGCGTGCGAAGTCCAGCGCATTGCCCGCCTGCAGCTTGCGTTGCTCCGCGTCGGCCAGCGCGACGCTCGCAGCCAGGAAGTCGTTCTTCGGCACCGAGCCGAGTTCGTACTGGCGCTTCGCGAGTTCCGTCTGGGCCCGCAAGGTCCGGACGTTGGAATCGGCGACCTCCAGTCCGCTTTCCGCCCTGAGTACCTGCACATAGTGCTCGCCGGTGCCCAGCTTGATGTCCTGCAGCACGGCTTCGTACTGTTCGCTCGATGCCTCGACGGCATACTCGGCTGCGCCGACGCCCGCCGTGATGGCGCCGCCCGCGTAGAGCGGCACGCTGACCTGCACCCCGGCCTGTACAAAATTGTCGTTCTCGAACAGGGGCTGCGACAGGTTGCCGCCGCCGAAGTCGAAGCGCGGTGCTTCGTCGAGCTGCGTGAACGAACTCGTTACGTCCAGCTGCGGCCAGCGCTCGGCTTCCGCGCTGTCGAGATTGAGCCCGGCAGCGTCGCGGCGGGCCGCTGCCGCCGCGATCTGGTTGTGGGTCGCGACCGCGTCCGACCAGGCCTGCTGCAGGTTCTCGGCGCCGGCCGCGCCGGGCAGGGTGAACAGGGCAGCGAGTGCGAGGTATCGCAGGGGTAGTTTCATCGTATTCTGCTCTTTGGTTGCCGGGGCCCGGCCGGACCCCTGGCGTCATTTAATTAGAATATTCTAACAAACGAATATACAGAATTCAAGATATATCATTCCGAATGTCGTCGGCAACTGAAACGTTGCTGTAGGAGCGGTTCTCGAACCGCGATCGCGCGCCGAGGCGCGTTCCTACGGGTGCTATTTCAGCAGGCGCTAGGGGGAGGACTGCGCGATCCGCGACCGGACATCCCGCAGCACGGTCTTGATTCGCGCGGCGCGATCCGGGCCCATTCTCAACAGCAGCTTCTGGCCGCTGGACAGCGCCTCGAGCGCCGGGTCCGCGAATTCGTAGAGGACGTGCGGCTGTACGAGGCGGATGGTCTCCCCGGGCTCCGGCGTTTCCAGCAGGTGGTCGATGACGGCCACCACGCGGTCGTTGAAGTAACCGTCCGGGTAGCCGAGCTGCGCATAGGCTTCCTGGAAGAGGGGATAGAAGCGCCGGTAGGTCGCGACCATGTCGTCGAGGTTCGCACCGGTCACCATGTTCACGAGAGGGTCGTAACGCGTGTAGTTTTCCGGGCTGAGGTAGAACGGCCCGTTGTCCCCGGCAGCAGTGACGACGAAGTTGCCGGGCAGCCTGCCGAGTGGCCGGATCTTCTCGGAAACGCGGCTGCGGCTCAGGTTGTCCACCGTAGCAACGGACTTGTCGATCAACGCCTCGTCGGCGAGCAGCGCCTCGAGGTCGGCGCCGAAGATATCGACCAGCGCCAGCGCGAAGTAGCTATCGCTCTCTTCGAGCGGCGGCAGCTCGACCAGCTCGCCCCCGCCGGGCGCCACGTCGAGCGGTTCGACGGGGTGCAGGGGTTCCGACGGTTCCGCGGCCGCGTCGGGCGTCGGCTGCTCTACCGGCGTCGGTTCGGGTGTGGACGGCGCGCCGCCGTTCCAGAGGAACCAGGCGAGCCCGGCCGCGGCGGCGACGAGCAGCAACGCGACCAGCCATTTGATTTCTGTGTCATCCACGGCACACGTCCACTATCCGGAACCCTATGATAGCGCCGAATAGTGGACGTATGTGACAGGCCTGCCGTATTACTCGTAGCGCAGCGCCAGCACCGGGTTGGCGCGGGCGATGCGAATGGCGTGGCCGGCGACCGTGCCCCAGGCCATCAGGGTTGCGACGATGCCTGCGGCAATCAGGATCGGTATCGTGGTGTGGATGCGGTCGGCAAAGAAGTTCAGGTAGGTGCTGGCCGCGAGATAGGCGGCCGGCAGGGCGATCGCCAGCGCCCACAGCACCGGCGTCGAGAACTGCCACACCAACAGGCGCGCGATCTGGAACGAGTTCGCGCCGAGGACCTTGCGCACGCCGATCTCCTTGGTGCGCTGCGCCGCCATGAAGGCCGCGAGCCCGAACAGGCCGATCAGCGCGAGCGCGAAGGCGACGAACGCGAACCCGGCGAGCGCCGCGTTCATGTACTTGAGGATGTTGTAGACGTCGTTGAACGTGTCATCGAGGAAGCGCCCCTGCATCGGGTAGTCGGGAATGACCCGGTCCCAGACTTCCTCGATCTGCTCGACCGCGTCCATCATGTTGCCGCCCGTGATGCGGACGGAGCCGATGCGGATGAAATCCGGGTCGTAGAGGTACATCCACGGCTTCTCGGCGTTGAACAGCCCGGTGATGTTCTGCGTGGGCGCCACGCCGACGATGACGAATTCCGGTACGGCACCGTCGTCCTCACTGAAGTTGTAGAAGCGCTGGCCAATGGCCTCGGCGGGCGAGTCAATCCCCAGGCGATCCAGCGCCATCTCGTTGACGATGACATTGACCGTCTCCGAGTCCTCGCGCTCCGTATCGTTCGCAATGTCGCGGCTCAATGGGCGCCCGGTCAGCAGGCGAATATCGTAGGTGTCCAGGAACCCGGGCGACATGCTCATGTACTGCAGGCTGAACTTGCCCGCTTCGTCGCCGGGCTCGATCGAGACCGTTCTCGATGAGTTGTTCTGCTCGTACGGAACCTGGCTGGTGAAGGCTACGCCGTCGACGTTCGGCAGTGCTTCGAGTTCGTTACGCAGCGTGTCGAGCCGTTCCTCGATGCTTTCGACGTTCAGTCGCTCCAGCGTGTAGATCTCGGAACGCGGGAATTCGTAGCTCGATTCCTTGACGCGCTCGTTCTGCATGAAAACGATGGCCACGAGCGCCAGCATGAACGCCGAGATCGCAAACTGCGCGCCGATCATGACAGAACGGACTCTCGAACCTTTCTTGCCTTTGCGCGCGCTATCGCGCAGCGCGTCGATCGGGCTCGCTCTCGTGATGAGCCATGCGGGATAAATGCCTGCGAGCAGGCCAACGAGGACAGTCGTAGCAACGAGCCAGGGGAGTGTCTGCAGGTAGTTGATCGTCAGTGCCTTGTTCGCTGCGTTGTTGAGCAACGGGATGACGATCTCCAGCGCCGCGATGGCAATGACCATCGCGATCGCGGTAATGACGAGGCTCTCCACCAGGAACTGGGTCAGCAACTGCCGCTGCCCGGCGCCCATGGTCTTGCGCATGCCCACCTCGCGGCTGCGCCCCAGGGACTGCGCCGTGGCGAGGTTGGTGTAGTTCACACAGGCGACGACGAGGACGAGGAAGCTGAGCAGCGATATGACGCTGATGACGGGCAGGCCGATCAGGTCCCAGATCGCGGTGTTCGCGCTGGTCAGCGGATACACCTCGAAGGACGCGATGACCCGTCGCTGGTCCTCGTCGACGACGCGCTCGTAAAGGGCGTCCATCTGCGTTTTAAGCCACGCCCCGTCGAGCTCCGGCGGCAAGAGCACGTAGGTCATGTTACCGATGGAGAGGTTGTTCCAGTCGCCGGCGACATCGAAATCACGCGTGCGCGTGAGCGCCTGTATCGGGGCCACGATCTGGAATGCGGCATCGACAATAGGGCTGGAGTTGAAGTGCGTGTTCAAGGGCAGGTCCGCGACGACCGCGGATATGTAGAAGTCGAACTCGTTGTCGAGGGTGACGACCTCGCCGACGGCATCGGCTTTGCCAAAGTATTTGATGGCGGTGGACTCCGTGATCAGCAGGCCGCTGGGGTCATCGAGCGCGGTGCTGTCGCCCTGGAGGTACTCGAAGTCGAAGATGTCGAGCAACTCCGGGTCGGCGAAACGGATCGTCTGGTAGAAGCGGTCGGCACCCATGGTGATCAGGTACTCGGACGTAATGGTCCGCGCGACCCCTTCGACGTCGGAAATGTCGGCCTCGATGATCGGCCCGACTGCGGACTGGACGGAGTTGAAGTTTTCTACGCCAACGTTCAGCTCGGGTGCGGCTGTCGCGCCGATCGTGTAGATGCGCTGCGCGTTTTCGTAGAACAGGTCGTGCGTCCGTTCGTAGTCGACGATCAGGCCACCGAAGACGTACACGGTGAGGCCGATCGCCAGGCCGGTGATGTTAATCGCCGCGAACCCCGTGTTCTTGCGCAGGTTCCGCAGCGCTATCTTTACGTTGTTCCAGAACATGGTTTGCCTCGCTCTGCGCGCCAGCTCAGGCGGCGCGCGTGTTGTCCGTGATGATGTGGCCGTCGAAGAGATTGACGGTGCGGTGCGCGTAGTCGGCGTGCGCCGGCGAGTGGGTCACCATGACGATCGTCGTGCCCTCCTTGTTCAGGGAGCGGAGCAATTCCATGACTTCCTGGCCATGCACCGAATCGAGGTTGCCGGTGGGCTCGTCCGCGAGGATCAGCGGCTGGTCGCCGACAACGGCGCGCGCGACAGCAACGCGCTGCTGCTGGCCGCCGGACAGCTGCCCCGGCATGTGTTTCGCGCGGTGCGCGATCCCCATGCGGTCCATGACCTCATCGACGCGCTTGCGGCGCTTCGCGGCCGGCATGTTGTGGTACAGGAGTGCGAGTTCGATGTTCTCGGCGACGGTGAGTTCGTCGATGAGGTTGAAGCTCTGGAAGATGAAGCCGATGTTCATCTTGCGGATGGCGCTGCGCTTCGCCTCGGAGTAGCGCGCCACGTTTTCGTCGAAGAAGAAATAGTCGCCCTCGCTCGGGTTGTCGAGCAGGCCGACGATGTTCAGGAGAGTCGACTTGCCGCACCCGGACGGTCCCATGATCGCGACGAATTCTTCCTGCCCGATCTCCAGGTTGACGCCGTTCAATGCGACGGTCTCGATTTCGTCTGTCTGGTAGACCTTGTAGAGATTGTGCAGTTTGAGCATGTTGTTCCCCTTGTCAGGAAGATTGGTTCGAAACGGTCAGTCGGCGTCCAGGACCAGCCGGTCCATGCCAACGAAGCTCGTGTACGGTGAGGTGATGACTTTCTCGCCGGGCTCCAGCCCGTCGAGGACTTCGATGAAATCGGTGTTGCGGCGCCCGAGCCGGACGCTGCGCCGTATGGCTTCGGAGCCGTCCGGGGCCACGACGAACACCCAGTTGCCGCCGGTCTCCTGGTAGAAGGAGCCGTTCGGTATCAGGACCGCGTCCGAGTTGTCGCCGAGCGTCAGGCGCAGCTGCAGCGTCTGGCCGCGACGCAGGCCGTCCGGCTCCGCGGCGAAGGTCATGTCGACCTCGAACTGGCCGTCGTTTACCTGCGGGTAGATCTTCGAAACGCGGAGATCCAGGTCGCGGCCGTTGTGCGTGGCCGTTGCAACCTGACCGATGTCGACGCGGCCGAGGTAGAACTCGTCGATCCTCGCGTTGAGCTTGTAGCCGTCCGGGTCGTCGATCTGGCCGAGGCGCCCGCCGCGCACGATCGACTCCCCGATCTCGGCGTCGAAGCCGGAGAGCTTGCCGGCAACGGGCGCGCGAACGTTCAGGTCGTCGAGGTTCTTGCGGGCCAGCGCGAGGCTTGTCTCGAGCTGGCTGCTGGCGGCGCGCAGCTGCGCGAGTTGTTCTTCCTGCAGGCGCGCGTCGGTTGCCTGGCTTTCGAGCGTGACGTCGCGGCGGTTGCGGTAGTACTCGAGCTCGTCCTGCAGCTCGTCGAGCGTGGATTTCGAGACGAGCTCCTTCGCTGCGAGGTCGCGCTGGCGCTCGATGCTGCGCGTCAGGCGCGTGATCTGGTAGTCGATCTCGACCAGGTTGCGCTTGTGCGCCAGGCGGTTCTGTTCGAGCTGCAGTTCGAGCGTGCGCATGAAGTTGAGCTGCTCCGTGACCGCGGCCTCGCGGCCGAGCACCTCGAGCTGCAGGTTGGTATTGGACAGCCGCACGATCGGGTCGCCGGCCGCCACCAGGGCGCCGTCTTCGACCAGGATCTCCTCGACCCGGCCGCCCTCGACCGCGTCGAGATAGACCGTGCTGCGCGGCACCAGCCGACCGCGCAGCGGGATGAAGTCCTCGAAGGTGCCGACCGTCACGTCGGAAACGGCGATGCGCTGCGAATTGACGCTCAGGCTGCGCCCGGCGAGCAGCGTGCTGGCCAGCCAGCCTGCGAACAGCAGCACCAGCAGCCCGGCCGCCGCGTACGTCAGCTTGCGGGCCAGCGGCGTCTTTTTCTCGACGCGCCGGTCCATGCCCTGGCCAGAGATTGAGCGGTGGCCGTCCTGCTGCGCTTGCCTGAGATTCGAGATCTTGGTCACTGTCGTTCCCGTCGTGTTCGCGAAAGCCGTTTGCCATATACATAGCAAGGCTCGTGCCAAGTTCGTAAGTGCCTGATCTTTATGCTATGACACGTCGAAATCGCGTTGCTGCACCCGTGCAACTGTACGCTGGCGGACAGCGAGTGTACGATTCCGGACAGTTTCCCGGGCGCACCCATGAGCAAAGTCGGCACTATCCTGGTCGTCGATGACGACGACGACATCCTGACGGCAGCCCGCCTGCTGCTAAGGCGCCGTTTCGCCGAGGTCGTCACCTGCCGGCGGCCGGATCGCATCCCCGACCTGATGGCGCGGCACACGTTCGACGTCGTGTTGCTCGACATGAACTTCGGGCCCGGCGAGTCTTCGGGGCAGCAGGGCCTCGAGTGGCTCGAGCGCATCCTCGAGATCGACCCCGCGGTCGTCGTGATCATGATCACTGCCCACGGCAGCGTGGATACCGCGGTCGAGGCGATGAAACGCGGCGCCACCGATTTCGTGACCAAGCCGTGGCAGAACGAGAAGGTCGTCGCGACCGTGTCCACGGGCGTGGAACTGCGCCAGAGCCGCAACGAAACCGCGACGCTCAAGCGGGCCAACGAGGCCCTGCGCCAGGCCGCGGGCGCCGGGACCCCGGACATCATCTCGGAGTCGGCGGCGATGCAGGACGTGTTCTCGCTCATCGAGCGCGCGGCACCGACCGACGCCAACGTTCTGATCCTCGGCGAGAACGGCACCGGCAAGGAACTCGTGGCCCGGCGGCTGCATGCGCTGTCGTCGAGGGCCGACCAGGTGTTCCTGGCCGTCGATATGGGCGCAATCAGCGAAAGCCTGTTCGAACCCGAGTTGTTCGGCCACCGCAAGGGCGCGTTCACCGGGGCGAACGAGGACCGGCTTGGCCGCTTCCAGGCGGCCGACGGCGGCACGCTGTTCCTGGACGAGATCGGCAACCTGCCGCTGCACCTGCAGGCGAAACTCCTGAGCGTGCTGGAGCAGCGCGAGGTCACACCGGTCGGCGCGGACCGGCCGCAGCCTTTCGATGTCCGCGTGATCTCGGCGACCAACGTGCCGATCGAGCACCTGCGCGACGCGGACCTGTTCCGTCCCGACCTCCTGTTCCGGCTGAACACGGTGGAGATCACGATCCCGCCCCTGCGGGAACGCCGCGAGGACATCCTGCCGATCGCGCGCCACTTCGCCGACGTCTACGCCCGCAAGTACGCCAAGGCGGCGCGCACGTTCTCCGTGCCTGCGGAAAGCGCGCTACTCGAATACGACTGGCCCGGCAACGTGCGGGCGCTGCGGCACTCGGTCGAGCGCGCCGTGATCCTCTGCAACGGTGAACGGATCGAGCCCCCCGACCTGCAGCTCGACTACCCCGGCGATGCCGCGGCGCCGGCGGCGCCGACCGCGATCCCGACAATCCTGAACCTCGACGACATGGAGAAAGCGACGATCGAGCGCGCGCTCCGCAAGCACGGCTTCAACATTTCGCGGGCGGCCGCCGAACTCGGCCTGACCCGTGCATCGCTTTACCGGCGCATGGAAAAGCATGGTATTTAGGTTTTTCGTCGTCGCACTGATCGTGCGCCTGGTCATCGTCGGCGCCGCCATGGCGGTGGTGCTGTGGCTGTTGCTGCAGCCCGGCTACCACAGCGCGACGCTGCTCACGTCGATCGTGCTCGCGGTGCTGGTCGCCGAGCTTTGGCGCTACATCAGTCGCACCAACCGCGAGATGGCGAGGTTCCTCGATGCCGTTCGCTTCGCCGACTATTCGCAGCGTTTCGACTTCGAGGGGGCCGGTTCCGGTTTCGCGCAGCTCGGGCGCACGTTCACCGCGATCATGGACGAGATGCGGGAACGGCGTAGCGGACAGGAATCCGCGATGCGCCACCTCAAGGCGCTGATCGAGCACATTCCCGTGCCGCTGATGACGGTGCACGCCGACGACGCGATCACGCTGCAGAACAACGCGGCACGCAGGCTGTTCGGCGCAACGCACGTTACGCGCGTTGCCGACCTGCGGCCATTCGGCAGCAGTTTCGCCCGTGCCGTCGACGAAGCGATCCCGGGCGACCGCCAACTCGTGACGTTCACGGTGGAGGGCGCCGAGTACCAGCTGACGCTCGCCGCCACCGAGATCGTCATCGAAGGCGATCGCGAGCGGCTGATCTCGCTGCAGGACATCCAGTCGGAGATCGATGCCACCCAGGCGGAGGCCTGGCAGGACCTGGTGCGGGTGCTGACCCACGAGATCATGAATTCGATCACGCCGGTGACCTCGCTGGCGCAGACCGCGGCCGAGCTCGTGGACGACGTCGTGCGGGAGAGCGGGCCGGACGCACCGATGGCCGAAGAACTCGCCGACGTGCAGAGCGCCGTCGCGACTGTAGCCCGTCGCTCTGACAGCCTGATGCAGTTCATCGACGGCTACCGGCAGATATCGCGGCTCGCGCCGCCGGAGAAAAAGCGAGTCGCACTCGCCGACCTGTTCGAGATGGTGACGAGCCTTGCGAAGGCCGAGTGGAACGACCAACGGGTAGCCCTGTCGTCGTCCGTCGAGCCGTCGGGCCTCTATGTCTACGCGGACCGCGACCTGCTGGAGCCCGTGCTCCTCAACCTGCTGCGCAATGCCTGGCAGGCCACCCGGGGCGTCGACGAGCCGGCGATCCGGTTACGCGGGCGCCTCAACCGGCGCGGCAACACGGTCATCGAGATCGACGACAACGGCCACGGTGTCCCGCCCGAGATCGCGACCAGGATTTTCGTACCTTTTTTCACCACCCGCGAGGGCGGTTCCGGCGTCGGGCTGGCGCTCGCGCGGCAGGTCATGATCGCTCACGGCGGCTTTATCCGCCTCGCTCAAAAAAGTACTGCAGGTACGACGTTTACCCTTACGTTCTAAGGGCATTCGACTAAAGCCTAGATACGTAACAACCACTATGTCGATGCCCCCCGCCAGCGGAGATGATGAGGCGTGCTGTAGAGCCTTGTCGGCGCACGTGGGGGACGACGCGCGCAGGGACGCAACAAGAAGAAAGTCAACCGGCAGGCAATCAGCCCTCAAGCATCCACGCTGCACCAGGGGAGAGTTGCTATGCCCGCCCACGAGACCTTCTATGAGGTGATGCGCCGACACGGCATCACCCGCCGGAGTTTCCTCAAGTTCTGTAGCCTTACCGCCGCTGGCCTCGGCCTCGGGCCCGAGTTCGCCGGTAAGATTGCCCACGCGCTGGAGACCAAGCCACGGACGCCCGTGGTCTGGCTGCACGGGCTCGAGTGTACCTGCTGTACCGAGTCGTTCATCCGTTCCGGCAACCCGCTGGCCGGCGACGTCATCCTGTCGATGATCTCGCTGGACTACGACGACACGATTATGGCGGCCGCAGGCCACCAGGCCGAGGAGATCCTCGAGCAGACGATCGAGAAGTACGACGGCCAGTTCATCCTGGCGTGCGAAGGCAACCCGCCGCTGAACGAGGACGGGATGTACTGCATCCAGGCAGGCCGGCCGTATGTCGAGAAGCTGCGCCACATGGCCGACCACTGCAAGGCGATCATCGCCTGGGGTTCCTGCGCATCCTGGGGATGCGTGCAGGCGGCGCGGCCCAACCCGACGCAGGCGACGCCGATCCACAAGGTGATCCTCGACAAGCCGATCGTGAAGGTGCCCGGGTGCCCGCCGATCGCGGAAGTAATGACGGGCGTCATCACTTACATGCTCGCCTTCGATCGCTTGCCGCCGCTGGATCGCCAGGGCCGGCCGGCGATGTTCTACGGCCAGCGGCTGCACGACAAGTGCTACCGGCGGCCGCATTTCGATGCGGGCCAGTTCGTCGAGACGTTCGACGACGAGGGCGCGCGCAAGGGTTACTGCCTGTACAAGGTTGGCTGCAAGGGCCCGACCACGTACAACGCCTGCTCGACGATCGAGTGGAACGGCGGCCTCTCGTGGCCGGTCAAGTCCGGGCATGGCTGCCTCGGCTGCGCGGAAGACAACTTCTGGGACAAGGGCAGCTTCTACAGCGCCGTCACGAACCTGGGCGTGACGGGCAACGTCGAGTCCACTGCTGACACGATCGGAGGCACGCTCGCGGCGGCCGCGGCGATCGGCGTCGCGGCACACGCGGCGGCTTCCGTCGTCGCCAAGGCAACCGGCAAGAAGAAAGCCGCGGCAAGCGAGGAGGTGAGCAATGGCTAGCGTAACCACACCGAACGGTTTCGAACTCGACGATAGCGGCAAGCGCGTCGTCGTCGATCCGATCTGCCGCATCGAGGGCCATCTTCGCATCGAGGTCAACCTCGACGAGAACAACGTCATCCGCAACGCGGTATCGACGGGCACCATGTGGCGCGGCCTCGAGATCATCCTCAAGGGCCGCGACCCGCGCGACGCCTGGGCGTTCACGGAACGGATCTGCGGCGTCTGCACGGGTGTGCACGCACTGCAGTCGGTCAGGGCAGTCGAGGATGCGCTGGGCATCGAGATTCCCACCAACGCCAATCACATCCGCAACCTGATGATGCTGTGCCAGTACGTGCACGATCACGTCGTCCACTTTTATCACCTGCACGCGCTCGACTGGGTCGACGTCGTTAGTGCGCTGAGTGCGGATCCCAAGGCAACCTCGGAGTTGCAGCAGTCGCTCAGCCCGTGGCCGAAGTCGTCGCCGGGCTATTTCCGCGACGTGCAGAATCGCCTGAAGAGATTCGTCGAATCCGGCCAGCTCGGCCCGTTTGCCAACGCCTACTGGGGCAGCGCGGCCTACAAGCTGCCGCCCGAGGCGAACCTGATGGCAACGACCCATTACCTGGAGGCGCTGGACTTCCAGAAGGAGATCGTCAAGATCCACACGATCTTCGGTGGCCGCAACCCGCATCCTAACTGGGTGGTCGGCGGCATGCCGTGCTCGATCAATGTCGATGACGCCGGGGCGGTCGGTACCGTCAACATGGCCTGGCTGAACATCGTCTCGGACATCATTAACCAGTGCATCGCATTCTGCGACCAGGTCTACATACCGGACCTCAAGGCGATTGCCTCGTTCTACAAGGACTGGGGGTACGGCGGCGGCCTGTCGGGCAAGAACGTGCTGGCCTACGGCGAGTTCCCCGCGTACGCGAACAATCACACCAACGACAGCCTGATGCTGCCGAATGGCGCCATTCTCAACGGCGACCTGGGTACCGTGTACGACGTCGACGTCCGGGATCCTGATCAGGTCCAGGAATTCGTTGCGCACTCCTGGTACTCGTACCCCGACGAGAGCGTGGGCCTGCATCCCTGGGATGGCATCACCGAGCCGAACTACGAGCCGGGCCCCAATCTCAAAGGCACGCGCACGGCCATCGAGGAGCTCGACGAGGGCGGCAAGTACTCGTGGCTCAAGGCGCCGCGCTGGCGCGGTAACGCGATGGAGGTCGGGCCGCTGGCTCGCTACATCGTCGCCTATGCGCGCGGCCGTGAGGACGTCGTGGAGCCGGTGAACAGGCTGCTCGCCGATCTCGGCCTGCCGGTCACCGCGCTGTTCTCGACCCTCGGCCGCACCGCGGCGCGCGGGCTCGAGAGCTCGTGGGCGTCGCACAAGATGCGCGAGGTGTTCGACGAGATGATGGCGAACCTGAAACGCGGTGACACGGCGACGGCCAACATGGACAAGTTCGATCCGGCCACCTGGGAGACCGACGTCAAGGGTGTCGGCTACGGCGAGGCGCCGCGCGGTGCGCTCGGCCACTGGGTCCATATCAAGGACACGAGGATCGAGAGCTACCAGTGCGTCGTGCCGTCGACCTGGAACGCATCGCCGCGTGACCCGGCCGGCAATATCGGCGCCTACGAAGCCGCGCTGATGAACACGCCGATGGTCAATCCCGAACAGCCCCTGGAGATTCTCAGGACGATCCACAGCTTCGATCCCTGCCTGGCCTGCGCCTCGCACGTGATGTCGCACGACGGTAAGGAACTGGCCACGGTCAAGGTCCGATAGGAGGGATAAGCATGGCTAGCACTAGAGCGGCGGCGAGCGACCAAGAGTACGTCGGTGACGTCTACGTCTTCGAGGTGCCGGTTCGAATCTGGCACTGGGTTCACGCGCTCGCAATAACGACGTTGGCCATTACCGGCTACCTGATCGCGAACCCGCTTCCGTCGATGAGCGGCGAAGCCAGCGACAGCTTCCTGATGGGCAACATCCGGCTCGTCCACTTCAGCGCGGCGATGGTGTTTGCCGTCGGGCTGTTCGTGCGTTTCTACTGGGCGATCGTGGGCAACCATTTCGCGCGCCACCTGTTCATCGTGCCCGTCTGGTCCGGCAACTTCTGGTCGCGCCTTTGGCACGAGGTAAAGATGTACAACTTCTTCACCCGCAAGGTTGCGAAATACCGCGGTCACAACCCGCTTGCGCAACTCGCCATGTTCCTGTTCAACGTGGTGCTGGGGTTGTTCATGCTGTGCACGGGATTCGCGTTGTACAGCCAGGGCACCGGCGCCGGAAGCTGGGCGGACCGCTGGTTCGGGTGGGTGTTCGTCATCGAGCCGAGTTCCCAGGCGGTGCGCATGTGGCACCTCCTCGGGATGTGGTTGCTCGTGGCCTTCATCGTCATCCACATCTACATGGTCATTCGCTCCGATTTCATGTCGCGGCAAAACGGCATCAGCGTGATGATCGACGGCATACGTCGCTTCAAGGACGACGGTCCGCGCGACCCGCAATGACGGAGACGGTACTCAGCCACGCGGACGGGGACCCGGGCGCGTACGAAACCCTGGTCCTCGGCATCGGCAACGTGCTCTGGGCCGACGAGGGTTTCGGCATTCGCGCCGTGGAGGCCCTGAATGCGCGTTACGCGTTTCCCGACGACGTCCGCGTGATGGACGGCGGCACCCAGGGTATCTTCCTGTTGCCCTGGGTGACGAGCGCGAAACGCCTGCTGATCCTGGACGCGGTCGACTTCGGCATGGAACCGGCGACGCTGCGCATGGTGCGTGGTGAGGATGTGCCGTGTTTCATGGGTGCGAAGAAGGTCAGCATGCACCAGGCGGGCTTCCAGGAGGTGCTGTCCTCGGCCGATCTTTCCGGCTCGCTGCCCGATGAACTGGTGCTGATCGGCGTGCAGCCGGCGCTGCTCGACGATTACGGTGGCAGTCTCACCGAAGGCGTGAAGGCGCGCATCGGCGAAGCCGTCGAACTGGCTTGCGAAGTATTGCGCCGCTGGGGTATCGAGGTCAGGGAGCGTGACGGACCGCTGCAAGGGGCGGAGAACATCGGCCCCGGCGAGCTGAACATGCAGGATTACGAAGCGGGCCGGCCCGTGCTCGAAGGGGATTCAACGTGAGCCATTTGCTGATCGACCGGCTGATCGACGAACTGGGCTACGCAAGCGTAACGCTCGACAACCACGACGAGTTCGTCGCGGCCGACGGCATGAACGTGCTGTTCCTGCCGGGCGACCCGGCGACGGTGAAGGACGCCACCGACGTAGCCGTAGTATTGCCGGAACTGGTCGCGGCATTCGACGACCAGCTCAATCCTGGCGTCGTGACAGACACCTTCGGCGACGGCAAGGTACTGAAGCGGCAATACGGCTTCAGCCACTTCCCGGCGCTGGTCTTCGTCCGCGGCGGTGACTACGTCGGTGCGATTTCCCGAATCCAGGACTGGGCGGACTATCTGGAGCAGATCAGCGAACTGCTCGTGGCGCCGCCACGGCGGGCACCGGGCTTCAGCATCCCGGTCGTAACGGAGGGTAACGCATGAACATCAGGGACATTCCGGTACGGGTCGTCGGGCCCGGCAGCCAGCCGACGAGCGGCGACGGCGATGCTATCACTTACATGGACATGCCGAGCGACATGGCGACGTTCGTCGCACCGCTGATGCCGGAGCCGGAAGAGGTGCTGCTCATGGACGGCGCGCGCGAGGCGATGGACTGGCTGCTTTCGGCGCTGGACGACTATACGCCGGAGGGCGATCCGCTGCTGGCCGACCTTAGCGCGCTGGACGAGGAGAGCAGGGACATCGTCAACCAGATCCTCGGTGAGGGCGAGGTCAGCGTCGTTTGCGACGGCAAGGTACGTGCCCGAACGCAGGAGTCGGTGCTCGCCGGCGTGTGGCGCACTTTCTTCTTCGATCGCGACGATCGCGTGGTCTGCGACCTGCTCGAGGTGGCCGACGTGCCGACAGTGGTTGGCTTCGCGGCCGACAGCAAAGGGACCGTTGACACATCGCCGGAAGGGGTCGGCGAGGCACTGGCAAACGCGCTGCCGATACTCGTCGAGCTCCAGTCGCACCACGAGCAATACGTTACCGGCGGTTCACCGCATTCGATCAACCTTACGCTGCTGCCGCTGTCGCAGCAGGAACTCGAGTTCATCGACCAGCGGCTGGGCCGCGGGCCGGTCGATATCCTGTCGCGCGCGTACGGCAAGTGCGAGGTCATCAGCACCGATACCGCTGGCATTTGGTGGGTGCGCTACTACAATTCTATGGGAGTACTGATTCTCAATACGCTCGAGGTAGTGGACGTGCCAGGTGTGGTGAAAGCGGCGACCGAGGACCTTGCGGACTCGGCGGAACGCCTCAGGGACATACTCGAGCCTTACTGGTCCGAGGTTGCGTGACGGGCGGGGAGAGCGGCGAGGAGCAATCCCGGCTCGCGGACGACAGCCGTCTCGAGTGCCGGATCTGCTGGTACGTGTACGATCCCGCCGAAGGCGACCCGGTCGAGCAGATCCCGCCCGGCACCCCGTTCCTCGAATTGCCCGGGCACTGGCGCTGCCCGCAGTGCGACGCCGAGCCGAGCGCGTTCCTGCCCGTGGAGGGCTGATATGCGGATCAAGGTTGCCGATCTCGTCACCCGTTACCAGGCGATCTACCGGGAGCGCATGCGCGACCTGCCCATCGTCAACACGAAGCTCGCCGTCGAAGCGGTCGGGTTCGAGCAGTGGGAGGACAAGGACCTGGGCGTCCTGATCACCCCCTGGTTCATGAACCTGGTCCTGCTGCCCGACTCGGACAGGCTCGCGGGCCTTCCCCAGGGCGAGCGGGTCGAGTGCCAGTTCCCGTCGGGGCCCTGCGAGCTGACGGTTTACCACGACGAGGAACTCGGTTCTTATCTCGCGGCCGTGCTGTTCAGTACCGTCGCCGATTTTCCCGACCAGGACGTTGCGCGCGCCGTCGCCGAAGAGGCGCTGGCGCAGATACTCGCGGAGCCGCCCGGGAAAGAAACTGAGAAAGTCAGCCGCCGTGGTTTGTTGACGGGGCTCAAGGCCTCCTGATGCACGAACTGTCCGTCTGCCTGTCCCTGCTCCGGGAAGTGGAGCGGATTGCCCGGGAGAACAGGGCCGGGCGCGTCACGAGGATCGCCGTGACCGTGGGACCGCTGTCGGGCGTGGAACCCGAGTTGCTGCAGAACGCGTATCCCCTCGCGGTCGCCGGCACCATTGCCGAGAACGCCGAGTTCGTGATCGACGTATCGGATATCGTCGTCCAGTGCAGCCGGTGCGGCGCCGAGTCGCCGGCCAAGCCCAACCGGCTATTGTGCGGGGAATGCGGGGATTACCGCACCAACCTCGTGAGCGGCGACGAGATGGTGTTGCAGAGCCTCGAACTCGACGACATCGACAAGGCCGACGCCAGCTGAAACACTGAACCGCAGGACTTGACTCCGTCCCTCCGGAATTGACTTCTTCGCTTGCCTGCAAGAGTAGTGGGAAACGCCGTCACACTCCTGAGCGTTTTTGGCTCAGCGCAACAGGTCGGGAGATGAAAGGCACGTTTCGGGAAGATGCGTTGTCAACGATAGAGGCGCGAAGGGGTCAGAACTAGGCTCTGGGGCTGAGCGGCCGCTTCTATTAGTAGCAGCCGTTCGAACGGCGAGTTTAACCGGAAGCAATTGGTCGGCAGACGGCCATGAGCGGATCTAGGCCGCCTTAATCCTCTCTTCCAGTTCCTGCTTTGAAAGTTTCCGCGGTTGTCGAAATGTGTAATTGAGCCTGCCGCCCGTCTGCGCAACCATCTTGACAAGATAGTCGATGCTCATCCCTTTCAGGTCTTCGTTCATGATCTTGCTGATCTTTGGCTGTTGAACGCCAAAGAACGCAGCTGCCTTGGACTGGGTAAGGTTATTGCGCTTTATGAACGTGCGAAGTTGTTCGCCAAGGAAAACCTGCAGCGCCATACGTTCCGAATCCTCAGGCGAAAAGCCGAGGTCCTCGAATACAATGCCTTTTGTTACATGTTTCATCACGTGCATCCATCAAATCAATTTCAATCGCTGTCTACCCTGTTCAAGGTCCGCTTTCGACGTACGATGCGTCTTCTTCTCAAATGCGTGCAGCACCACGATGCCTTCCTTTCGCCGGGTTACATAGAAGACTCGAAACTGGCCACCTTCCGATATCTTGATTTCCCGTACACCTCGACCAACGGGCTTCATGACACGCCAGTGGAGCGGATCACCGCCAAGTTGCAGCCGAAACAACTCTTCGCCCGCCCGCCGCCTGGTCCTAGCCGGCCAGCTTCGAACGATCTCGATCGAATCTCCGAGCCACAGGATCGGCGTTAGCGTGACGTTCATCGAAAAAATATACCAGAACCGGTATAAAACACAATAGAAAATATACCTTTTTCGGTATATCTTGACCCAGAGTCGAATGTCTCAAAAGGGTCGTTTGGAGAAATGATAGCCCGAACCAGGCGACCGTCTCAGTACAGTGGAATGGACTCCTTCCCACCTAAACGGCATCTAAAGTGCCAAGCTGGAAGAAGCGTGTTTTCCAGTAACCGGTCAAGAAGGAGTCCACAGATGAAGCTTAGCTACCTTGGTGTTGATTTGGCAAAGAATGTATTCCAGTTGCACGGTGTTGATCGCAAAGGCAACGCGGTTTGGCGGCGG
>JAAUYE010055207.1_pt1 | contig 28944 bp, 28 predicted proteins | sample 7278081 | NCBI WGS metagenome assembly JAAUYE01 (sample SAMN14350131, study PRJNA611818) | marine sediment metagenome | isolation source: surface marine sediment (0.6m) | place: French Polynesia: Moorea | collected 2018-08
ATGTTGAGTAATTAACAACTTGCCGATATCGAGTTGAACAACTGTGGATAAAGTGGTGATAAAAAAGACCGCCCATATTTTCCCGTAGTTATGCACAGTTTAGTAATAGGCTGCGGACAGTTTAAAAAGAGTGATGTTACGCATAAGCCTCTGATTTATATATAAATTTCAGACTTACTAGAAATATACAGAGTTACTAATAAACACAGCAAGCTAGATACTTAAATGAAAACAACTATTAAAAGAGAAGATATCCTGGGTCCCCTGCAGCAAGTAATAGGTGCTGTGGAACGACGACAGACATTACCGATACTGGGTAATGTTTTACTTAAGTCAATGGGTGGTGACATAACGGTTACGGCGACAGACCTTGAAATTGAAATGGTCTCTAATATCACGGCAGAAGGGAGTGAGGATTTTCAGACAACCATACCTGCGCGCAAGCTGCTGGATATCTGCAAGGCGCTACCGGATGGGTCATCTATCAACTTTACTATCGACGATAGTCGGGTTTCGTTAACTTCAGCCCGCAGTCGTTTTACCCTGGCGTCTTTGCCGGCACGTGATTTCCCAGGCCTCGATGAGATCGAAGAACAGCTGTCTTTTTCAATCCCTCAGCAACAGTTTAAAGCGCTGTTTGACAAGACGTCGTTCGCGATGGCGCAGCAGGATGTTCGCTACTACCTCAACGGGATTCTACTGGAGCTGTCGCCCGGGAAAATCAAACTGGTGGCTACTGATGGGCACCGACTGGCATTGAGCGAGGTCGAAATCGATACCGGGGTCGAGGAAGACAGGCAATTGATTATTCCGCGAAAAGCGGTGCTCGAGTTAGCCCGATTGCTAGATAGCAGCGATAGTCCGGCAAAGTGTGTTCTTAGCCAGAATCATTTTCGTGTCGAAGCGGGAGCTCTCGTATTCACCACGAAACTAATCGACGGTAAATTTCCCGACTACCAGAGAGTTATCCCTGTCGATGGTAATAGAACAATGGAAGTCGATCGGGAGACTTTAAAGCAATCGATGAGCCGCATTGCGATATTGTCTAACGAAAAATATCGGGGCATTCGCCTGACGCTATCCGATGGAAACCTGTCGATCCAGGCCAATAATCCGGATCAGGAAGAAGCCGAGGAAGAATTGCAGGTCGATTACGATGAGGCCGATATGGAAATTGGTTTTAACGTAACCTACCTGATCGACGTACTCAATGTCCTCAACTCAGAAAAGGTGCAAATACGGTTAAAGGACTCCAATAGCAGCGCAATCATGAGTGATAGCAAGGATAGTTCAAGTCTTTACGTCGTCATGCCGATGCGGTTATAGGAAAACCAGGGGCAGGTATGGCGATCAGTCAGCTTAGCCTGACGGATTTCAGAAACCTCAAGAGCACCACGCTCGACCTCGATCGACGATTTAATTTGGTTAGTGGCGATAATGGTTCCGGTAAAACCAGTTTGCTGGAATCGATTTACGTTTTGTGCCAGGCGCAGTCATTCAGGACTCACCAGTTAAAACAGTGCATTGCGCATGATAAGTCGGGATTTCTGTTATTTGGCCGATTCGAGGGGTACAAGGCCGGGGTAGCAAGGCATAAGGATAAGCTCGAAATTCGGGTCAACGGTGATACGGTCAAGCGGCGATCGGAGTTGGTTAAAAGGTCACCGATTAATATCGTAAATGCCGATAGTTTCGTTTTGATCGACGGGGCTCCTGCCAGGCGACGAGCTTTCCTCGACTGGTGTTTGTTTCACGTGGAACCAGACTATGCGGAGAATTGGCGTTTATTTCAGCACGCGTTAAAACAACGGAACCGATTGCTCAAAAGCAGACGGGATCTCAAGCTGCTGGATTACTGGGATTTGCATCTGGTCACACCATCTAAAGCGCTTGCCAGAATGCGCGAGGATTACACGGGGAAACTGCAGGTACTGATCAATCAGCAATTCCAGGCGCTGCTGGAGGATATTCCGTTGAGTATCGAATATCGGCCAGGTTGGAAAAAAGGGGAAACTCAGGCGCAGTGTCTCGCGCGGCAACGCGAGCAAGATATTCGTCTCGGTTTTACAGGATCCGGAATTCATCGGGACGATTTGGAATTAAAGACGCAGGGGCGGAAAGTCGGCGAAGTGTTGTCACGCGGGCAGAGTAAACGTGTTTGCCTGGTTTTATTGTTGGCCGTACTGAAGCTGGTTAATGAAGCAAGCCAGACCCCGGTAATTCTTTTGATAGATGACTTGCATTCCGAACTGGATAGCGAGGGGCAAAATCTTGTTTATCAGAAGCTGCTTGAAATGAATATACAGCTATTTATCAGCAATATAGAGCCGCAAATTCCCGAGGCCTTCGCGGCAAAAGAATTTAAAATGTTTCACGTGGAACATGGTACAATCAAGCCTCGAAATTTCAGCTAGATTCACAAATGTCAGACTACGATTCTTCTAGCATTCAAGTGCTAAAAGGACTTGATGCTGTCCGCAAGCGACCTGGTATGTATATCGGTGATACCGATGACGGAACAGGCTTGCACCATATGGTATTCGAAGCCGTCGATAACTCGATCGACGAGGCGCTTGCCGGGCATTGTTCAGAGATAAACGTCATTATTCACACCGATGGCTCGATATCGGTCAAGGACGATGGCCGCGGGATTCCGGTCGATGTCCACGAGGAAGAGGGGCGATCTGCCGCGGAGGTCATAATGACCGTGCTCCATGCGGGCGGCAAGTTCGACGACAACTCTTACAAGGTTTCGGGTGGTTTGCACGGTGTTGGCATATCGGTTGTTAACGCACTCTCCGAATCGTTGTCACTCAGAATTAAACGCCAGGGCAAGTTATATACGCAGGAGTACCGCAGGGGAGAGCCACAGGGCGACCTCGAGGAAATCAAAGAGACTAACAAGACCGGTACCGAGCTACGTTTCCTGCCAAGCAGAGAAATATTCAGCGATATCGAGTTTCATTACGACATTCTCGCCAAGCGTTTACGCGAACTTTCTTTCTTGAACTCCGGCGTGCGCATTCATTTGTATGACGAGCGCAGCAATAAAGAAGACCTTTTCGAGTATGAAGGCGGAATTCGGGCCTTTGTCGAGCATTTAAACAAGAACAAGGCCCCGATCCACGATAAGGTCATCGGCATCAAGATGGAGCTCGACGATGTCGAAGTCGAGGTGGCGATGCAATGGAATGATTCGTATCAGGAAAATATATTCTGTTTCACCAATAATATCCCGCAGCGCGATGGTGGTACGCATTTGTCCGGTTTTCGTACCGCGTTGACGCGGACCCTGAACCAGTACATGGAAAGTGTCCAGGCCAAGAAGGATAAGGTTAACACAGTAGGTGACGATGCCCGCGAAGGGCTAACCGCGGTTTTATCGGTCAAAATTCCTGACCCCAAGTTTTCCTCCCAGACCAAGGACAAGCTGGTTTCGTCCGAAATAAAAGGGATCGTTGAATCGGTGGTCGGTGAGCATCTGAAGGATTTTCTCGAAGAGAATCCAGCCGATGCCAAATCCATAACCAGTAAAATCATGGAAGCGGCGCGAGCGCGCGAAGCGGCACGCAAGGCACGCGAAATGACGCGCCGGAAAGGCGCGCTCGATATTGCAGGCTTGCCAGGTAAACTCGCCGATTGCCAGGAGAAAGATCCGTCATTATCGGAAATATACCTGGTGGAGGGCGACTCTGCCGGCGGTTCCGCCAAGCAGGGCCGAAACCGCAAGACCCAGGCTATCTTGCCGCTCAAGGGTAAAATTTTAAACGTCGAGAAAGCACGTTTCGACAAGATGCTGCAATCGGCCGAGGTTGGAACCCTGATAACCGCCCTGGGCTGCGGCATCGGCCGCGAAGAATTCGATATCGAGAAATTACGCTACCACCACATCATCATCATGACTGATGCCGATGTCGATGGTTCCCATATCAGAACGCTGTTGCTTACCTTTTTCTATCGCCAAATGCGAGAGCTGGTAGACCGTGGCCACGTTTACATTGCACAACCGCCCTTGTACAAGGTGAAAAAGGGCAAACAGGAGCGTTATGTCAAGGACGATAAGGAATTGAACACGTACTTGTTGCAACTCGCTATCGAAGGCGCGCAGTTGCACCTGTCGGAGGATACTCCCCCGATCTCGGATTTGGCGCTGGAGAATCTAGCGCGACAGTACATAACCATCCTGGCGATATTCGATCGCCTGGGGCAGCATATAACGCCAGAAATACTCGAAGAACTGGTCGATTTACCGCCAGTTGGGGAAGCCATGCTGCTCGATGATAAAGCCATGGCCGAATGGGGTGAGTCGCTGGTGGCCCGCCTGAACGTCAAAAGTGGCGCATCCTTGTCCTACACCGTGTCAGTCAAAGGTGACGAGGACAGTAATCGCTATGGCCTGGTTATTGCCAAACGTTTGCACGGCATAACATCGGAGATAGAGCTCGGAGGCGATTTCTTCATCGGGGCCGATTACCAGCCGATAGCCCAGTTTGTCGAGCAGGCCGGAGACCTGTTCACTCCGGATTCATACGTTAGTCGCGGCGAGCGACGGCAGGCCGTCACACGTTTCGGCGAGGTTTACGAATGGCTGATGCATGAGGCGCGCAAAGGATTGAACATTCAGCGTTACAAAGGACTGGGGGAAATGAATCCCGATCAGCTCTGGGAGACCACCATGGATCCCGAGAACCGGCGCTTGTTGAAGGTGCGCATCGAGGATGCGATAGCCGCCGATGAAGTGTTTACTACGTTGATGGGAGACCACGTCGAACCCCGGCGCGATTTTATCGAAACCAACGCGCTTAACGTCAGCAACCTGGATGTTTAGCAAACCCTTGATTTTATTGAAATAATCACTATATACCACTGATTGATCAATAATTCGGTGGAGCACTGGTATGGATATTGGAAGCGTAATGTTTTGGGCCGCGGTCACGCTGCTGCTGATATATACCGTCAGCATCTATAACCACCTGGTTCGACTTAAGCACAATGTCTCCAAGGCCTGGTCCAATATCGATGTCTTACTGAAGCAGCGCCACGATGAAATTCCGAAGCTGGTGGAAACCTGCAAACAGTACATGAAATACGAGCAGGAAACCCTGGAAAAGGTTATGCAAGCCCGTTCGCAAGTGGCGCAAGCCAGGCAAAACCAGGACGTTCCCGGCCTCGGAATGGCCGAAGGCGCGCTACGCATGGGACTGGGCCAGTTGTTTGCGCTGGCCGAGGATTACCCGGAATTACGAGCCAACGAAAACTTCCAGCATTTGCAAACCCGCATTAGCACGTTGGAGAATACGATTGCCGATCGGCGCGAGTTCTATAACGAATCGGTGAATATCAACAATATCGGCATCGAGCAATTTCCCGATATCATTGTGGCCCGCCTGTTTGGCTTCGGCGCCCGCGATCTGCTCGAATTCGAGGCAACCGAAGTTGCCGATGTCGACGTGAAACAGCTATTCGAAACCTGATATCGGGATTTTTGATCCAACCATGTTTTCCTGGCTGGAAAATGAAATCCTGGGCATGCCTCGAATCGACTATCAGGTTCTCTACGGGATCCTGCTCGTCGGTTTCGCACTGCTGCTCTACTACGCATTCGTCGCCTTCCGCCGGTATCGAATCATGAATGGCACCGCAACCTCGAGAATACGGTCCGCCGCTCAGGGCCATGTCGAGCTCAAAGGGCTTGCTGAATTCATGCAGAACGGGGTAATCCAGTCGCCTTTCAGCGGCAGTCGCTGCGTCTGGTATCACTGTACCATCGATAAGCGGAAGCGTACCGGCAAGCGCACGACATGGACCAATATTTCCGATGAATGCAGTAGCCAGCTATTTCGACTGGTGGACGATACCGGGGATTGTATTATCGATCCCGACCACGCGCATGTTATCCCCGAAACCGACCTGACCTGGTACGGCGATCACACCGAATCGCGCAGCCAGGCGCCGGCTAAAAATCGTCTCGTCTCGTTCAATCCCGGCAAATATCGCTTTCGTGAACGATTGATCAGGCCGGCTACCCCCATCTACGCCATGGGGTGGTTTAAAACCATTTACAGCAACGTGTCGGACGAGCTGATTGCCGAACAGGCGGCCGACCTGGTTAAACAATGGAAACTGCAACCGCAGAGGTACCTGAGCGAATTCGACACCGATGGAAATGGCAAGATACAGCAGGGTGAATGGAAGGCTATCAGGGCGGAAGCGAGAAAACAGATACTGGCCAGAAACAGCCGACAACAACAAGAGTACCATGTCATCTCGCGCCCGGATGACAAGCGTCATCCGTATATCCTTTCAGCCGTGGACGAAGATGTCGTGGTGTCGCGCAAGCGGCTCAAGGCCTATGCTTCATTAACCCTGGCATTTCTGATTTTCGGTACGCTGGTTACTCTTTTTTCGATCCGCGCGCCCATACCCATTTAACTGGCCTGGCTTGTTAAGTAGACTAGCGATCCCTGTTTGTCGTGGATGGTCAAGAACTTGAATAACCCGTTACTCGAACCCGGCCCGTTGCCGGCATTTAGCGAAATTCAGCCGCGGCACGTCAAGCCGGCGATCGAGCAGCTGATCAGCGAGAACCGCGAGCAAATCGCCGTGTTGTCGGAATTGCCCGAACATCACTGGGATAACCTGATAAAACCCCTGGAACTGATGAACGATCGTCTCGATCGGGCCTGGTCGCCGGTGCGCCATCTGAACTCGGTAAAGAGCAGCCCCGAGTTGCGTGACGCCTATAACAGCTGTCTCCCCCTGTTGAGCGAGTATTCGACCGAAATCAGCCAGAATCACGCCTTATACGAGGGCTATCGCAGTATCAGGGAATCCGGGGAATTCGACCGATTGAGCTCCGCCCAACAGAAAACCATATCCGATGCCCTGCTTCACTTTCGCCTCGGCGGGGTCGAACTCGAGGGTGCAGATCGCGAGCACTACCAGCGATTGCAGAAGGATTTGTCGGAACTGCAATCCAGTTTTGAAAATAACCTGCTGGACTCGACCCAGGCATGGGAGTATGTGACCGAGGATGAATCCGAATTGCGAGGTTTGCCCGATTACGCGCTGGCCATGTTGCGCCAGCTAGCCGAGCAAAAGAAATTGCCCGGATATCGAGTTACGCTGGATATGCCCTGCTATCTTGCGGTCATTACCTATGCGGCCAACCGCCAGCTGCGCAAATCCATCTACGAAGCTTATGTAACCCGGGCCTCGGAATGCGGAATAACCGATAAAATCTGGGATAATGCAGCGAACATGCGACAAATTGCCGCTAAAAGACAAGAAAAGGCGCAATTATTGGGGTTTGACAACTATGCCGAGTACTCGCTGGAAACCAAGATGGCTTCCTCGGTCGACCAGGTGGTCGAATTTCTCGACGATTTGGCAAAGCGATCGCGACAAACTGCCATCGACGAAGTTAATGAACGCCAGGCATTTGCCGAATCGCTCGGATTCGAAGGGGAACTGAATGCCTGGGATTACCCCTACTACAGCGAAAAATTGAAACAGGAGCGCTACCGGATATCTGATGAAGACCTTAAGCCCTATTTCGCAGACAGGCAGGTGATAAAGGGACTGTTCGATATTGTTGCAAGGCTTTACCAGGTAGAGATTTCCGCGGCCGACGACGGCATAGACCGGTGGGACGAGCAGGTTGGCTTTTACCAGATCAAAGACCGCCATGGCGAGGTGATCGGCGAGTTCTTTCTGGATCTTTATGCCCGCGAAAACAAGCGCGGCGGTGCCTGGATGGATGAGTGCGTCAATCGCTATTGCATCGACGGTATCACCCAGATACCGGTCGCTTACCTGACCTGCAACCTGACGCCACCACTCGGTGACGAACCGGCGCTGTTCACTCACGACGAAGTGATCACCTTGTTTCATGAGTTCGGCCATGGTCTGCACCACATGTTGACGCGTATCGACGTGCCGGATGTCGCCGGTATCAACGGTGTCGAGTGGGACGCGGTCGAGTTACCGAGCCAGTTCATGGAAAACTTTTGCTGGGAGCGCGACGCGCTGCAACTTTTTGCGCGCCACTACCAGACCGATGAACCGTTGCCAGACGATTTGTTCCAGCGCATGCTGGCGGCCCGAAACTTTCAGAGCGCGCTGCAAATGCTGCGGCAAATCGAGTTCGCGCTATTCGATATCCGTCTGCACCAGCGTGCCGATATTTCATCTGCCGACGAGATTCAGGTGATTCTCGACGAGGTTCGGGCCGAGGTATCGGTAGTGAAAACACCGCGGATCAATCGTTTCCAGAACGGATTCTCACATATTTTTGCAGGAGGTTATGCCGCGGGTTATTATAGCTACAAGTGGGCGGAAGTCTTATCCGCCGACGCGTTTGCTGCATTTGAAGAAGAAGGGATATTCAATCCTGAAACAGGGCAAAGATTTCTGCATTGTGTACTCGAACAAGGGGGGTCACGTCCCGCGATGGAATCGTTTAGTTGTTTTCGAGGCCGTGAGCCGGAAATCGACGCACTGTTAAGGCATAGTGGAATTAGCTAGCTGATGATGAAAAATGTATTGCTGGGCCTGGCCCTGTTTATGAGCTGTGCGTTGGTGTCTGCACAGGAATCGACCGCTGATCCCGATAGAGATCGACAGTACGTGACCGACCAGTTGCGACTATCGCTTTATAGTCAGGCAAGTTCCTCTAGCAGTGTAATCAAGCTGCTGCAATCCGGCGACGTACTTGAAATCGAGCAGATTCAGGGCCCTTACGCCTTTGTTACTGCGCCTGACGGCACCAAGGGCTGGGTCAAGCGCGGCTTTCTGGTAACCGAGCCGACTGCCACGATACAGCTGATCGAAGAGCAAAAGAAAAACGTCGAGCTCGCCGCCGAGATAGAAAAGCTCGCCAACAGCAAGCTCGTAATCGATCAGTACGAAAAGGATATGGACAAGCTGGTTAGCCAGGTCGACGCTCTGGAAACGGAGAAACAGCAGGCAAACGAGTCGATTGCAGATTTGCAGGAAGAGGTCGAGGCCAAGCAGGCGGAGCTTGATCGCAGGGACGAAGATAGCGCGCCGCCGCTGCTGGTGTTAATGGATACTTCCAGAAAATACTGGCAGTACCTGGTGCCAATCGTTCTCGTTATTGTCCTTCTGAGCTACCTGGTTAGTAAACAGATTGTCGAAGCCCGCATCAAATCCAAATTCCACGGCATCAAGATCTGGTAAATGGAATACCGCGATCTGCGAGATTTCATCGCTCAGCTGGAAAAAAATGGCGATCTGAAACGCATTACTCAGCGCGTCGACCCTAATCTCGAAATTACCGAAATCTCCGACCGGGTGCTGCGAGCCGGCGGACCTGCGTTGTTGTTCGAACAAGCGGGTGACAGCACCATCCCGTTACTGGCTAATTTATTTGGCACCGAACAGCGCGTTGCGCAGGCGCTTGGCGAAGACAGCGCCGCCTCGTTGCGCGAAATTGGCAAATTGCTCGCCTTTCTGAAAGAACCTGCACCACCAAAGGGCTTCAAAGATGCGATGAAAACGCTGCCAATTTACAAGAAAATCCTCGATATGTCGCCAAAAGAGGTGAAAAAGGGCAAATGTCAGGAAATCCAGTATCGTGGCGAAGATGTCGACTTATCGATGCTGCCAATCCAGACCTGTTGGCCAGGGGATGCCGGGCCGTTGATCACCTGGGGTCTTGTCACTACCCGGGGACCGATCAGGCAGCGTCAAAATCTCGGAATTTACCGACAACAGCTGATCGGCCGTAACCGCCTGATCATGCGCTGGTTGTCGCACCGTGGCGGCGCGCTCGACTACCAGGAATGGAGGCAACACAATGGAGACGAACCATTCCCGGTCTCGGTAGTGCTGGGATGCGACCCGGCCACGATTCTCGCCGCGGTGACGCCGGTACCGGATACGCTGGCCGAATACGCCTTCGCCGGATTGCTGCGCGGCGCTAAGACCGAGGTCACTAAATCCCTGTTGTCGGACCTGGTGATTCCGTCGCGCGCGGAGATCGTGCTCGAAGGTTATATCTATGCGGATGACGAAGCCGATGAGGGCCCGTTTGGCGATCACACCGGTTACTACAACGAAGTCGAGCGCTTTCCGGTTTTCACCGTCGAAGCCATGAGTATGCGCAGTAACCCGGTTTACCACAGCACTTACACCGGCAGGCCACCGGACGAGCCCTCGGTGCTGGGGCTGGCGCTCAACGAGGTCTTTATCCCGATCCTGCAAAAGCAGTTTCCCGAAATTATCGATTTCTACTTGCCGGCGGAAGGTTGTTCCTATCGCGTCGCAATCGTCAGCATCAGGAAACAGTATCCCGGTCATGCCAAGCGTGTAATGATGGGCGTATGGTCTTTCCTACGGCAGTTCATGTATACCAAGTTCGTCATCGTGGTGGACGACGACATCGATGCACGTAGCTGGGAAGACGTCATCTGGGCGATATCGACGCGCACCGACCCTGCGCGGGATATTACGCTGGTCGAAAACACACCGATCGACTATCTTGATTTCGCCTCGCCCGCATCGGGCCTGGGTTCTAAAATGGGGCTCGATGCCACTAATAAAGTTGGTGCCGAGACCAGTCGCGAGTGGGGTGAGCCGATTCGAATGAGCACCGATGTTAGCGAGAGAATCGACGCTTTATGGACTGAGCTAGGACTCGACTAACCCGCTTTTTGCACACCCACGAGAATTCGACCATAATCGCAGCTAACCAACCAGCATCGACAGTGGAGGCAACATGCGCACAATCATGGTGTTAAATTCCAAGGGCGGATCGGGCAAGAGTACGGTAGCGACCAGTATTGCGAGTTACTATGCCTCGCAGGGTAAAAAAGTCGTGCTTGCGGACTGCGACCCACAGGCCTCCAGTCTCGAGTGGCTGGCCGCGCGTCCCAGCGGGCGCAGTTCGATCACCGGGATCGATGGCTCCGGCGGGCATTTTCGCGCACCCCGCAGCGCCGATTACGTGGTTTACGATACGCCGGCCGCGGTTCACGGCAAAGAATTGAGCGCATTTCTGCGGCGCGCGCAGAGTATTATCATACCGGTGCTGCCGTCACCGATCGACATGCGCGCGGCGACACCGTTTATCCAGAAGGTGCTCGATAATGGCCGCATAGCACGAAAGGAAGCGAAGGTGGCGCTGATCGCGAATCGCTGTCGCGAGAATTACAATATCTACCATCAGCTGGATGACTATTTGCGCAAGGTTCGCAAGGCGCCGTTTATCAGCGTGCTGCGTGAAACCCAGAATTACGTGCGCGCGGCTGAGCGCGGTCTCGGTATCTTCGAACTGGCACCCTATTCGGTGCGGCGCGACCTGGATCAATGGGACCCGATCATCCGCTGGCTCAACAGCAAACGCAGCCAGCCGATAAACTAGCACTCGACAGCTGTCTGGCAAATCAACCGATCCTGGGCAGGTTTTGCTGTAGCGACCCTGGCGCCCGGGATCTCGTCATCGAGATTCTCAAACCCGGTTCAAGGCCCGCTAACAATTACTCTAGTGCCAGCGCGACAGCCTGCTGCGCATGAATCGCCGTAGTATCGTAAAGTTTGATGGCGGTATGTCGTTGTTCGATCAGCATACCGATTTCGGTGCAGCCCAGAATAACCCCGTCGATTTCCTGTTCGGCCAGGCGATCGATGATTGCCAGGTAAACCGCGCGCGATTCGGGTTCGATCTGTCCCTGACACAGCTCCTGGTAAATTATATCGTGCACCATTTGCCGGTCATGCAATTCGGGGACCAAAACCTCTATATCAAAATTCCGGGCTATCCTGTCCTTGTAGAAGTCCAGTTCCATGGTAAAGGCGGTGCCAAGCAGCCCGATCCGTCGTACGCCATCTTGTTGCAATACCTCACCGGTAGCATCGGCGATATGCAGCAATGGAATATCGACCTCGGCGCAAATCGTTTCGGCAACCCGGTGCATGGTATTGGTGCCAATCAGGAAAAAATCGGCGCCACCGGCCTCGAGTCGGCGCGCCGCTTCGATCAGTAAGTTTGCCGCCGCGTCCCAGTCGCCCGCATGTTGCAGCGCCTCGATCGGGGCGAAATCCACACTGTACATGATCATCTGCGCCGAGTGCAGCCCGCCCAGGCGCTGCTGGATGCCCCGGTTGATCAACCGGTAATAAAGGGCACTGCTCTCCCAGCTCATGCCACCGATCAGGCCGATTGTTTTCATCTGGTTTGTATTACGGGTAAAAACTGCACTATAACAGGAAACGGTATGCGGAATTTTAAATTCACGATGGCCCTGACGGCCGCGAAAACCCGTGCGATTTATGCCGGCCAGGCGCGTTTCATTCTGGTTGAAACCGATCAGGGCCTGAAGCTGCAGTTACCCGCGGCCAACTTTCTCGAGTATGTTAGCGCTGACGGAATTCACGGGCGTTTCGACGTCAAAATCGACGCCGACAACAAGATTTTGGCGTTACGCCGGATCTAGACCGCGCTGCGCCTGGCGCGCCGCGTACTTGCGCGTCTTGCGCTGCCAGGCCTGCTCGGCTGCATCGGCGCCGATATGCTGTTCGCCGCGCTCACGTGCAAGCCGTACCTGTTTCTCGCGCTCTCGGAAACGCCGCCGTGCCTCGTCGCTCTTGTCGTCGTAACAGGCCGGACAGCTTACGCCGGGCTGGTACTTGTCGCTAGCCTTATCGGCGTCGGTGATGGGCCGCCGGCAGGCATGACACTGGTCATAGCTGCCTTTTTCGAGCGCGTGATTAACGCTTACGCGATTATCGAAGACAAAACACTCACCTTGCCATAAGGACTCCGATGGAGGTATCTCTTCGAGATACTTCAAAATACCGCCCTTCAGGTGATACACCTCGTCGAAACCCTGCTCACGCAGGTACGCGGTCGACTTTTCACAACGGATACCGCCGGTGCAGAACATCGCGATCTTGCGATGTTTCTTCGGGTCCAGGTTTTCTGCGGCGTAGGCCGGGAAATCACGGAACGAACCGGTGTTCGGAAAAACAGCGTTCTCGAAACTGCCGATTGCCGATTCGTAATCATTGCGCGTATCGATCAGGGTGACCTCGGGATCGCTGATCAAGCGGTTCCAGTCGGCGGGGCTGACATATGTGCCGGAATTGGCCGGATCGATACCGTCAACGCCCATGGTCACAATCTCGCGCTTCAGCTTCACCCGCGACCGATAAAAAGGCATTTCGTCGTCGTAAGACAGCTTGCAGTCGAAATCGTGCAGGCGCGGATCCTGGCGCAGAAAATCGAGCAGTTTCTCGACCCCGGCCTCGGCCCCGGCAACGGTGCCGTTGATACCTTCGCTGGCCAGCAGCAGCGTGCCGCGTACCTGGTTGTCCAGCATGACCTGCAGCAGCGGCTGGCGCAGCGCTTCGAAATTGTCGAGCTGCACAAAGCGATAGAGCGCAGCGATAACGATACGTTGTGACATCAAGCCTCCCGGAGCGTAAATCCAGAGCCGTGTTTGAAAAGGGGGCGTATTCTAGCCCAGTGATCACAAAAATAAAACGATGCCTGACCGAATTTACCGGAGGGTATTTACTCCGGCCGGCAATTTCACCGAGGTCGCGTTGCCGTACGCCCGCTTACGCCCGGCAACAACGATCGAGTCAGATTGGAAACGGCCTCGGAAGCGCCTATTCTTCAGTCTTTTCGATAACCTCGATGTGATGGTCGATGAAATCGATCTGGTCACCGGCGCGAATTTTCTTGCGCTTGCGGGTTTCGACCTCACCGTTCACGCTCACCAGCCCCTCCGAGATCGCCTGCTTGGCATTACCGCCGCTTTCGGCAAGCCCCTCGAACTTGAGGATCTTGTAAAGCTCGACAAACTCCGTCTCCAGCTCGGCGATAATTTTATCTTCGTCACTCATCGTTATTCGTCGAAGTCGATGTGCACGTCGTCCGGGAAAGGCCTGCCCTTGCCGGTTTCGATACAGGATTTCAAACTCATCATGAAAATTCCCCACTTGGTGCTGCAATGCGCGAGAAAATCGTCCGCCTGCTGCCAGTTATAGTGGCTGAAATTAACGTAGGTTTGCCTGTCGCCTGGCTCCAGCTCGAACAATACCTCGGTTCCCATCCAGCCACCCGGCATTTCGCCGTGATGGCGCCAGCGTACCCGCTTGTCGGGTACCAGCTCGACAACCTCGAAACGAGGTCCATCGTTACCGAACCGGAAATAAATGATAGAACCCTCGGCGCCGGCACCGCTGGTATCGGTGGTCCACCATTTCGACAGGCCGGCGTCAGTGGTGAGCAGGCGATAGATTTCCGCCGTGCTGCCATCGATGCCGACACGGTGTCTGATTTCAGCCATGCGGTTAGTTTAAACGTTTTATTAGTATTGGGAACAAGGAAATAGGGCGCGTGCGCATTAATAATTTACATTCTGGGATGTAATCGGCGTTTTACGAAATTGCTCGCCAACACCCGTTTTTCTCGCCAGAATATTCGTATCTCAAGTTTCAGGGCGCAATATGATCCAGTGGTATCCCGGCCACATGCACAAGGCGAGCAAGGAATTCAGGAAAATCTTGCCGCAGGTCGATCTCGTCATCGAAGTGCTCGATGCGCGCTTGCCCGGTTCCAGCGAAAATCCGATGCTGGCCGAGTTGCGCCGTGGCAAACCCTGTATCAAGTTGCTCAACAAGAGCGACCTTTCAGACCCGGTTCGTCTCGCACCCTGGATTGCCAGCCTCGAGTCGCAAAACCAGGTCAAAACCCTGGTTTGCAGCATAAATGATAACGCAATCGGCGCTCTGTCGGCGCTGTGCCGCAGCCTGGTACCGAGACGCGAAAATCGGTCGACAATGATTTACGCGATGATCGCGGGGATTCCGAATGTCGGCAAATCGACGCTGATCAACCGGCTGGCAGACCGCAAGATTGCCAGGACCGGTAACGAAGCGGCACTAACCCGCATGCAGCAACGCATCGAAATCTCGCCGGAACTTACGCTGATCGATACACCGGGAATGCTGTGGCCGAACATCGAAAACGAAGCCAGTGGCTACCGCCTCGCGGCCACCGGCGCGATCCGGGATACTGCGCTCGAGCTGCAGGACGTGGCCAGCTTTATCGCTGAGTTCATGCTCAAAGCCTACCCCGAGCGCATCATTCAGCGCTATGATATCGAGCCATTGCCCGGTACCGAAATCGAGCTGCTCGAGGCGATTGCGCGCCAGCGCGGTTGTATCGTGTCAGGCGGCAGGGTAGACCTGGAAAAAGTTTCCCGGCTGCTGATCAATGATTTGCGTAGCGGTGATCTTGGCGGCATTTGTATGGAAACGCCCGAAGAATTCGCCAGGGAATGGGAGCGGGTCGAGCTTATTCGGGCTGAGAAAGTAGCGAAAAAAGAAGCGCGCAAAGCAAGGCGCCAGAGATAGAAAGAGGTTAAGGCTTATGATTATCCGTCGGGCGTTATCGCAGGACGCCACCGAATTGGCAGAGTTCAATATCAACATGGCACGCGAGACCGAGGGCGTCGAATTGATTCCCGAAGTGATTACTGCCGGCGTCGAGGCAATGATCGACAACCCACAAATGGGATTTTACCTCGTGGTCGAACTCGACAACGGAATCCAGGCTTCGCTGATGGTGACCACGGAATGGAGTGACTGGCGCAACGGCATGTTCTGGTGGATCCAGAGCGTCTACGTGCGCCCGCAGTACCGCCGCCAGGGCCTGTACCGTGAACTCTACGAACGCGTCAAGGAACTCGCCGAGCAGGAACCCGCGATCTGCGGATTCAGGCTTTACGTCGAACGCGATAATACCAATGCGCAAAAAACCTACAATTCTCTCGGCATGACGGAAACTGAATACAAGATATTTGAAGAGCTTGCACCGGGGCTGGAGTACATGAAGTAGAGGCTGCGCCCGACCGAGACTTCGGTTCGGGCACAGATGGCAGGCCTGAACCCAAAAAACATGATAATCGATGATTTTTCAGAAAATCCCTGAACATTGCGTTCGATAGCTTCACGGCATTAACAGCCGGGCCGAGAGTAGAGTCCCGGCAGCACTATCACTCCGAGTTGACAGAGCTCAAAACATTATAAGGTATCTGTTTTATTCTTAATAAATTAACCGTAGTACGAGCTCGATAAGCTTTCTAACTAGAACAGGAGAAATAGAATGAAAACCAAAACGATGTACCTGATCGTAATGTTATCGATGTTTGGCAGTCTCTATGGATCAAAGGTTTTTGCAGAGGTTGGCGGTGAACCCTACTATGGCTTTCAGTATGCTCAGATAGAAGAGGACGATCTCGATTTGGAACCCACCGCCGGTGTCTTTCGGATCGGTAGTATGGGTGAAAACGGCGTCGGCTTCGAAGGCAGAATTGGTGTGGGTCTTTCGGACGATGATATATCGGCATCAGATCCTTTTTTGGGCGATATAAGCCTTGGGCTTGAAATCGACACCGTTTTGGGACTTTACCTGGTTGGTCAAACAACTGCGGGTGGCCCGGTCTCGGTTTACGGAATCGTCGGATTTACGTTGGTTGATTACACCGTGGACGTTGATGCGGGGATCTTTGGTTCGGGTTCGGATTCGGATGATGAATCAGACCTGTCTTACGGTATTGGCGCAAATTTCGAGGTCTCGGACAAGTTGAGTTTAAATATCGAATACATGCAGTATCTTGATTCAGATGATATCGAAGCGAGTGCTATTAGCGTGGGTGTTGTATTCTAGCCAATCCGACTAGCCACGGCCTCGCTGCGGTTGGATGATATATGTCGGGCCACAATGTTTTGCGGGGCTTGCGATGATGGCGTGACCCTCAATCGGCGTGTTGACGAACGGGTTTGCCGATATCGATTGTATCCTCGCGGCCCACGATACCGAGCCGCAACACCGAGTTCTGGACGGTTTCGCGAAGCGCGCGGCAGACAGGGTCTCTATCCCGTGACTCAAATTTTCGATATCTAGTAAAAAGCCTGCTTTTCGTTGTTATGAAGGGACCCTGTCGCAAGGGTGTTCCAGATTCCCGCCCGCGGGTTTGCGGCCCCCCGGCGCCGACTTGCGTGGTACAGGCACTAGTAATATAGTCGTGCCTCCTCAACGGGGTGCTCATATGAGCTGAGAGTCGCCACCGGGGCGCAACCCGATGAACCTGATCCAGTTAGTACTGGCGTAGGGATGTGAGCGATTCGAATCCGTTCCCCATCTCTCCGTTTCAGATCCAGAAAAATGGAGACACTATGTTGCTATTTTTACGTTCATGCCTGGTGGCGCTATTGGCGCTAGGGCTCTCATTCGGCGCGTCGGCCGCGATGCCCACGCTGACGGTTTACACCTACGACTCGTTTACCAGCGACTGGGGCCCTGGTCCCCAGGTCAAGCAGGCCTTCGAGGCACAATGCGGTTGCCAGCTCGACCTGGTGGGCCTGGAAGATGGCGTGTCGGTACTTAATCGCATCAGGCTGGAAGGCAGCAACACCCGCGCAGACCTGGTGCTCGGCATCGACACCAACCTAACCGCCGAGGCGCGCGCCACCGGGTTGTTCGAAGCCCACGGCCTGACGCTGAAATCCTCGATGTTGCCACGGCCCTGGAAGGACGAAGTATTTCTGCCCTACGACTATGGCTACTTCGCTTTTGTCTACAACCGCGAACGGTTGGAGAATCCACCTACCAGCCTGCGTCAGCTGGTCGAAGACGATAACGGGCCGACCCTCCTGGTGCAGGACCCGCGCACTTCGACCCCGGGCCTCGGCCTGCTGCTGTGGGTCAAAAAGGTTTACGGTGATGAAGCCGATGCCGCCTGGGCGCGGCTGTCGAAACGCATCGTTACGGTGAGTAAGGGCTGGAGCGAAGCCTACGGCCTGTTCCTCAAGAACGAGGCCGATATGGTTTTGAGCTATACCACCTCGCCCGCGTATCACATGATCGCCGAACAGGATCAGCGTTTCGCCGCGGCCGGCTTTAGCGAGGGACACTACCAGCAAATCGAAGTGGCGGGCATGCTGCGCAGCAGCCAGCAGAAGCAATTGGCGCGCGATTTTCTCGAGTTTATGCTGAGCGAACGATTCCAGAGTATCATTCCGACCACCAACTGGATGTATCCCGCCGCGCTGGCGCGGTCCAGCCTGCCGCCGGAGTTCGCGCAACTCATCGATCCGTCCCCGGCACTGCTGTTCGACGAAGAACTGGTGGCGAAACGCCGTAAGGCCTGGGTCGATGAATGGCTGGAGGTAATGTCGCGCTAAGCGGCATCGCGGCATGGATCCGCGCGCAATCTCGGCAGGGCTGGTGCTATGCCTGTTAGCCATGCTCGTCCTGGTACCGCTGGCGGGCCTGGTTAATCTGGGCACGTTGCCGGGCTACGAATCCAGCGACCTGCAATTCTGGCACAGTGCCTATATTCGACGCGTGCTGTTTTTTAGCCTGTGGCAGGCTGTTTTGTCGACGCTGTGCAGCGTTGTTCCGGCCATCCTGGTCGCGCGCGCATTTGCGCTGCAACCCGCGTTTCCGCTGCGCGGGGTATTGCTGCGGCTGTTTGCGCTGCCGCTGGTGGTGCCGGCGGTGGTTGCGGTCATGGGCGTGGTCTCGGTCTACGGCAGCGATGGTTGGCTGCCGCTGGGCAGAACCCTGTACGGGCTTGCGGGCATTTTGCTGGCCCACGTGTTTTTCAACCTGCCGCTCGCGGTCAGGCTGCTGTTGCCGTTGTGGCAGTCGATACCCCGTCGTCACTGGCATCTCGCTGAACAGCTCGATATGAATGCCTGGCAGCGCTGGCGTTTTCTCGAGTGGCCGGCGCTGCGCGAGGGATTGCCCGGAGTCATGCTGCTGGTGTTCATGCTATGCCTGACCAGCTTCGCGGTGGTGCTGACGCTGGGCGGGGGGCCGAAAAGCACCACCCTCGAAGTCGCTATATACCAGTCGCTGCGTTTCGACTTCGAGCCGACTCGGGCGGTGGTGCTGGCGCTGCTGCAGCTGTGCCTGTGCCTGCTGGTGGCCGGACTGACGCTGAAACTGCAGCGGCTGCCGGAAGTTGAAATCACCATCGACGAGGCGACAAACGCCGGCAAGCCGGGTTACCGTCCGTTACAGCTGCTGCTTATCTCCTTGGCCGCGATTTATGTCGCTATGCCCCTGTTATCGATGCTGTTCGATGCACTGGCCGGGCCATTGGTGCAAGTAATCTCCAATCGCACGCTGTGGCGCTCGATCGCCAATACCCTGTTTATCGGCCTGTCGGCGGCCCTGGCCTCGGTTATCGCCGGCTGGTTGCTGTTGCGCTATAGCGCCAGCCTGGCGCTGGCCGGGCTGGCGGGTCGAGCGCGGCTGGTGGAGTTGAGCGGCTCTATTGTATACGTGGTGCCGCCGCTGGTGATTGGCACCGGCATGTTTGTGCTGCTGTCGCCGCATGTCGACGTGTTTGGCTGGGTCTATCCCATCGTGATCGCGGTCAACGCATTGATGGGGCTGCCCTTTGTCATCCGCAGCCTGGGGCCGGCGCTGCGCCAGAATCACGCACGTTACGACCGGCTGTGTCAAAGTCTCGCGCTCAGCGGCTGGAGTCGGCTGCGTTATGTCGAGTGGCCGCTGTTGCGGCGGCCGCTGGGGCTGGCGATGGCGCTGGTAGCGGCGCTGGCGATGGGAGATCTCGGGGTTATCGCGCTGTTCGGTACCCCGAGTACCGCGACGGTCACGCTCTTGATCTACCAGCAACTCGGGGCCTACCTGATCGCCGATGCAACGGTCACGGCGCTGCTGCTGTTACTGTTGTGCCTGACGGTTTTCTGGTTGCTTGAGCGCGGGATCGGGGGTCGAAGCGATGCTTGAAATTCGCCGCCTCGAGTTTGGCTATGCCGATGACGCACGGCCGGACATGGTGTTCGACCTGGATGTCGCCGCCGGCGAAGTGCTTAGCCTGATCGGGCCCAGCGGATCGGGTAAATCGACCTTGCTGAGCCTGATCGCTGGGTTCCTGACTCCCGCTGCCGGCCAGATACTGCTGGACGGTGTCGCCATAGAAAAGTCGGCCGCGGCCAGTCGACCCGTATCGATAGTGTTTCAACAGCACAACCTGTTTCCGCACCTGGATCTTTACACCAATGTAGCGCTCGGCATCGATCCGTCGCTGCGGTTGACTCCCGCCCAGGCTGACAGCGTAAACGAGGCGCTAACCAGGCTCGATCTGGCCGGCCTGCAGTCGCGCAAACCAGGCGCGCTGTCGGGCGGTCAGCGCCAGCGCGTGGCACTGGCGCGCGCGTTGGTGCGGCGCCGCAAGATTCTGTTGCTCGACGAGGCTTTTGCCGCGCTTGGCCCGGCGCAGCGAGCGGAAATGATCGGGCTGGTCAAGGACCTGGTTCAGGAGAACGGCATGGCCGCCCTGCTGGTCAGTCACCAGCCACGTGATGCCTTGATTGCCTCGGCGCGCACCGCTTTCGTCAACGCCGGCCAGATCGCCGCGCTGGAACCAACGCAGCGCCTGCTCGAGCAATCGGACTTGCCAGAAGTGCGTGAATACCTGGGATCGATCTGATGCAGTCTGAACTTGAAGCCCAGTTTGCCCGAATTCCGCTGCTCGAAAATAAATCGCTCGCGGAATTTACGATTACGCCGCTGCCGGGATACACCAACCGCAATTTCAGGCTGCAAAATCGGCAACATGACTGGGTGCTGCGAATTCCGCAACCGAAGACCGATCGGTTCATCGATCGGGCGGCCGAGGCGATCAACCAGGCGCGGGCCGGCGATCTCGGAATTGCGCCGCAACCGTCGTGGCGCGACGCCTCGGGCCTGACGCTGACACCAACGCTGGTTTCGAGCCGTAGCGTCACGCCAGCCGATTTTAGCGACGAGGCGACGCTGCGCTCGATCGTTGCCGCGGTCAGGAAGCTCCACGATAGCGGCGTTCGATTCGAGGGGCGGATAGATCTGGAATCTTTGCTGTCGCGTTATTACTCGATGCTGAGCCAGCCGTTACAGCACGAGTATCGACATCGCTTTAGGGCCGCGCGGGAATTGATTCCACAGCTGGAGGATCGGGATCGTGACTACGTGCCCTCGCATAACGACCTGGTGCTGGAAAACCTGCTGCTGGGGCAGGACAGACTCTGGTTGATCGACTGGGAGTTCTCCGCGATGGCCTCGCCCTACTGGGACCTCGCCACGCTGTGCAATAGCGCTGGTCTCGATTACAGGCAAAGCCTGCAGCTGCTGGGTGTATATTGTGCCGGCGGCGAGCGAATGCAGGAAGCGCTCCTTTTTGATTATCGTAACCTGCTACAGTTACTCGGTGATTGCTGGATGGCTGCCCTGGTCAACGACTAACAACAGCGATGCTAACTCATTCGGCCAGTCTCTACCTGGCCTCGGTGTTGATCTGGGGCTCCACCTGGTACGCGATCAAATTCCAGCTCGGCGTGGTCGCCGCCGAGGTGTCGCTCGTCTATCGATTTGCGCTGGCCGCGGCCATCCTTTTGTTGTTCTGCCTGCTGACCGGGCGTAGCCTAAAATATTCGGCCCGCCAGCATGGATTTATTGCGCTGCAGGGTTTGTTTCTGTTCTCGAGCAATTACCTGATCTTCTACTGGGCGACCGAACTGCTGACCTCTGGCATCGTGGCGCTGATGTTCTCGACGGTTATCCTGATGAACATCGTCAACGGGGCCGTATTCATGCGCCTGAGGGTGAGTCGGCGGGTTATTGTCGGCGCCTGTTTCGGTATTGTCGGCATTGCGGCGATCTTCTGGTCGGAGGTCAGCGGGGTCGAAAATAGCGCCGCTACCTGGCGCGGGCTGTGGATGTGCGTCATCGCGACCTATTGCGCCTCGGTCGGCAATATCATTTCCGCTCGTAACCAGCAAAACCAGATCCCGGTAGTGCAAACCAACGCCTGGGGAATGACCTACGGTGCGCTGATCATGGCGCTCTATGCGCTCTTCAGCCAGGTGCCCTTCAACTACGATCCCGCGATCGCCTACAGCGGCTCGCTGATTTACCTGTCGGTGTTCGGCTCGATCTTCGCATTCGGCTCTTATCTGACGCTGGTGGGGCGTATCGGCGCCGATAAGGCGGCATATGCCGCGGTACTGTTCCCGGTTATCGCACTGGGCATTTCGACGCTGTTCGAGGGTTACGAATGGACCCTGCGCGCCTTGTTTGGCTTCTTGCTGGTGCTGCTCGGTAACTACATCGTCCTGTCCAGGTCCGGACCCGCCGATTCGTTTCGAGACGCCGGGTCCGCGCGCTAAGCTAAGAAAACAGGTTCCGGAGCGGCAATGTTTAACCGCGGGACAACGGGTCGCCGAGCAGGTTGGAAACGTTCGGCACCTGTTCCAGTGCCCAGCTCAGTTGATCCCGGCTTGCGGAACTGAGGCTTGCCGGGGCAACCCGGTTCGATAACGGAATGCCGGCTTCCAGATCGAGCAATTGCTGCTCGAGGATGGTATTGAAGATAATGCGATGCGCCTCGCTCAGGTTCTTGAGCGTTTTCTTCATCTTGTCGACCTTGCTTCTGACTTCTGCGAAACGCTGTGGTGTCGAATGCGCGCGAATGCCGTGCTTGATCGCCAGCGTACGCGCGGTCGAAAACAGCGGCATGATCCCGCCCATTTTCAGGTCCATGCGACCATTGTCGAGCTTGAAGCGACCGAACAGTCCCAGCGGCGGCGAGTTCTTGCACGCGTTTATCGACATGAGCTTGACGAACAGCTTGGATTCACCGCCAATTTTGAACGCGTGATCGAGCACCTGGTTGGTGATTTTCATATCGCCGTGCACGCCGACCGCATCGAAAAAGATATCGCAGTTCAGAATGTCTTCCGGTGACTGGCGCAGGATCCAGGTCTTCACCAGCTTCTTCCAGCCCTTGACCGAAAGGCGCCACTCCGGGTTACTTGCCATGACCTTGCCCTTGCAATAGGGTACGCCGGCGGCATCGAGCATGTCGGAGACCTTGCGTCCAAGCTCGGCGAACCATTGGTCTTCGGGACCGCCCGGCTCGCCCTCGGCAAACACGATAGCGTTGTCCTGGTCCATTGCCAGCAGGCTTTCGCCGCGGCCACCGGAACCGAGTACCAGCATGGCGTAGGGGCAGGGCGGCGGACCGGGCATCTCTCGTTCGGCCAACTTGCAGGCCTGCCGGGTCAGCGCACAGAGTTCGCGTGAAATCACTGCCGCCACGTCGCGCGCATCGACCTCCTCTGCCACCAGGCTCTTCGCCACCAGCACGATGTTGCCCCATACCGCCGCCATCTGGCCGGCGCTGTTGGCCGCGTCGATGTCGTCCCCGAGCAGCACCGCATCGTCGGCGCGCTGGCGCAACAGGTCGCGCGCCGACAGCGCCCCCACGATGTTGCCATGACTGTCGTGCACCCCGAGGTGGCGAATATGCATGCGTCGCATGCGCGCGATTGCGCGGTAAACGAATGCGTCTGCGGACAGGCTTTCCAGCGGGAACACGGCAACCTGGCTTACCGGTGTAGCAAACGCGGCGTCGCCCTCGCGCCGGAACTGCCGCAGCAGGTCGCGTTCGGTAATAATACCGGGGGGGCCATCGGCTTGCATCGGCTTGACGTACAGCGAACTGACTTCGTGATCGACCATTTGCGCCATGGCGTCGCGCAGGCTGATGTCGGCGTCGATCATTAGCGGAGGGCTGTTCATCAGGTCGCGCAGGCGATGCCGGTACGGAAAACTGTCGATACGACCGAGCACCGTGCGCGTCTTGCGCGTCTCTTGCACGTCGAGCCACCCGATTTGCGCCTCGCGCAGGGTCGATTCGCTAAACCTTTCGCAGGCGCGTTCGAGCTCCGCCAGGGTGCGGATTCCGGTCTCGCGTAGGCGCGGAATCAGCGCCACGAAAATTGCCGCGGTAGCAATCGCGTCGCCGAGGGCACTGTGTCGATTGTGAACGTCGACCTTAGCCCAGCTGGCGATGGTATCGAGGGAAAAATCGGGCAGGTTGGGCGCCAGCAGGTTGACCATAAAGCGTACGTCGAGACAGCGTGGCTGGGCCCATTTGAGACCGGCCAGTTCGCGCTCGCGTTTCAGCATCGCCAGGTCGAAACCGCTGGCGTAACCGACCAGCACCGAATCCTCGCGCCAGGCGTCGAAATCCCGGACGACTTTGTCGAAGCTCCGCGCGTCGGCGACATCGGCGTCGCTTATGCCGTGGATCGCCTGGCTTTCCGCCGGGATCGGTACGCCCGGATTGATGAGTTCCTGGAAGCTGCTGGTCTCGTCGACCTCGCCGTGCACGATGCGCACCGCGCCGAGCTGAATCATGCGCGCCTGGTTGGTATCGAGCCCGGTGGTCTCGCTGTCGAAGGCGATCGCATCCAGCGACAGCAGTGGGATCGACGCCGGGTTGTGCTGTACCGGCATCGCTCAACGTCCCCCGGAAACGTCGATAAAACTGCCGGTAGTGTAACCCGAGGCGTCGGACAGCAGCCACAGAATGGCCTCCGCAACCTCGGCCGGGTAGCCGCCGCGCTGCATCGGCACGTTCGACTTGAGGCGGTCGACGCGACCGGCCTCACCGCCGGCAGCGTGGATGTCGGTATAAATCAGTCCGGGCTTGACCGCGTTGACACGTATCCCCTGGTCACCGACTTCCTTGGCGAGTCCGATGGTCATCGCGTCCACCGCCCCTTTGGCCGCGGCGTAGTCGACATACTCATGCGGACCGCCGATGTCGGCCGCGCGCGACGAGAGGTTGACGATCGCGCCGCCAGCGCCGCCGGTTTTGGTTGACATGCGCTTAACCGCCTCACGCGCGCACAGGAAACTGCCGATGACATTGATATCGAGAACGCGTCGCCAGCGATCCGGGTCCATGTCAACCAGGTCGCTTTGCCGTTCCAGAATACCGGCGTTATTGACCAGTCCGTCGAGCCGGCCGAACTCGCGATCGATGGCGCGGTACATTGCTTCTACCTCGGATTCCTGGCTGACATCGGCCTGGAACAGGAAGGCCTGGTGCCCGCCGTCGGTAAGCGCCTGGAGCAGCTCGTTGGCGGCCTGTTCGCTGTGCAGGTAATTGAGGCAGAGCGCGTAACCGCGGGTGGCCGCCAGGCGAGCGGTCTCCGCGCCGATGCCGCGGCTTGCTCCGGTAATCAGTAGTACTTTTGACATGCTGTCTGGTTCCCGTCGGGCGCGGGCGCGAGCCTGGCCGCTTTACTCGTGAAACAATTCCAGCGCTTCGGGTGCGTGATCTTTCTTGTGATAAGCCTGCAAGCCCAAAACGCCCCTGGTGTCCTGCCTGATCTCGATAAACACCTGCGCCGGCGCGACTTCGAGGCTCTCGACCAGCGCGATCGCGTCGGCCTGCTGATTGTAAACGATCATCGCCTGCGGCTCGGCCTCGAGCCTTGCCTGCAGCTGCTCGCGGTCGAGGCAGACTTCGCAATCCTCGGCGCCTGGCATCAGCAACGCTACCAGTGGCCTGTCCTCGGTGTCGAGGGCGCGCGTTATGATCTTGTTACTGCAAGTGCGCTTGATTGTCAGCATGCCTATGGTTTCAATTTGTCACGCAAGATTGCATTTACCTGCCCCGGGTTCGCCTTGCCCTGCGATTGTTTCATCACCTGGCCGACGAAAAATCCGAGCACCTTGTCCTTGCCGGCGCGATACTGCTCCACCTGCTCGGGATTGGCGGCGATAACCGCGTCGATCAACGACTCGATCGCGCTACTGTCGGTTATCTGCTTCAGCCCGCGCGCCTCGATAATTTCATCGGCAGAGCCTTCGCCCCGCCACATCGCTTCGAAGACTTCCTTGGCTATTTTGCCTGAAATCGTATCGTCGGATATGCGCGAGATCAATTGGGCGAGCATTTGTGGTGAAATGGGTGAATCGCCGATTTCGAGGTTCGCCTTGTTGAGCGCGCCGGTAAGATCGCCCAGGATCCAGTTGGCAAGTTGGGCATTTTGTGTGGGTATCTCGGCCAGCGCGGTTTCGAAATAGGACGCGGTTTCACGGTTAGCGGTTAGCAGTTCCGCATTGTAATCAGACAGCCCGAGCTGGTCGACATAGCGCTGCTTCTTCTGTTCGGGAAGTTCTGGCAGGGACGCGCGGATGCGCGCGATATCTTCATCGGTGATGGCTACCGGTAACAGGTCCGGATCGGGAAAGTAACGGTAATCGTTGGCCTCTTCCTTGCTGCGCATCGAGCGGGTTTCATCGCGCTCGGAATCGTACAGCCGGGTTTCCTGCACCACGCTGCCGCCATCCTCGATCAGGTCGATCTGGCGTTCGATCTCGATGTTGATCGCGCGTTCGAGGAAGCGAAACGAGTTGATGTTCTTGAGTTCGGCGCGGGTACCGAGTTTCTGTTCGCCCTTGCGGCGAACCGAGACGTTGGCGTCGCAGCGAAACGACCCCTCCTGCATATTGCCGTCGCAGATTTCGAGGTAGCGCACCAGCGAATGTATCTTGCGCGCGTAGGCCACCGCCTCTTTGGCCGAGCGCATGTCGGGTTCGGAGACGATCTCGAGCAGGGGTGTGCCGGCTCGGTTCAGGTCGATAGCGCTCTGTTCGGGAAACTGGTCATGAATCGACTTGCCAGCGTCTTCCTCGAGGTGCGCGCGCGTGATGCCAACTTCCTTGAGTTCGCCCTCCGCGGGACTGATGAAGACGTGCCCCTTACCGACGATCGGTAATTCGTACTGCGAGATCTGGTAACCCTTGGGCAGGTCGGGATAAAAATAATTCTTGCGCGCGAACACCGAGTGATGGTCGATCTCGGCATCGATGGCAACGCCGAAACGGATTGCCATGGTCACCGCTTCGCGGTTCAACACCGGCAGTACCCCCGGCAGCCCGAGATCGACCGCGCAGGCCTGGGTATTGGGCGCGGCGCCGAAGGCGGTCGAGGCGCCCGAGAATATCTTGCTGCGGGTTGCGAGCTGTGCGTGGATCTCGAGCCCGATAACGCTTTCCCATTCGCTCATTGGAAAGCCTCCGGGACCTGCAGGTGCCAGTCGCTGACCTGCTGATAGCTATGCGCGGCGTTGAGCAGCCCGGCCTCGTCGAAGTAGTTACCGATCAGCTGCATGCCGACGGGTAAACCATCGATGAAACCAGCCGGCAGCGACATCCCTGGCAGCCCGGCAAGGTTCAGCGAAATCGTGTAAATATCCTGCAGGTACATGCTGACCGGGTCGTCGGTTTTGGCGCCCAGTTTGAATGCGGTTTCGGGCGTGGTCGGGCCAAGAATCAGGTCGACGCTGTCGAACGCCTGTTGAAAGTCCTGCTTGATCATGCGCCGCAACTGCTGCGCCTTGAGGTAATAGGCGTCGTAGTAACCGGCGGAAAGCGCGTAAGTACCGATCATGATGCGGCGCTTGACCTCGGCGCCAAAGCCCTCGCCGCGCGAGCGTTTGTACAAATCTTCCAGGTCGACCGGGTTGTCGCAGCGATAGCCGAAACGAACCCCGTCGAAGCGCGACAGATTGGACGAGCACTCTGCCATCGCGATCACGTAATAGGTCGGGATCGAGAGGCCGGTATTGGGTAGTGAAACATCCCGAATCTCGGCACCGAGCTTGCGCAGTTCCGCGACCGCGGCCTCGATAACGGTGGCAATCCTGTCGTCGAGACCCTCCGCGAAATACTCTTTCGGCAAACCGATCTTGAGACCCTCGATACCCTTTCCGAGCGCGCCGCAGTAATCGGGCACCACCTGCTCGGCCGAGGTCGAATCACGCCGGTCGAAGCCCGACATGGTTTGCAGCAACAGCGCGCAATCCTCGGCGCTGCGCGCGAACGGGCCGCCCTGGTCCAGGCTCGAGCCGTAGGCGATCATGCCGTAGCGTGACACGCGGCCGTAGGTCGGCTTGATACCGGTGACGCCGCACAGCGCGGCCGGCTGGCGGATCGAGCCGCCGGTATCGGTGCCGGTTGCGCCCGGCGCGAGGCCGGCCGCCACTGCTGCCGCAGAACCGCCCGAAGAGCCGCCGGGCACGTGCGCGGTGTTCCACGGATTGGCAACGCTGCCATACCAGGAATTTTCATTCGAAGAACCCATCGCGAACTCGTCCATGTTGGTTTTGCCCAGCATGACCGCGCCGTCGCGCAAGAAATTCTCGATCACCGCAGCGTCGTAGGGCGCGATAAAGTTATCGAGAATACGCGAGCCGCAGGAAGTTTTGACGCCATCGGTGCAGAACAGGTCCTTGTGCGCCAGCGGCACGCCGGTCAGGGCGCCGGCTTCGCCCTGGGCCAGCGCCGCGTCAGCCGCGCGCGCCTGCGCCAGCGCAACCTCGTCGGTGACGCTGATAAAACAGTTGAGCGCGGGATTATGCCGTGCGATTCGCGCCAGGTAATCCTGGGTGATTTCGACGCTGGAGAACTCGCCCGCCGCGAGGCCGCGCCGAATTTCGGTCACCGTGCTGGCCATCATTCGATTACCTTGGGCACCCGATAGAAACCCTGTTCGACGTCGGGCGCAATCTGCTGGAACTTGTCGCGCTGATCGGTTTCCGTGACTTCGTCGTCGCGTAATCGCTGGGTGGCATCGAGCGGATTGGACAGTGGCTCCACGCCGCTGCTATCGACCTGGTTCATCTGATCGACGAGATCCAGGATGCTCGATAAATCGGCTGCATACTGATCGATATCGGCCGCGTCGATATGCAGTCGTGCAAGATGAGCGATGTTGCGCACGTCCGTCGATTTAAGGGTCATTTCACTGGCGCCATTGAAAAGCCCGCAAACTTACCACAAATTCACCGCTTGTATAAGCAAAAGACTGATTTTTAAGGTATTTCGCCTTGTGAAAATTACTTGCCATTGCTAGAGTACGCCCGATCTGTGCTATAAGTAGCGTAACCCCTGTTCATTCAATGCGCAGGCACCTCAAAAAACACACGATGGGTTAAAAACACAGCATGTTTGGAGCTATCCGCGGCCTGTTATCCAACGATCTATCGATCGACCTGGGTACAGCTAATACCCTTATCTATTCCCGCGGCCAGGGA